>Ga0182736_1000721_pt1 | contig 42636 bp, 49 predicted proteins | sample eDN5th30CKraftBY_FD_128882 | JGI IMG/M metagenome (GOLD analysis project Ga0182736, IMG submission 128882) | Enriched backyard soil microbial communities from Emeryville, California, USA - eDNA 5th pass 30_C Kraft BY (version 2) (version 2) | ecosystem: Environmental > Terrestrial > Soil >... | reverse complement strand
TGGAGTCATGTAACCCTCGGAAATCACGCGATAATATAGTCCCGCATCGGCCAGTCCGGTCTGTGTCGCAGACCTCCTGCCAGGCAATAAGTCCGTACCGAGAGAATTCCTGCAGCCTGCCACAGCCGCCACAAGATTGCCATCTCTGGCGGATCGGGACCCTCCTGCGATCGCGCGCATGATGCACCCATCGCTCCGGCCACTCCGTACTGCCAAAATGGCCGTCAGAGAAAAAGCCGACGGAGCGACCAGATGTTGCTCCAGATTCGCTCTCCGCAGACCGGGCCGCCTCCCCAAATGGCGCGGAACCGCGCACCCTTTGGGGGGAAAGAAAATCGTTCTATATCAATGACTTATGCTTGGCGGAGAGGGTGGGATTCGAACCCACGTTACGGTTGCCCGTAAACCGCATTTCGAGTGCGGCGCATTCGACCTCTCTGCCACCTCTCCGCGAAGAGCGCAGGGCGTCGCAGGGACGCCCGGTCGTCAGGAGCGCGGCGGTTAGCGGATGCTTGTGGGATTGCCAAGCCTATCTTGAGAATTGGATGCCTGGCCCGTCATATCCTGTTCGCAGAGGGGGATTGGGTCGCCGCGGGCCTTGCTCCGGAACCGTATCGATCATATCTGATGCATCATGGATCGCACTCACTTCTACCTTCCGCAGGCCGGACGCAGGATTGAGGCTCCGCTCAATTCGCGGGCGCGCTTTGCTTTGGGCGATGTAGTCCGCCACCGGATGTTCGATTTTCGCGGTGTTGTGTTCGACATCGATCCCGTCTTCGCCAACAGCGAAGAATGGTACGAGGCCATTCCTGTGGCCATGCGCCCCCGCCGCGATCAGCCGTTCTATCACCTGCTCGCAGAAAGCGAGGGGTCATCCTATGTCGCTTACGTCAGCCAGCAGAACCTGATGGAAGACAGTGCCGGTGGCCCGGTGGAACATCCCAGCGTGCCCCAATTGTTCGAAACGCTGAGCGGCGGACGTTACCGGATGCGAAGAAGCCTGACGCACTGATCGCAGCTGAAGGAGGCCGGCTGTTGCCCGCCGCCTTCAGCTTTTGATCTTCCAGCCGCTTTTGATGATGCGGTAGGTTATCCAGCCCAGCAGCAGGTTCAGCACGCCAACACCGACGGCGGAAACGATCACGGCGTGGTTCGTATTGCCGATGTCGCTTTCACCAATGAAGCCGAAGCGAAATCCCGAGATCATGTAGAAGAACGGGTTGGCGCGGCTCACCGCCTGAAAGGCGGGTGAAAGATTGTCCAGCACATAGAACGTGCCCGACAGTAGCGAAAGCGGCGCGACGACGAAGTTCGTAACCGCCGCCGCATGATCGAACTTCTCAGCCCAAAGACTGGTCAACAGGCCCATCAACGCCAGCATCGTCGCACCCATGAGCCCGAACCAGGCGATGGCCCAGGGGTGAGCCGCCATCATGTCGACGCCCGGCCATAGGGCTACGGCCAGCGCCAATGCGCCACCAACCATCACAGCACGGGTGATCGCGGCGGCCACGATGCCCGCCATCAGTTCGCCCTCGCTGAGCGGCGGCATCAGCAGATCAATGATCGTGCCCTGCAGCTTGCCCGTCAGCAGCGAGAAGCTGGAATTGGCGAAAGCATTCTGCATCATGCCCATCATGATGAGGCCCGGTGCGACGAATGTGGCGAACGGCACGCCCAGCACTTCGCGCCCCCCACGGCCCATCGCCACGGAGAAGATCACAAGAAAAAGGAGCGTGGTGACGGCCGGCGCCCAGACAGTCTGGGTCTGGACCTTGAGAAACCGCTTCACCTCCTTCATATAGAGGCTCCACAGCCCGATCCGGTTGAAACCCGTGATCCGTGGCTGCCCCTTGGGCGGGAAACCTCGCCCGGCACTTGTACCGGGGTCGACGAATTCGGGCGCCTGACCGGCGATGTTCGGTGTGGCGGTTGGGGCTTGATCGGCCATGCGGGGCGACTATCTGCCTCGCCTCGTGCTGGCAACAGTTACTGCGGCTCCGCCCGCTTGAAGGACGCTGGAATTCGAATGAGCTGGACGGAAGAACGCATCGCCACCCTCACCAAAATGTGGGAAGGTGGCTCCACCGCGAGCCAGATCGCGGAAGAACTGGGCGGAGTGTCGCGCAACGCGGTGATCGGCAAGGCGCATCGCCTTGGCCTCAAGGCACGGCCCTCGCCCGTCAAGGCGAACGAGCCCAAGGCGGAAGCCAAGCCAAAACCGGCAGAGGCCAAACCCGCGGTCGCCAAGGCCCCGCCCGCCGCGCCGCGCCCGGCGCCGAAGCCCGCCGCGCCGCCACAACCCCCGGTGCAGCCGGCCGCTGCGGCGCCGACGACGCCGAGCCAGCCGTTGCCCAATCCCACACCCGATCTGCCGAAGATCGTTTCTGTCGGCCCTGGCGGGTTTCTGCGTCAGGGACCGGGCGATCAACAGGCCCCGATTCCCCCGGCCCCGCCGCGCAGGCTGGTCCCGGCAAAGCCCAGCCCGGAAATCGCTGACAAGACGAGCCTGCTCGATCTTAATGACCGCGTGTGCCGCTGGCCCATGGGCCATCCGGGCGAAGCGGATTTCCATTTCTGCGGCGAGAAGGTGAACCCCGGGTTCCCCTATTGCGTCGAACATTGCGGCCGGGCCTATCAGGCACAGCTGCCGCGCGGTGCGCGCCGGCCCCCGCCGCCGCTGCCGTTCGGCGGCCCTCGAGTCCGCTAAAACCCCTGACTTCAGGCTCTCGCCGGAACCGCCGCTGTCGCGCGGCGGGCCGGCGGGACGTGCCGGTCAACCACGAAGGCCGCTGTTGAAATAAGCAGCGCGCCGACCACCAGAACGGCAAAGAACGGGATTACGCTTCCCCCGCCGAGTTCAAGCAGCCAGCCACCCAGGCCGGTCGCGGCGACAGCGCCCACCCTGCCCATGAAGATGCCGAAACCAATGCCAGCTGAACGGCATGAGGGCGGGTATGCGTGAGTCATGATCGCATAAAGGCTGGCGATCGCCGCGCTGAAAAGAGCAGCCGCCAGCCCGACGAGCGCCACGACAAGTGCTCGCGTTCCCGCGTCTGGCGCGTCCGGCATGGTTTCCACCACGAAGCCGAGCCACAGCAAGGTCGCGAACAGACTGGCGCTGATGCCGAGCAGCACGATGCGTGAACCCAACCAGCGCACCAGTACCCCCGCCGCGATCGAAGCGATCACAGAGGTGATACCGGCCACGGACAGCGCGTGTGCCGCATCGGCAAAATCGAACCCCTGCCCGGTCAGCAAGGTCGTGGTCCAGCTGAGAACCGCGTAGGCCACCAATGCAGCGGCGGTGAATGTCACCCCGATGCCGATGTTCAGCCGGGCATTGCTGCTGTGGAGCACACCCACCGGCTTCGCCTGCCCTGGCGACGAACCATGATGTTCAGGAATCAGGTTAACATCTTCCGCGAGCACTTTGCGCGCAACACGCGCGGCCGCTTCCGGCTTTCCACGGGCCAGCAGAAAAGAAGGGCTGTCGCGCAACACCGCCACAATCAGCACCACGACCAAAAGGGTCGCCGCACCCAGCACCACGAACGAGCCACGCCAGCCGTAGCTGTCAATGAGCATCGGCGCGATCGCCGCCACAACGAAGCCGCCGGCAGGCGTACCAACGGAAAGTGTGGTTACAGCGACCGAACGCCACCGATCCGGCAGCCATTCGCTGGCCAGCGCGATGGCATTGGCATAAGCGGAGCCGAAACCGAGCCCACCCACAAGGCGCCAGCCGGCCATGTGCCACACATCTTCGGATTGGCTGGCGGCGATCGTCGCAAGGCTGAATACCACTGCAGCAATAGCCAGTGACCATCGCCGGCCGATCGTATCGCCCAGCCAGCCCCCGCCCCACGACCCCAAGCCGAAGCCGACCAAGGCAGCGCTCATCGCCCAACCGAACGTCCCCCGATCAACGGCGAACTCCTCGATCACATAAGGGGCCACGATGCCGAGCAACTGGGCATCGATCCCATCGGCGACGAGCACCAGCATGCAGACCGCGAACGTCACCCACTGAAAGGCTCGCATGGGTGCGCGAGACATGGCGTCGCTGAATGTTGCTGTCTGCGTAGCCATCTTGGCGGTCCTCCCTCTGCCGGCGCCGCTCTTCGATCGGCTACCTCAATCCGAGGGGATTGCCATGGCTTTGGCGCGATAGGAAGCCCGGTCGCGTAACGATTCAGAATCGACAATCAATAATGCCCTTCGCGCACGGTGAAATGTTCGCGAAATGCGACAGCATGAATCGATTTTCCGGGAACCGGGCACTTACCTCAATAAAGCAACGCGCCGTCTTGCCATCGTTGCAGATGTTCAGATCATATATACATGTATTTAGCAATATAGAGTTATAAATATAACATAAATGAATATCGGAATTTTCGGAACACTCTTTCAAATTATAAGTTTTAGTTTTGACTAGAATTTAGAGATATTGGAGTACGTATTATGCGTAAATTGGCATATCCGCTGCTTGGCCTCGCTTTCATCGCTAGCACTGCTTATGCGCAGGATGCAGGCAATTCCGACGCGCTGCCAGGCGGCAACGAGGCGGTTCCCACGGCGCCGGCCGATGCAGCACCGCCGCCTTCCGATCCTCTTGCATCTGATGCCGGAACAACCACGAGCTTTACAGATCAGCAGGTGGATCAGTTTGCAGAAGCAACTGTGAAGGTTCAGGCAATTGACGCAGATACGTCGATCGCCGCTGACCAGAAGCAGAGCCATATGGCCGCCGCCGTAACTGAAGCCGGTCTGGACCCTGCCACTTACAATCAGATCGGTCAGGCTGTTGCGGTCGACGCTGAACTGCGGAACCGCGTGCAGGTTGCCATGGCCCGCCATGCGGGCGCCAACCCGGCTGGCTAATCCCTGAGTCCAAGTAACGAAAGCCGCCCGACGTATATGCGTTGGGCGGTTTTCGTTTTTTACCCCAGAGGGAGTGAACGGAGCCTTGCTTCAGCGGACCCGTGATCCTCGGCCGCAACGGCAGGAGCAAACTGAATGGGAATTACCGCCTCAAAGGCCATCCGTATTGCATCTGCAGAGCTTTTTGATTTCAGCTTGTCGAGCATGTGCGCACGATGAATTTCCACAGTGCGCGGACTGATGTTCAGTGATCTGGCAATCAGTTTGTTGGTGAGGCCATCCGCCATACAGGCGAGCACCTGACGTTCCCGCGGGCTAAGTTTCGACAGTACAGCCCGAGCATGCGTCAAACGGTCTATCCGCGCCGCCTTACTCTGCTTTGCCTGATGGGCCGCGTGGATCGCCAACGAAAGGCGCCCCGCCTCCGCCGGCCAGTCAATATAATCAGCTACACCGGCAGCAATAGCGGAGACCACACGCCGAATATTCAATTGCTCGCCAATCGCCAGCACGGGAAGCCAGTGGCCGGCCGCGGCAAGCTGTTCTGGAATGAAACCTGCCCGGCCATCCCGATCCCAGGCGAGGACCACATCAATCTGGCCAAGATCCAGCACCATCAACTCGTCGAGCGATGCTGCGGATAAGATGTGGATCTCCGGGTCATGCGCGGCACTCTCGCGAACCAGATCAGCCTGATCCGCATTCGCCCATAAGAGAATGGCAGACACAGCTTCGCGTGTGGAATCGATTTCGCCTGCGAGCACGGGCCGGACCCCCGAACGTTATGCAATGATGACCTGCTGAAGACGCCAAACCGTAAGCAATCAGATGCCGAAGGGATCGGCGCCGGCCCTCTATCACCAACCTAACGTCCTTCGGGCGCCATGCAATGCCCGAACCTTTTCAATCGGATCATTGTCCCCCGGCAGGTGAGGCAGAACCGAGGTCGATTGCAAGTTCACGTTCCTTGGCCGCCGGCACCGGCCGGTTTCCCGGTGCCATCAGATTGCGGACCATGTCGGCGCGCATCGTCTCGAACTTGAGTCGACCCGGCGTCGGTTCGTCGCTGGGGAAGGCAGCTTCGATCTCACCATGACGCTGCTTCACTTCATCCAGGAATTCGCGATTGGTGAAGATGTAGAAGCGATTTTCCCGGATCGCGGAAACCACCGCCTTGCCAGTGTCATAAGGATCAATCGCGCCGCGCATCGCTTCCCACAGGTCTTTCAGGAACTGCGGCGCATTCTCTTCATCCACTGTGCCGGGATTGTCTTCCGGCAGGGGCACGATCGCCGTGCGCGTGGCGCCGGGAAACAGGCAGGATACGCCGATCCCTTCCTTTGCGAGTTGTATCCGCAGGGATTCCGAAAATCCCCGCACCGCATATTTCGCGGTGGAATAGGCCGCCAGACCGGGCAACGGCACGACCCCCGCCATAGAACTGGTGTTCACGATATGCCCACCCTCGCCCTGCCGGCGAATGATGGGGGCGATGATCTTCGTTCCGTTGATGACCCCACCCAGATTGACCGCCATCACACGGTCCCATTCATCAAAGTTTTCCGACGCTGCCGTGCCGCCGCCGTTCACACCGGCATTGTTGCACAGCACGTGAATCCTGCCGAAAACCTCCAGCGTTTCTTCAGCAGCGGAACGTAGCGAATCCCGATCCGCCACGTTGGTCTTGATGAAATGCACGGCGTTGCTGCCGGCCAGCCGCTCGCGCGCCTGCGCGATGTGCTCGTCGCTCCAGTCCGCCAGGGCGACTTTCATCCCTTCGTCCAGGAAAGCGCGCGCCATTCCCAGGCCGATGCCGCTCGCACCGCCGGTTACAAAGGCAACCCTGCCGGTCAGATCTTCCATTGTTCTCTCCCATTCCCCCGCCGCGGCGTTGGGAAAAAATCATTCGTCGCGGAACTGACCGAAATCAGGCGCTTCTTCCTTGATGTCTGGCGTGGCAGCCAGAACGGCTTCCGCACGAGCGCGCATGCCATCCTTATAGAAGCCGTGGGTGACGAGATAAGTGCGGTTGGCAAGGATACCGTCCGCCACCAGTTCGCCCACAGCTTCCGGCTCCATCCAGTTATCGCCTACGATGCGGCGGGACAGGCGCTCCTCACTGGCCTTGAAACCGCTGGCTTCTAGCAGTTCCTTGGGGCGATTGGCCTGCGTTTCATGGATGCGCGATTTCACCGGCCCCGGCAGCAGGATCGACACGCCGATGCCGTGTTCCATCAACGCGGGCTTTACCGCCTCGCAATAGTGGCACACGGCGGCCTTGCTGGCGGCATAGATCGCCAGATATTCGGGCATGACAACCTCGGCGGCGAGGCTGGCCGTGGAAACGATATGCCCGCCACGACCATGCGCCATCATTTGCGGCATGAATTCGACGAAGCCGTTGATGACACCCCCGACATTGACGCCGAAGCCAAAATCATAATCGGCGTAGGTGGCCTGCAGCACCGGCCCTTCCACGCCGACACCGGCATTGTTCACCAGAATGTCGATGCCACCAAACTCGCCTTCCATCCGCCGGGCAGCTTCCCTGTAAGCCTCGCGGCTGGTGACATCGAGTTGCAGGGCGGTGACTGCGTTCGATCGCCCTCCCCCTGAAAATTCGGCCAGCGCATCATCAATGTGGTCCTGCCTCAGGTCAGCCAGCACCACACGCGCACCACGGCTAAGCAGCACCTTGGCGATGCCCAGCCCGATGCCACTGGCACCACCCGTCACGAATGCCGTCTTACCTTCGAAACTTTCGATCGGCATGGCTCTCCCAATCCTGCTGCCTGTCTCTGTTTGCGCGGGTTTGGCAGACGATAGTGAAGGCGTCTATGCCCGTTAAGGCACCAAGTTCACCACATCTGGCACTATCTTCACCGTCGTTTCGACTGATTCTCCGCATCGCACTTGCATGCGAGGTCGCTAGCGATCAAATCGAGAGAAGATGAACGACATACATCAGCGCCCCAGCTTCAAACGTACGGGAAGGTTTTTCCTGTGGGGTTGGCTGATGCTGCTGGTTGTATTGCTGTCCGCAGCGCCGAGCGCCGCAGAACCAAGGACGCGGCTGATCGGATCCGCCTTCGATCCGATGAGCAATTCAGTCGTAGTCAGGCCCAGCCAGAGCAAAACCGCACTGGTTTCGGCACCTCAGGATCGACGGAAAGTACCCGATCCCGGTTCGGACGGAGCGATTGTCGCCAGCTCCGGACAACCGGACGGCGAGCCCGCGCCATCTCTCCTTGCTAACAGCCTTTTCACTGCCGCACCGGCCGGAACAGTCAAACGCCTTCCGTGGCCGGCACATGGTCCGCGCGCTCCTCCTCCCGCTGGATGACCATGCTTCGCCGATGGCGAAGACTTCCTGTTGCGAGCCGCGCAGGGCACCGAACAGAGACCAAGCGTGGTTCAGTTTGGAGATTCATCATGAAACGCAATCATAGCAGACGGCCATCATGGTTCGGCTCTGCAGTGGTGGCAGGGGCGGTGGCCGCAGGTGCGGCTCTCACAGCGCTGATCGCTTCGGCCATGGAATGAAGGCTTCCGCGGGGTTCACGGACCCCGCGAAGTCAGGAGAACGCGATTGCCTCATCACACGCCTTTAATGGGCACCATCGTTGCCGGTCTTGTGTTCGCTTTCATCATGGGGGCGATCGCCCACAGGCTGCGTGTTTCGCCCGTTGCAGGATACCTCTTTGCAGGCGTCATAGTTGGCCCGTTCACCCCCGGTTATGTCGCGGACCGCGCTCTCGCCAACGAACTGGCGGAATTGGGCGTCATCCTGCTGATGTTCGGCGTCGGCCTCCATTTCTCGCTGCGCGATCTGCTGTCGGTCAGGAAGATCGCCCTGCCCGGTGCGCTGGTACAGATCACCGTCGCGACGCTGCTGGGTCTGGGCCTTGCCCTGTCGCTGGGATGGTCGCTCGCGGCGGGGCTTGTCTTCGGGCTGGCTTTGTCCTGCGCCAGCACGGTCGTGCTGCTGCGCGCAATGCAGGCCCGCGATCTGCTTAATACCGAACGTGGACGCATTGCAGTCGGCTGGCTGATCGTTGAGGATCTGGCCATGGTCGTGGCGCTGGTGCTGCTGCCACCGATCGCCCAGCTTCTCGACGGCTCCGCCGGAGGGGCAGCGAACAGCCCCAGCATCGGCACCACGTTGGGCATCATGATGCTGAAGGTCGGCGGCTTCATGGCCTTCATGCTGATCGTCGCCCGTCGCATCATTCCGCGCGCGCTGCATTGGGTAGCCCACACCGGATCGCGCGAATTGTTCAGGCTGGCCGTCCTTTCGATCGCGCTGGGGGTGGCGTTCGGCGCAGCCTATGTCTTCGACGTATCGTTCGCTCTTGGCGCATTCTTCGCCGGGATGATCCTGGGCGAAACTCAGCTAAGCCGCCGTGCTGCCGAGGAAACGCTGCCACTGCGAGATGCGTTCGCGGTGCTGTTTTTCGTTTCTGTAGGCATGCTGTTCGACCCTTATGTGGTGATCGAACGCCCCTGGCCGTTGCTGGGCACGGTCGCCATCATCGCGCTTGGCAAATCGGCAGCGGCTTTCGCCATCGTGCGCGCTTTCGGGCATCCGTCGCGCACAGCGCTGACCATCTCGGCCAGTCTGGCGCAGATCGGCGAATTCTCGTTCATCCTTGCGGGGCTCGGAACAAACCTTGGCATTCTGCCGGATGAAGGGCGCGACCTGATTCTGGCAGGGGCGATCCTGTCGATCTTCCTCAATCCCTTTGTCTTCACCGCCGTGGCAGGCCGGGTGTCGGCAGAGCGTAAGGCCGTGGAGGACGAGGCGGCCGCGGTCGAACGGGAGCGCGAGAGGGAACGGCGCGAACACGTGGTGCTGATCGGCTATGGCAGGGTCGGCAGGCTGCTGGCGAACGAAGCGAAGAAGCAGGCGCGCGCACTGGTCGTAATAGAAGACCAGCCGGACGTTGCCCGCATTGCCGAGGAAGATGGAATGAGCGTGCTGACCGGCAATGCTGCCGATGCCCTCATCCTGAAGGATGCGGGAATCGAGGCAGCAAGCAAGCTGATCATCGCCGTGCCTGAAGGGTTCGAAGGTGCCGCGATTGCGGAGCGGGCCCGCGCCCTCAACCCCGGCCTCACGATCTTTGCCCGCGCACATTCGGACGAGGAGGTCGCCCACCTTGAACGCCATGGCGTGGACAAGGTGATTATGGGCGAACGGGAAATCGCCCGCCGCCTGCTGGAACTGCTGATTTCATCTAGCAACAAGCATCCGGCTTAAAGAGGGCGAGCGGCCCAGAGAGCGGATACGTTTAGGGTCGGCTACTCAGCCCTTGCGGGCAAACCAGATGGTGTGGCGTGGCCCCTTGCCACCGGGCCGCGCATGCACTTCTACCTCTTCCACATCGAAGCGTGCGGAGCGCAGCCGCTTCGTGAAGGCAGGATCGCGCGCGGCCGACCATACCGCCAGCACCCCGCCGGGGCGTAACGCCTCCCGGGCGGCGCGCAGTCCGGTTGTCGAATAGATTCGATCATTTTCGGCGCGCACCAGCCCGTCCGGGCCATTGTCCACGTCGAGCAAGATCGCATCAAAAGCGTTTCGACCTGAGGCAATGGCGTCAGCCACGTCGCCCATCCGCAAAGATACGCGCGGATCATCGAGGCAACCGGCGGTCAGTTCCGCCATTGGTCCACGCGCCCATTCCACGATTTCAGGCACCAGTTCCGCCACCGTGACGCGACCGGCGGGGCCCGTCTGAGCCAATGCCGCGCGCAGGGTGAAGCCCATGCCATAGCCCCCGATCAGCAGATGCGGATCAGGCCGACCAAGCCGCGCGAGTGTCAGTTCGGCAAGCTGCTCCTCCGAAAACCGCATCCGTGTGCTCATCAGCTCGTTGCGGCCGAGCACGATCATGAAATCGCGGCCATGCGCGAAAAGCCGCAGCTCTTCCCCGCCGGGCACTTGCGCGGTGCCGAGATGCTCTCGTGTAATCATCGGGCGGGTCTACACATTCGGGTGGCAAATACACCCTCACCCACTGACGGTCCGAAAGAAAAAGGCCGCGGGGATCGCTCCCCACGGCCCTTTTCGTCAGGCTTTCGCCAGTTCTCAGTCGTCCTTGAGGAACGCCGGAATGTGGTCCGGAGCCGGGCCACCTTCGTCGCGGTCGCGACGCGGACGATCGTCACGACGCGGGCCGCGATCGCCGCCACGACCACCACGATCACCGTCACGACGCGGGCGACGGTCGCCACCACGATCACCGCGGGGCTCACGCGGTTCGCGCGGCGGGCGGGTGTCTTCCAGCTCTTCGCCGGTTTCCTGATCGACCACGCGCATCGACAGGCGAACCTTGCCGCGCTGATCGACTTCGAGAACCTTGACCTTCACTTCCTGCCCTTCGGACACGACGTCGGTCGGCTTCTCGACACGCTCGTTCTTCATTTCGGACACGTGGACGAGGCCGTCCTTGCCGCCCATGAAGTTCACGAAAGCACCGAAATCGACGATGTTGACGACCTTGCCGGTATAGATCTTGCCGACTTCAGCCTCTTCAACGATGCCCTGAATCCACTTCTTCGCGGCTTCGATCTGGGCAATGTCGCTGGACGAGATCTTGATCACGCCTTCGTCATCGATGTCCACCTTCGCGCCGGTTTCGGCCACGATCTCGCGGATCACCTTACCGCCTGTGCCGATCACGTCGCGGATCTTCGACTTGTCGATCTGCATCGTTTCGATGCGCGGGGCGTGAGCGGACAACTCGGTGCGGGCGGAACCCAGCGCCTTGGTCATTTCGCCCAGGATGTGCGCACGGCCGGCCTTCGCCTGCTCCAGCGCCTTGCCCATGATCTCCTTGGTGATACCGGCGATCTTGATGTCCATCTGCAGGCTGGTGATGCCCGCTTCGGTGCCAGCCACCTTGAAGTCCATGTCGCCCAGGTGATCTTCGTCACCCAGAATGTCGGACAGGACGGCAAAGTCCTTGCCTTCAAGGATCAGGCCCATCGCGATGCCCGAAACCGGGCGTTCGATCGGCACGCCCGCATCCATCATGGACAGACAGCCGCCGCAGACCGTCGCCATCGAGGAAGAGCCATTGCTCTCCGTGATGTCGGACAGGATACGGATCGTATACGGGAAGTCTTCCTTGCTCGGCAGCACCGGATGCAGCGCGCGCCACGCCAGCTTGCCATGGCCGATCTCACGACGGCCCGGCGCGCCGAAGCGGCCCACTTCACCGACCGAATAGGGCGGGAAGTTATAGTGCAGCATGAAGCTCTGATAGTTCAGGCCATCAAGGCCGTCGATCATCTGCTCGCTGTCCTTGGTGCCCAGCGTGGTGGTGCAGATCGCTTGCGTTTCACCACGGGTGAACAGGGCCGAACCATGCGTGCGCGGCAGGAAGCCGACCATCGCCTCGATCGGGCGAACCTGATCGAGCTTACGCCCGTCGATACGCGCGCCGTCCTTGAGGATCGCGGTGCGGACGATATCCGCCTCGATCTTCTTGGTCAGCTTGATCGCGGTCATCACCGTCTGGCCGTCCTGGCCTTCGAAGTGCGCCTTGACCTTGTCACGCGCAGCGTTGAGCGCGTCGGAACGGGCCGACTTGCTGGTCAATTTGTAGGCGGCGTCGACATCATCGCCGATCAGCTTCTTGATCTCCGCCTTCATCGCCGAATTGTCGGCAATGTTCAGTTCCCAAGGATCCTTGGCGGCCTGTTCGGCCAGATCGATGATCGCGTTGACGACCTTCTTCGATTCCTCATGCGCGAACATGACCGCGCCGAGCATCTCTTCCTCGGTCAGTTCCTTGGCTTCGGATTCAACCATCATCACCGCGTCCTGCGTAGCAGCGACAACGAGGTCGAGACGGCCTTCGGCCACCTGGGCGGCGCTGGGGTTCAGCTGGTATTCGCCGTCCTTGAAGCCCACGCGCGCGGCGCCGATCGGGCCCATGAAGGGCACGCCGCTGATGGTCAGCGCAGCCGAAGCGGCAACCATCGCCACGATATCGGCCTCGGTCTCTCCATCATAGGAAAGAACCTGACAGATCACGTTGATCTCGTTGTAGAACCCTTCCGGGAACAGCGGGCGGATCGGACGGTCGATCAGGCGGCTGGTCAGCGTTTCCTTTTCGGTCGCGCCGCGCTCACGCTTGAAGAAGCCGCCCGGGATACGACCGGCGGCGGAGAACTTTTCCTGATAGTGAACGGTGAGCGGGAAGAAATCCTGCCCGTCTTTCACTGACTTCGCGGCGGTGACAGCGCACAGCACCACGGTTTCGCCATAAGTCGCCAGAACGGCGCCATCGGCCTGACGGGCAATACGCCCGGTTTCCAGAGTGAGGGTCTTTCCGCCCCACTCCAGCGATACGGTTTTCGTGTCGAACATGTGTTTTCCTTAGTGAACCCGCAGGGCCAGATTGCGCTGCGGGGCCTGCATGCCGGGTATGCCGTCCCGGTCCGGTGCGGGGCCTTCTGGCCCCAAGGCGATGCTCGCCGGATTGCGAGCCTTGCCCCAATACAAGAAGCGGCCCGCGAGGGGCCCCTTCGTATCAATCTTACTTCCGCAGACCCAGCTTCTGGATCAGCGCGTTATACCGCGCCACATCCTTCTTCTTGAGATAGGCCAACAGGCTGCGACGCTTGTTGACCATCATCAGCAGGCCACGGCGCGAGTGATTGTCCTTGTGGTGATCCTTGAAGTGTTCAGTCAGGTTGCGAATACGCTCGGTGAGGATCGCGACCTGCACTTCAGGGGAACCCGTGTCGCCCTTGGACTGGGCGTTGTCGTTGATGATTTCAGTCTTCTTTTCGGCGGTAACCGACATTCTCTTACTCCGCGGTATCTGAAAGGTTGAAACCCCGGACGACTTTCGCCGTCCCCGCCGACACTTCCATCAATGCCACCGGAACATTGCCGGCCCTGGCAAGGAAGAGCCCATCGGGATGGGGCAATCCGGATAGGACCCGGCCCTGACGGGCCGCCCGCGCGCTATCCGGATCGAGTGCAAAGGCCGGGATACCGTCCAGCCCCGCCTCCAGCGGCAGGAGGTGGTCTTCAAGGGGCGCGCCGTTACCGATCTCCTCCAGAATGTCCAGTGAAATCGCCCGGGTTTCCGTGAACGGACCGGCCTTGATGCGCCTTAGATAAGTGACATGGCCAACCGTTCCAAGAGCATGGGCAATGTCGCGCGCGAGGCTGCGGATATAAGTGCCTTTGCTGACATGGGCGATCAACGTGACACTGTCGGCCAGTTCCAGTGGAACCGCCGCCGGGTCCAGCCCATCCGGACGCCCGGCCAGCGTGGCAAAAGTGGAAGCGATCGGCGGGGCATCATGATGGCCGGATAGCTCCAACGAGTGGATTGTCACTCTGCGGCTTTTCAGCTCCACCGCCTCCCCCGCCCGAGCAAGATCATAGGCGCGGCGGCCGTCGATCTTCAGCGCGGAATAGGCAGGCGGGACCTGCTCGATCTCCCCCGTAAAATGGTCGCAGATAGCCGCCACGGCGGCCATCGGGGGGCGATGGGCGCTGGTGACGACAACCTGCCCCTCCGTGTCCAGCGTATCCGTTTCCTCGCCAAAGGACACGGTGAAGGCATAAGTCTTGCTGGCATCGAGCATTCGCCCGGCAAGCTTCGTCGCTTCCCCCAGCGCGATCGGCAGCACGCCTTCGGCCAGTGGATCAAGTGTGCCGCCGTGGCCGATCTTCACCTTGCCATATCCTGCACGGCGCAGCACTCGCTTGACCGCCGCAACGGCCTGGGTGGATCCCAGGCCGCGCGGCTTGTCGAGCACCAGCCATCCATGCGGATGGGACAAAGGTGACTGGGCGGTTGGTTCGAGTGTCATTCCGGAAACGCCAACATACGGCCGTGATCGCGGATCGCGGGTGGCCAGTCATAGCTGAAGTGGTCGTAGCCGACCTTGTTCCCGGCATACATCTCGCGCACCGCATCCACGAAGTGCGGCAGGTTGCCCGCCATCACATAGAGGAACTGGTAGGCGGCATCGTGATTGTCACGCGCCGTCCGCCCTTTCCGCAAGGCTTCCTCAACCAGCTTGCGCAGCGTCGCGGATGCACCACCGCGCTGACGCGAAAGCCATTCCCAGTGGCGGGGCAGCAAGGTCACCTCCTTCGCTTCGACGCCAAGCGCCGGACGCCCGCGTGGCCGAGGCGTTGCGTCAGCCTCCGGCCTCAGATCAAGATCGATCTGCCGTCCGGTTTCATCATCGAAAGCCAACAGATCTGAACTGCGCGCCAGCGGCTGCAACTCGCGCATCCGGGGCACGACCTGATCGGGCGCGCCGCGTGCGACAACTTCATCCTTCAGGAAAACAGTCAGCGTCATGGTTACCTCCATTCGGAGGCCGATATATATACCCGGATGATAATTTCAATAATACCCGGGTAATTTTATCCACCAACAAACCATGCCGCCATTTCCAGATATTGCTGGAGCACCCAAAGCACCGGCGGCAGCACCACGCGCTGCACAATGCCCAGATCGGGGAAGAAGTAGGGGATCACCAACAGCAGCAGGAACAGCAGCGGAAATCCGAAGGGGCGCAGCTTCTCGTAAGTGCGGGCAGCCTTCTTCGGCAACAGCCCTTCCACGATGTGCGACCCATCGAACGGAGGGATCGGCAGAAGGTTGAACATGGCCAGGAAGATGTTGATCAGAACGAAGAAAAACAGCGCATAGAGCGCAAAGCCCGCACCAGTCGCAGGATCAGGCGGATAGCCCTGAAGCAGAAGGTTGATCAGATTCGACGCATCGCCCGGGCTGGTGGCGGTGAACCGGATGGTCAGGCCGAGCAGCGCCGCCCCTATCGTTGCCAGTATCAGATTGGTGCCCGGCCCGGCCGCCGCCACCGCCATCATGCCAAAGCGCGGATTGTCCAGCCGCCACTTGTTCACCGGCACAGGTTTGGCCCAACCGAACACCGGAGCGCCGGTCAACGCCAGTATGCCGGGCAGGACGACCGTGCCGATTGGGTCAACATGGCGAATTGGGTTGAGGCTGAGGCGCTTGCGTTCCCGAGCGGTAGGATCGCCCAGCATCAGCGCCGTCCAGCCGTGCGCCACCTCGTGAAACACGATGGCGATGATGAGGGCGGGTATCAGCGCGAGCGCATTGAGGAGAGTGTCGTTCATTGCTCCCCCAGATAGGGAGCCGCAAAGCGCGGCGATAGAGGGTAGCGGCAGAGCCTGTGGGCAGGCGATTACTCGCCCTTTCAGGCCTCGTCTTCGTCCAGATCGCGGATGACACGGGGATCGTTCAGCAGCCGATCGATCCGGAACGCCTCGTCAAAGCTCTCGTCAGCCATGAACTTCAGCTTCGGCGCGAACTTGAGGCCAAGGCGCTGGGCCACTTCGCGCTGGAGATAGGCGGTGTTTCGGCGTAGCGCCTGCAGCACTTCTTCCTCGTCACCGCCCAGCAGCGGCTTGGCATAGACCCGCGCCTGCCGCAGGTCCGGTGACATCCGCACCTCGGTAACAGACACGGTATGCGCACTGAGCGTATCGTCATGCACCTGCTGGCGCGTGAGGACTTCGCTCAATACATGGCGAACCCGTTCGCCCACCTTGAGCAGGCGAACGGATTGATCTTCCCCGGAATGAGGCTGACGCGCCATCGATTACAGCGTCCGTTCGCGCTCCTCGACCTCGAAGACTTCGAGGTGATCGCCCGCCTTGATGTCGTTGGTGTCGGCCAGCACCACACCGCATTCCAGACCGGCACGAACTTCGTCCACGTCGTCCTTGAAGCGGCGAAGCGAGGCAATGGTCGTCGCGGAAACGATGACATCGTCGCGCGTGAGACGAGCATGAAGACCCTTGCGGATCGCGCCTTCCAGCACCAGCAGACCGGCGGCCTTGTCGCGCTTGCCCGCAGGGAACACCTGCTTGACCTCGGCGCGACCGACCACGTTCTCGACCCGCAGCGGCCCGAGCACGCCAGCCATCTCCTTCGCGATCTCTTCGGTCAGGTGATAGATGACGTCGTAGTACTTCATCTCCACCTTGTGCCGCGCGATCAGCTCACGCGCCTTGGCGTTGGGACGCACGTTGAAGCCGATGATCGGCGCCTTGGATGCAGAGGCAAGCGTCACGTCGCTTTCGGTGATCGCGCCCACGCCTGAATTCAGCACGCGGACCTTGATCTCGTCGTTCGACAAATTGTGAAGCGCGGTAACGATCGCCTCCACAGAACCCTGTACGTCGGCTTTAACGACGAGCGGGAACTCCTTCACGTCGCTCTTCAACCCGGCGAACATCGCGTCGAGACTGGTCGGCGCTGTTGCCGTGCGCTTCGCAGTGGCCTGGGTCTGACGATATTGCGCGACTTCACGCGCCCTCGCCTCATTCTCCACAACGGTCAGCTGGTCGCCTGCCTGCGGAACGCCGCCAAGCCCCAGCACCTCGACCGGAGTTGAAGGCCCCGCTTCCTTGATCTGCTGACCCTTGTCATCGACCAGCGCGCGTACACGGCCGCTTTCCGTGCCGACAACGAACACGTCGCCACGCTTGAGCGTGCCGCGATTGACCAGCACGGTGGCAACCGGGCCCCGCCCCTTATCGAGTTGCGCCTCGATCACGGTCGCTTCTGCATCACGATCCGGGTTCGCCTTCAGCTCCATCAACTCAGCCTGAAGCAGGATCTTTTCGATCAGCTGATCCAGCCCGGCGCCGGTCTTCGCCGAAACCTCGACATCCTGCACGTCACCCGACATACCTTCGACCACGACTTCGTGTTCGAGCAGGCGTTCGCGAATGCGCTGCGGATTGGCTTCCGGCTTGTCGATCTTGTTGATCGCCACGATCATCGGCACGCCAGCAGCCTTGGTGTGATTGATGGCCTCGATCGTCTGCGGCATGATGCCGTCGTCCGCCGCCACCACCAGCACCACGATGTCGGTCACGTTCGCACCGCGAGCGCGCATCTGCGTGAACGCCTGGTGGCCCGGCGTATCGAGCACGGTGATCTTGTGCTTATCTTTGGTGGTGATCTGGTAGGCACCGATGTGCTGAGTGATACCGCCGGCCTCACCCTTCACTACCCCGGTACCCCGCAGAGCATCGAGCAGGCTGGTCTTGCCGTGATCAACATGGCCCATGATCGTCACAACCGGCGGACGTGACTTCATCGTATCGTCGGCATCGACATCCTCAGTGGTGTCGATGTCGATATCGCTTTCGGAAACGCGGGTGATGTTGTGGCCGAATTCCTCGACCAGCAGTTCCGCCGTATCCTGATCAATCGTCTGGTTGACGGTGACCATCATGTCCATGTTGAACAGGGCTTTCACCAGATCGGCGCCCTTTTCCGCCATGCGATTGGCGAGTTCCTGAACAGTGATGGCTTCAGGCACAACGACATCGCGCACCTGCTTTTCGCGCGGCTGCGACTGGCCTGCGTAATGGGCGCGCCGTTCCTTTTCGCGGGCACGCTTCAACGCGGCGAGAGAACGCGCACGCGCGCCTTCATCCTCGTTGAGAGCCCGTGTTACGGTAAGCTTGCCCGACTGGCGGCGATTGTCTCCACCACGATCGTTGCGGCCGGCAGGGGTGCTCTTGCGCTGATCTTCCCGCTTCTTCTCCGGCCGCTTGGGCTCCGGCCGTTCGACAGGCGTGAACCGGCGCGGCGCGGGCGTGGGCGAGGCAGCCGCTCCGCCGCTCTCCTGTTCGGCAGCGCCACTTTCCGGCTCTGCCGCAGTTTCAGGAGCGGGAGCAGGAGCGACAACCTCTGGTTCGGCCTGTTCGACCTGTTCAGCCTCAGCCGCACGCGCCTCTTCAGCGCGGCGCTTTTCCTCGGCCCGGCGCTTCTCTTCCTCGACTGCCTGAGCGCGCTCTTCCTCTTCGCGGCGGCGCGCTTCCTCGCCAAGGCGCAGGCGCTCTTCCTCTGCCTCGCGCTGCAGGCGGGCAACTCGCTCCTGCGGCGTTTCGCCAGCCGGGGCAGCCTTAGGCTTGGGCGCCGGCGGGGGTGGGGGCGGAGGAGGTGGCGGCGGGGGCGGAGCCGCCTCGACTACCGGTTCCGGCGCAGAGGCCTGCCCTTCGCCGGGCTTGCCGATCACACGACGACGCTTCACCTCGACCACCACCTTGTTGGTGCGGCCGTGGCTGAAGGTCTGCTTGACCTCGCCGGCATCGACCGAACGCTTCAGCCCCAGCGGCTTGCGGGTGCGCGTCGGTGTGGTTTCGTTGTCGCTCATGTGCTCTCAATAGTCCTTCAAATCTCAAACGTCGCCCTGCTTCTGCACGCGGTCAGGCCGCGTGGCTTGCCCCGGCGTCCGGCGGATGTTCCGCTCCCAGAAAATTCAGCAAACGCCGCATCGGAAGCGCGACCCGTCCGGCTGATGCCCGGTCGGCCAACGCCAGGTGGACGACATTGTCGCGGCCCAATGCCACAGACAGAGCCGTGCGGTCCAGTGGTAGGCGAATGCCAGCAAGTTCGGTGCCTTCGGCATCCATGCCGACGCGGAAAGCCTGATCCAGCTTGCGGCTTCCGTCCTCGGCTGCGTCGGCGGAATGATAAAGCGCGGCCACTTTACCCATCCGCGCCTCATTGGCGATCCGATCCGAACCCAAGATAAGCTTACCGGCGCGCATTTCGAGACCCAGCCGGTCAAGAAAAGCGCGCAGAAGGCCCTTTTCCATCAGATCGGGCAGGTCAGCCGGGATATTCAACGCACCGGTCTTGAACGCGCGGGCCAGCGCGGCCTTCAGCTTACCGTTTGCCAATGCCTGTTCCAGCACGGCGCGCGGCTCACCTATCCACGCACCCCGTCCGGGAGCTTTAGCCAGAGCATCCGGCAGAATCTGTCCATCGGGCGAAAGCGCCAGGCGGACGAGTTCGTCACGCGCGGCGACTCGCCCGCTGAGCACACAGCGCCGCTCGCTCCCCTCACTTCCGCGAGGGGAGGTGCGTCCGTTGTTGTCGGCTAGAGGCTCATTGTGAGGAGTCCGCATCGGCGGCCTCCTCGGCTACGGCCGCCAGTTCAGTGGCAGGCGTTTCTTCGTCCTCGAACCAGTGAGCGCGGGCAGCCATGATGATCTCGTTGCCCTGCTCCTCGCTCAAAGCGAATTCGCCGAGCACACCGCCCTTGTCTTCGGTGCGCTGACGGCGCAGCGGTGGCCCGGTTTCGGCACCGCGACGACGAGGGGCCTCGCGCTTGCGAGCGATCAACTCGTCCGTGGCGAGATCGGCCAGGTCGTCGAGCGTCTTGATGCCCGCCTTGCCGAGAACCACCAGCATCTGTTCGTTCAGATGAGGCATATCGGCCAGCGCGTCCTCAACCCCCAGTTCACGGCGTTCATTGCGATAGGCATCTTCCCGCCGCTCAAGCGCTTCGCGAGCGCGCTGCTGCAGTTCTTCCGCCAGTTCCTCGTCGAAACCTTCGATGGTGGCGACTTCTTCCAGGTCGACGTAAGCCACCTCTTCCAGTTCGGCGAAGCCTTCGGCGACGAGCAGCTGCGACAGCGTCTCGTCCACATCCAGTTCTTCCTCGAACATCTTGGAGCGTTCGGCGAATTCCTTCTGCCGCTTTTCCGAGGCTTCTTCCTCGGTCATGATGTCGATCTGACTTTCGGTCAGCTGGCTGGCGAGACGCACGTTCTGGCCCCGACGGCCGATGGCCAGCGACAGCTGATCGTCAGGCACGACCACCTCGATGCGGTTCTCGTCCTCATCCAGCACGACGCGGCTGACGGTTGCGGGCTGAAGCGCGTTCACCACGAAAGTCGCGGAGTCCTCGCTCCAGGGGATGATGTCGATCTTCTCGCCCTGAAGTTCCTGCACCACCGCCTGCACGCGGCTACCCTTCATACCCACGCAAGCGCCGACGGGGTCGATGCTGGAATCGCGGCTGATCACGCCGATCTTGGCGCGGCTGCCCGGATCGCGGGCGGCAGCCTTGATCTCGATGATGCCATCGTAGATTTCAGGCACTTCCTGCGCGAACAACTTCTTCATGAATTCTGGGTGCGCGCGGCTGAGGAAGATCTGCGGACCGCGGTTGTTGCGTTCCACCTTCATGATCAGCGCGCGGACACGCTCGCCCACGCGGGCGGCTTCGCGCGGGATTTGCTGATCGCGGCGAACCACGCCCTCGGCCCGACCGAGGTTGACGATCACATGGCCAAATTCAACCGACTTGATCACACCGGTGATGATTTCACCCGCACGATCCTTGAACTCTTCGTACTGACGCTCGCGTTCCGCATCGCGGACCTTCTGGAAGATCACCTGCTTGGCGCTCTGCGCGTCGATGCGACCGAGATCGACCGGCGGCAGCGGATCGACGATGAAATCGCCGATATTGGAGCCGGGCTGCAGCTTTTCGGCCTGCTTCTGATCGACTTGCTTGAAATAGTCTTCGACCACCTCAACCACTTCGACGACGCGCCAGAGCCGCAGATCACCGGTCATCGGATCCAGCTTGGCGCGGATATCGTTCTCAGCACCATAGCGCGCACGCGCAGCCTTCTGGATTGCCTCTTCCATCGCTTCGATGACGATCGCCTTGTCAATCATCTTTTCCGAAGCGACCGAATTCGCGATCGCGAGCAGTTCTGCCTTATTGGCGGAAATCGGACTGGCCATCAGTCGTCTGCCTTCTCTTCCTCGAGTGTTTCTTCAATCTCTTCCACACCGCCGATATCCAGCGGTCGGGTGGCGGCAATCAGCTTGTCCGTCAGTACAAGCTTGGCCGAATGAATCTGCGCCAGCGGCACATCGACGCGCCCTGCCTTGCGATCGTCCACGGTGACGGTTTCACCTTGAATACCAGCCAGTTCGCCCCGCAACTTGCGGTGATCATCCAGCGGCTCGCTCAGCGAAATATTCACTTCGTGCCCCGCCCAGGCGGCATAGTCCTTTGCTCGCGTCAGCGGCCGGTCGATACCGGGCGAACTGACTTCGAGATTATAAGCCCCCCGCACAAGTTCCTCACCCGCCTCCTCGATCGCATCGACACGATCGGAAATGGCACGGGAAAGCGCCATGCATTGATCCACCACAAGCTGCCCTGTCGCAGGATCTTCCGCCATGACCTGCAAGGTCCGCTCGTCACCCGAGCCGGAAAGCTTCACGCGCACGAGATCGAAGCCGAGAGCCTTGGCCTCCGGTTCGATTACTTCGATCAGGCGCGCAATATCAGTCATCAATGTTCCATCGGCGTCGTGGCAAAGCCGTTTTGCGCCGGCCCCCGGAGGCGCCAGCACCAAGCATTGTCACGACAATGTCGGGATGGCTGGCAGATAGGAGGAGGCGAAGCGAAAGGCAAGCTCCAATCGAGCGGCAGCGAGAAGAGACACCCCGTTGCGGTCACGCACTACTGTTGCCCCTCTCACAAGAAGCCGATACTCTAATTTTCAGCACCAACAATAATGGTGACAAAAAAGCAAAGGGAGAAACAGCATGAGGCAACGTCTCGCTGTGGCCATAGCCATGGCAATTCCGGCAAGTGCCATCGCACAGGAACAGCCCGCCGATCAGACAGCGGAGTCAGCCTGGCAGTTTTTGGAAGAAGGGGGTGAAGGCTCCGGCGCAATCGCCCAGGCGCCGGACGGGTCGCAGGTCGTCCTGAAGTGCGACAAGCCCGGAAGCAGAGAAGTGTACGCCCTGATAATGTCGGGGGAAAAGAAACTGGCAACGCCGAAAAGCCAGCCGATGGCTCGCCCGATTCGCTTTTTGTTTGATGGTAAAGCTTCCCAACAAAGCTGGCGCTTCTACGAAACATATGTCGCTGCTTTCGGCAAAACTTCTGATCGCTCTCTGGCTCGATTCGTAATTGACCTTCGCCGCGCTTCGACACTGCGAGTGATGATGGATACAGGCCTTGGACCCGACGTCGATCTCAGTTTTAATGTGGCGGGCGCTTCTGAAGCCATATCGTATGTTTATGAAGCATGCAGAGACAGTGCCCCCCGTTGAAACGAAACTACTCCGTAAGCCCGTGCTTTCGAATACAGTGCCTTAGCTGATCGTAAGTCAGCCCCAGCGCCTTGGCCGTTTGCCGCTGATTCCAGCGGTTGCGACCAAGGTGATGTTCTAGGATGGCGCGTTCATGGGATTCAACCGCGACGCGCAGATCAGCGACCGAGTCGTAATCATGTTGAGTCCGCCGTACTTCAAACGCGGCGTCAGCAATGACCGCTTCCTCAGCCCGAGCGATCGCCACAGGCTTCCACGGGCTGTCGAACGGGTCGAACTGGGCATGAGCGATAGGTTCACCCCAGTCATCCCAACGATAGACCGCGCGCTCCACCACGTTGCGCAACTCGCGCACGTTGCCCGGCCAAGGGTGGGAATCGAGTTGCTGCCTGACATGCGGAGCGAATCCCGGCCAGGCCTCCCAACCAAGCTCCGCCGCCATTCGCCGCCCGAAATAATCAGCTAACACATCGATATCGCCTTCCCGCACCCGTAGCGGCGGCAATGTGATTACCTCGAACGAGAGACGATCAAGCAGGTCAGCGCGAAACCGCCCCTGTTCTGCCAGAGCCGGGAGGTTTTCGTTGGTCGCGGCAACGATACGCACATCGACCCTGACCGGCCGGGATGAGCCGATCCGCGTTACCTCACCATATTCGACCGCCCTTAGCAGCCGCTCCTGCGCCGCCATCGACATGGTCCCGATCTCATCTAGGAACAGCGTACCGCGATGCGCTTCTTCGAAACGACCTTCCCGCACCCGGGTAGCGCCAGTGAAAGCACCCGCCTCATGTCCGAAAAGTTCAGCTTCGATCAGCGTCTCCGGAAGCGCAGCGCAGTTCATCGTGACAAGGGGTTCTTCCCATCGGTTCGACAGGCGGTGAAGACGTTCCGCTATCAACTCCTTACCGGTTCCGCGTTCCCCGATAACGAGAACAGGTCGGCGCATGGGTGCAGCGCGGCTGGCACGCTCCACCGCATCCAGAAAGGCCCCCGACTGGCCTATAAATTGCTGCGTTTCCCGATCCATCGCCAACTTATAGTGGATTTCACCATATGCTGGCAATATTTCCATCGCCGAGTGAGGCCCAGCCCCTGAAAAACAACGCTTTTCCGCGCTTTCGACGATTTGGCACACCCTTTGCTATCCTGTCTGTGTTCAAAGGATCAGGAAGGAAGCCACAATGTACGATCGCGAATTCTTCACCAGCAAACTCGGCCTCGCCGCGCTGGTGAGCATTACCGCGATGGTAACGCTCAACGTGATCGCGCTGACCCACCAGTTCGGCGGATCGCCGGAGACGATGCTCGTCTCCGCGCATATTGTAGAACTGGCATGAGTCGACAGGACGAAACTCCGCTGACCCCTTCTGGCTCTGGAAAGAGTCAGGACAAGGAGCGCACCTCGCGGTTGGACCGGGAGATTGAGCGTCTGCGGACAAGTCCGACACCGGCCAGCGGCCAATCACTTGAAGATTCCATCAATTCCTTTGTTTCCGGAGTTCCCTGGATGGGCATTTTTTCCCGTACCCGCGACATTATCGCCGCTAATTTCAACGAGTTGCTCGACCACGCGGACGATCCCGCGAAGATGATCCGCATGATTATCCTCGAGATGGAGGAAACGCTGGTCGAGGTGCGGGCCAGCGCGGCGCGCACGATTGCCGACCAGAAGGAAATGCACCGCCACACGGTCAAGCTCGACAGGCTTCAGACCGATTGGGCGGAGAAGGCGCAGCTTGCGCTTTCCAAGGATCGCGAGGACCTGGCCCGCGCGGCGCTGGTCGAAAGGAAGCGTGCGGCGGACATGGCCGATCAGTTGAAGCAGGAGATCGCCGTTCTGGACGACGCCCTGCGCGCTTACGAGCAGGACATTCAGAAACTGCAAAATCGCCTGCGGGAGGCGCGCAGCCGCCAGACGCAGATCGCTGCACGCCTTGAGAGCGCAGAGAACAGGGTAAAACTGCGCAGTCTGATGACAAACGAGCGAGTTGACGACGCATTGACGCGCTTTGACCAGCTGGAACGGCGCGTCGACTACGCAGAGGGTCGCGCCGATGCGCTGTCGATCGCTGATAGCGCCGGCAAACCGAGCCTTGCCGACGAGATTGCCGCGCTGGAAGGCGCCGACAAGATCGATGAGGAATTGGAAGCGATGAAGCGCGCTCTGGGCAAGAGCAGCGAAGAGACGAAGGAGGGCTGAGCCGTGGATCAAGGTTTTTTTGTCGCGGCCGTATTCATCGCCATCCCGTGGATCATCTTTCACTACATCACCAAGTGGAAGACCGCCGCCACCATCACCAATGACGACGAGACCTTGCTGGAAGAGCTGTATCAGCTCGCCAAGCGGCTCGACGAACGGATGGACACCGTCGAGCGGCTGGTCGCTTCCGACAATCCGGACTTCAAGCCGGCCCGGATCATTCACGACAGGGAAATCGACAACGAGCCGCTGCGCGAGCTGGATCGCCTTCTGGCAGAAAAGGGAGGACGCAAGTGACCAGCGAACGCACCAAGTTCTATCGCGACAAGCAGAACGCCAAGCTGATGGGCGTCTGTTCGGGGCTTGAAGACTATACCGGCATCAACGCCATCTGGTGGCGTCTGGCATTCGTCGTCCTGACGCTCAGCACCGGTTTCGGTATTCCGGTCTATTTCGCCCTTGGCCTGCTTTCGATGAAGAAGCCGCCGCACCTTTACGTCGATCAGGACGAACAGCGTTACTGGCAGAGAGTCCGCCAGTCGCCGAAGCGGACCGCGCGTGAAATCCGCGCCCGTTTCCGGGATATCGACCGGAGACTGGCCGAAGTCGAAACCTATTACGTCAGCAGCAATCCGCGCCTTTCGGCCGAGATCGAACGCCTGCGCTGACGCGCAACAAGGGGAAACGAACGTCATGGATATCGGAGCGCTGATCCCGATTTTTGCGCTGTCGATCCCGATCATCGCGATCTGGACCACTCATCAGCGCAAGCTGGCGGAAATGGGCATCAAATCGACTGCCACCGAAAGTGCCGAGAAAGCCGCACAATACGCCAGCGGCATGAAGGAGCTCGAGGAGCGTGTGAGGGTGCTGGAACGCATCGTCACCGACAAGGGATACGACGTAGCGACCCAGATCGAGGCGCTGCGCGATCAGCGGCGGGTCGATGAACTGATCGAAGCCCGCGAAGCGGAAAGGAGCAACTGATGGAAATCCTGATGCAGCTTCTTCCGTATATCGGCTGGGCGATCGCGGGCGTCGTCATTATCTCGCTCGGCGGCATTTTCGCCAGCGTTCACAACACGCGGATGAAGATCAAGAACGGCTATCCCATAGAAGGTATGTGGGGCCAGTCGCTGAAACCCGGAACGGATGCCGAAGCCAAGGAACGTATCAAGCTGCTGACGCAGGAGAACGCATCTCTGCGCGCGGAAATTGGTTCGATGAAGGACCGGCTGGCGGTGGTCGAGCGCATCGTTACCGACAAGGGCTTCGACGTCGCCCGACAGATCGACGCCCTGCGCGACGTGAAAGGAAACGTGCAATGAGCTTCTGGACCGCAATCGTCGTCATCGTGGCGATTGGCTGCCTGACCAAAGTGCTGAGGACGAAATATCGTGCCCGCAGCCATGAGCCGGCCAGCGATACGGCCGGCCTACGCAGCGACCCGGCGCTGGAGAATGAGGTGGAGCAGCTGCGCGAACGTATCAAGGTTCTGGAACGCATCGCCACCGAGGATCGCGAGACGAGGCGTCTTTCCGCCGAGATCGAGAGCCTGCGCGAGAAGTGATCGCGCGCAAGCAGGGAGACAATCGACAATGAGCCAGGAATTGCTGATCGCATCCAGTATCCTTGCCGGTCTGCTGGTCGTCGCCTTCACCATGCTGAAGGGGTGGCAGGACTGGCTGGCCCTGAAGACGCGTGAACTGGAAACCGTCCGACATATGCCGGACACCGAGGGTGGTTCTCGCGAAGGGGCCGCGCGGATCGAGCTGGCGGACCTGAAGGAACGCATCCGCAAGCTGGAGGCCATCGCCAGCGGGGTGGACCTGTAGCCCGAATACGCTAGGGCGCGCCAATGCGTGCGCTGCAAGACATTCTGGACGAATACGAATTCCTGGACGCTGACGAGCGTTACCGCCTGCTGATCGAGCTGGGGCGCGAGCTGGAGGAAATGCCGCAGGCACTGAAGACGGACGCAACGCTGGTGCGCGGCTGTTCCGCCAGTGTCTGGGTCTATCCCACGGAGCAGGACGGCGCCCTGCATTTCCTGGCCGACAGCAACGCCGCCATCACCAAGGGCATCGTCGCGCTGGTGCTGAGCGCGGTGCAGGATAGGCCAGCCGCCGAGGTCGCCGCGATGGACGTGGCCGCGGCGCTGGAACCCTTCAGCCTGAAGAACCAGCTAAGTTCCAACCGCACGCAGGGCGTGCCCAACATGATCGCGCTGGTGAAGGAACACGCCGCGCGGATCGCGGCGGCCTGAGATGCGGCGGCCGCTGCTTCTGGCGGGCGGCCTTGTCAGCATGGCGCTGGGCATAGTGGGCGCCTTCGTGCCCGGATTGCCGACGGTGCCCTTTCTGCTGCTGGCAGCATTCTGTTTCGCCCGCAGCAACCCGGAATGGGAAAGGCGCCTGCTGGCCCATCCACGCTGGGGGCCACCGATTCTGGACTGGCGGGAACGGCGGGCGATATCCCGCCGCGCGAAGATGGCAGCGCTGGTCACGCTTTTCGTCAGCGCGGCTGTGGCGCTGTGGACGCTGTCATGGCCGTGGGTGATCTTCCCTCTGCTGGCGATGGTCGGGTCGGGCACATGGATCATGACCCGCGCCGAATAGCGCCGTGAAACCCCGTCTTCACCCGTAACAAGACCAGTGCCGCTTGAAATGTGGCGCGCCGCGCGTAAGTGCCACGCATGGCCAGCAAACCACGCACCCTGTACGAAAAGATCTGGGACGAACACGTTATCGAACGGCGTGAGGACGGCACCTGCCTGATCTTCATCGACCGGCACCTCGTCCACGAAGTCACCAGCCCGCAGGCGTTCGAATCGTTGCGGATGAACGGGCGCAAGGTCCGCCATCCGGAACTGACGCTGGCGGTGCCCGATCACAACGTGCCGACCACCGCGCGTCTGGACGCCGATGGCAACCGGGTGCCCATCGCCGATCCGGAAAGTCGCGACCAGCTGGCCGCGCTGGAGCGCAACGCGCCCGCATTCGGCATCCGCTATTTCAACGCCACCAGCCGCCAGCAGGGCATCGTCCACGTTGTCGGGCCGGAACAGGGCTTCACCCTGCCCGGCACCACGCTGGTTTGCGGTGACAGCCACACGGCGGCGCACGGTGCGCTGGGTGCGCTGGCATTCGGCATCGGCACCAGCGAGGTCGAACATGTGCTCGCTACGCAGACCCTGCTGCTGCGGACGTGGAAAACGATGGAAGTGCGCGTGGAGGGCGAATTGAGCCCCGGCGTCACGGCCAAGGACCTGATCCTGCACATCACCGGCGTGATCGGCACCGCGGGCGGCACCGGCCATGCGATCGAATACCGGGGCAAGGTGTTCGAGGACATGAGCATCGAAAGCCGCCTGACCGTTTGCAACATGAGCATCGAGGGTGGCGCGCGCGTGGGCCTGATCGCCCCCGACGAAACGACCTTCGCCTATATCAAGGGCCGCCCCTTTGCGCCGAAGGGCGAGGAATGGGATCAGGCCGTCGCGTACTGGAAGACCCTGCACACCGACGAAGGCGCGGTGTTCGACAAGTCCGTGGTGATCGACGCCAGCACCGTTGAGCCCACGGTGACGTGGGGCACCAGCCCCGAGGACACGGTGGCGATTGGCGGCGTGGTGCCCGATCCGGTGAGCTTTGCCGATCCCAGCAAGCAGAAAGCGGCACAGGCCAGCCTCGATTACATGGGCCTGACCCCCGGGCAGCGCATGGACGAAGTGGAAGTGCAGAACGTCTTCATCGGCAGCTGCACCAACAGCCGCATCGAAGACCTGCGCGCCGCCGCGGCTGTGCTGAAAGGCCGCCACAAGGCCGAGAACGTGAAGTGGGCGATCGTCGTCCCCGGTTCCGGACTGGTGAAGGAACAGGCCGAGGCCGAAGGGCTGGACAAGGTGTTCACCGAGGCCGGGCTGGAATGGCGCGAACCGGGCTGTTCCGCCTGTCTGGGCATGAACCCGGACAAGGTGCCTGCGGGCGAACGCTGCGCCAGCACCAGCAACCGCAATTTCGTGGGCCGTCAGGGGCCGGGTGCGCGCACCCACCTCGTCAGCCCGGCGATGGCGGCTGCGGCGGCCGTTACTGGCAAGCTGACGGACGTGCGCGAACTGGCCTGACCGGAAGGCCCACGGCTTACGTTTTTGCCAGAAGGGAAGGATGGCACGGGTTAGCCCCGTGCTACTCTCTCGCTCTCAGCCGTCCATTTGTATGAGGGAAGAGCCGAAGGGACAGCGCCCGCAGCCCTGCCCCCGCCGCCGCGCTCTCAGCTTGCCTTAGCGACCTGAGCGTCAGCCAGAAGCTGCTGCAATTCGCCAGCTTCGTACATTTCCATCATGATGTCGCTGCCGCCCACGAATTCGCCCTTCACATAGAGCTGGGGGATAGTCGGCCAGTCAGAGAATTCCTTGATCCCCTGGCGGATTTCCATGTCCTGCAACACGTCCACGCTTTCATAAGCGATGCCGCAGTGGTCGAGGATCGCAATCGCGCGGCTGGAAAAACCGCACTGCGGAAACAGCGGCGTGCCCTTCATGAACAGCACGACATCGTTGCCTTGGACGATCTGGGAAATGCGGGTGTTGGCTTCGGACATTGGCGTGGACTTTCGGTTCTGATCGCAGAATCAGTTGGGAACGGCAGTGGTCAGTTGCAAGGCGTGAAGCGCGCCGCCCATGCGGCCGCCCAGCGCCTCGTAAACCAGCTTGTGCTGTTGCACGCGGGTCTTCCCCGCGAAAGCCGTGGAAACGACATGGGCGCTGTAGTGATCGCCATCCCCGGCGAGATCGGTGATCGCCACATCCGCATCGGGCAGCGCGGCGCGGATCAGCGCCTCTATCTCAGCCGCGGGCATCGCCATCGCGTCAGGACTCGCTCATCAACTGGCGCTTGGCCTCTACCGCCTTTTCCTCCAGCGCGGCGCGCACACCGGCTTCGTCGACATCGACGCCCGCCGCGGTGAGATCGCCCAGCACCTTGCGGATCACGTCTTCGTCGCCCGCTTCCTCAAAATCCGCCTGGACGACAGCCTTGCGATAAGCCTCCGTCTCCTCTGGAGTGAGGCCCATCTTTTCAGCGGCCCACTGGCCGAGCAGGCGGTTGCGGCGGGCGGCGACGCGGAAAGCGGTGTCCGCGTCCATCACGAACTTCGCTTCCTCTCCACGCCTGCGATCGTTGAGGTCAGTCATGTTGTTCTGCCTTTCAAATCCGGACTGGCCACCACAAGCCGCCAGCCGGCGAATTTCCGTTCAGACGCGGTAGAAGATAACCCCGTCCTTCGACAAGCGCGACGGGCGCCCGGCGGCGAAAAATCAGGCCGCCGCCCCGGTTCCGCGCGCGATCCACGGCCGCGCGGCGGCGATCTGGCTTTCGTAACGGGCAATGGACCCGTCGTTTTCCAGCGTGAGGGCTACTTCATCCAGCCCGCGCATCAGGCAATGCTTGCGGAACGGATCAATCTCGAACGTGAAGCGATCCTGGAAGGGCGTCGTCACCGTCTGATGTTCAAGATCGATGGAGATCGGATCGGTTTCCGCGACTTCCAGCAGCCGATCCACCTGATCCTGGGGGAGAACCACGGTGAGGATGCCGTTCTTGAACGCATTGCCGGAAAAGATGTCTGAAAAACTGGGCGCGATCACTGCCTTGACGCCCATGTCGAGCAAGGCCCAAGCCGCATGTTCGCGGCTGGAGCCGCAGCCGAAATTGTCACCCGCGATGATGATCGGCGCGCCGGCGAATTCCGCCCGGTCGAACACGTTATCGGGATCCTGCCGCAGCGCTTCGAAAGCGCCCCGCCCCAACCCTTCGCGCGAGATGGTCTTCAGCCAGCGCGACGGGATGATCAGATCGGTATCGGCATTCTTCAGGCCAAACGGATAGGCGCGGCCTTCAACCGCCCGGACGGGTTCCATCAATCAGTCTCCGGAGGCTCGCCACTGGGGATCGGGCCGGGCTGCGGCGGCTTCTTCCTGTCCTTGCGCCGGTTGACGTAAAGGACCGCCGCAGCAACGGCTGCGGAGCCGATGGCGCCCGCGATGGCCGCCTTGCCGGTGGGAAATCGCTTGCTCATGCTGTTTCAATGGGATGCCCGCGCGAATGAAGCAAGTATCAGCGCAGAAATTCGCCTAGCCCGCTCCACAGCTTTTCCTTCTCGTGCAGAGGGACGAACGCGTTGGCGGGGCTGGATGAGGGCAAAGGCACAAGCGACAGACCGATCCCGCCGAGCTGGGCCATGCCGATGCGCGCGGAAGTGGCGCCATTGAACGCGACGGCTCGCAACCGGGGGAGCGATGCGGCGAGTTCCACCAGCGGATTATGCTCCGCCTCGCGAATCGCGGCATCGAGGCTGCCCTGCCGGCGGGCGGAACCGATAACATCCCACAGGCCGACCCCGGCATCGAGCAGCGCGTCCAGCCGCTGCGAATATTCAAGCGGTTCAAGGTCACGGCCAATAGCGAGGCCGATCAGGTGCCAGAAGCGATTGCGCGGATGCGCGTAGTACCGCTGTTCCGCCAGCGAGCGTTCCCCCGGCAGGCTGCCGAGAACCAGCAGGCGGACATCGGGGTCAATAACCGGCGGGAAAGACGATTTGCGGGACACCGCCCCTTATTATGGGTGTGGACCGACCATTTCATCAGGAAAACCGCAAAGGTGCTTTGGGGAGGGGTGCTTCGGGGAGGCGGGGCCGGAGACCCTGGGGGGATAGGGACCGGAAGAAGCCCCGCCTCGTTTCGAAGACTTCCTTTGGGTGATAATCCTGCAGCACGACCCGTGCCAGTTTCAGGCAATCACGGATTTGCGGGCATCATGATGGTTTACGCGTGGCTAACCATCTGACGACTTGTCAAAAACCCCGACACTTCAGGGTGACTGGCGCGTTAGGGATTGGATGCCTAGGGTCAGACCCCGGGGAAGCAGAAGGGAATTTCGATGAATGAGCAGCGCACCTCCGTGCTGGCATGGGCTGCCGAAAACGTTAGCGAGTTGACCATCGCAGCCGCAGTGGCGGCGGGGGTTTTCGCGGCGCTGTTCGGTCTGCGCGTGCTGCTGCTGCGCGCCGCCAAGCGGCTGACCCCCGACCATTCGCTGGCCATTGTTTTCGCCGACGTCGTGCGCAAGACCAAGGTATGGTTCAACGCCGCGCTGTCCGTCCAGCTTGTGCAAGGTTTCCTGCATCCGCCGCAGGATGTGGCTCGAACTATCTCCATCCTGTTCACAATAGCCGCCGCGCTGCAGGTCGCGATCTGGGCACGCGCGCTGATTTTGGGAATGATAGAGCGCCGCACGCTCGGGCACGAAGGGGATGCCTCCACCCTGACTAGTGCGATGGCGATCATCCGGCTGCTGGTTTCCATCACCGTGTTCCTGATCGCCGGGATCGTGATCCTCGACAACCTGGGCGTGAACGTGACCGCGCTGGTGGCGGGCATGGGCATCGGCGGCATCGCCATCGGCCTTGCGGCGCAGGGCATCTTTTCCGACTTGTTCGCCGCGCTTTCCATCATCTTCGACAAGCCGTTCCGCGTGGGTGATGTGATCACCTATCAGGGCAAGGAAGGGCCGGTGACGGGCCGGGTGAAGAAGATCGGCCTGAAATCCACCCGCATACTTTCGCTGACCGGCGAGATGAGGATCATCGGCAATACGCAGCTGCTGGCGCAGGAAGTGACGAACTATACCGGCCGCCAGATGCACCAGTTCAAGCTGCCCGTGGGCGTGACCTATCAGACCGATCCCGCCGTGGCGGCAGAAATACCCGCCCTGATGCGTGCTGAGGTAGAGCGAGCCGGCCATCACTTCGTGCGCGCCGCCTTCGTTGCGTTCAACGCCAGCTCGATCGATTTCGAGCTGTTGTTCGATGTCGAAACCGGCGACGCCGGCAAGGCGCGACAGGCGCAGCAGGACGTGGCACTAGGCATCCTGCGGACGTTCAACGAGCGCGGGATCGAATTCGCCTACCCCACCCAGACCAGCTTCACCGCCGCGCCAGACGGTCGGATGATCATGCCCTATCCCGAAGACTGGCCGTCAGCGGCCGACCCTTCCGCCAAAAGCTGAAGCCGCGCCGGCCCTGATCTTTACCGGAATGCCGAGAAACCGGACGTCGTTGCTCTCCGCGTGCGGAAAGCGGCGGGTCTGGCTGATCCCCGCGACCGCCTTGCCGTTCAACTATGCCATCAGCACATCTCTGGGGCACCGGCCTCAGGCTACCTCACCGGCAGCCCATCCGCTGGCCCAGGCCCATTGAAAATTGTACCCGCCGAGCCATCCGGTCACGTCGACTGCTTCACCAATTACGAATAGCCCCGGAAGGCGTTTCGCCTCCATCGTCTTCGACGACAACTCAGCAGTACTGACCCCGCCTACAGTCACTTCTGCCTTGGCAAATCCCTCTGTGCCATTGGGCTGGAAATCCCACTTCCCGAGCCGAAGTTCCACACCGCGCAAATCGGCGTCAGTCAAATTCGCCAGCGCGCCATCATGTCCCAGCCGGTCTGCCAAGGCATCCGCCAGTCTGTCGGGCAGCGCGGTTCGCAAAACGCCGCGCAGCGTGGCGCGGGGAGTCTGCTGCTTGCGCCGGAGCAGCCATCCGGATTCCTCGTGCGGAAGAAAATCGATCCCGATGGTTCCACCCGGACGCCAGTAAGACGAAATCTGGAGGATCGCCGGACCGGAGAGCCCCCGGTGCGTGAACAGGGCCGCCTCTCGGAACGAGGCATCCGTGCTTTGCGCGACCACTTCCGTCGCCACACCCGATAGCTTCTGAAAGAGAGCGTCGGCACCGCTGAGCGTAAGCGGCACCAGTGCGGGGCGAGGCTGGACAACCTTCAATCCGAAACTGCGCGCCAGTTCGTAAGCGTATCCGGTTGCGCCGATCTTTGGAATGGACGGACCGCCGGTAGCGATGACCAGCGAAGGCGCCTGAACCGTGCGTCGATCGGTCTTCACGGTAAACAATCCGCCACCGTGTTCGACATCACGGATGGCCTCGCCACAGCAGATATCCACCGCCGCGCCAGCACATTCGGCAAGCAGCATGTCTACAATCTGCCGGGCTGATCCATCGCAGAAAAGCTGCCCAAGGGTCTTCTCGTGCCAGGCGATGCCATGGCGTTCGACCAGTTCGAGGAAATCCTGCGGAGTGTACCGGCTGAGCGCGGACTTCGCGAAGTGCGGATTAGCCGAAAGGAAACGATCCGGCGCAGTGTGGATATTGGTAAAATTGCACCGGCCACCGCCCGAGATCAGAATCTTCCTGCCGGGCTGGTCGGCATGATCGATGACCAAAACGCGGCGGCCGCGCTGCCCCGCCCGCAGAGCACACATGAGCCCTGCCGCACCACCGCCAAGAACCACCACATCGCAACTGCCGCGCATTCCAGCCAACCCGTCCAACCAAAGCCCTTGCGGGTCACAACCTTACGCGCTGCACCAGTCCGCCCGGAATGGCGTAAACCAAAAATGCCGGATTCCGTGACTTCGGATGTGTGGCGCGCCCGGCAGGACTCGAACCTGCAACTCCAAGCTTAGAAGGCTCGTGCTCTATCCAGTTGAACTACGGGCGCCCGGGCGGCTCATTAGCTGCGCTTTGCCCGGCTCGCAAACATCGATAGAGTGCGGTGATGACAAGAAGCGGCAGATGACCGGAGAAACGGGGATAAAGGCCGCCAGCGGGGCGGGCTTTCGCTACTTCCCCTATGTCATGGCCGCGTTCGTGGCGGTGCTGTTGCTGTCCAACCTGATCGGCGCATCAAAGCCCAGCTACATCTCACTGCCGGGCGGCACGCACTGGTCGTTCGGCGCGGGCGTGATGTTCTTCCCCATCAGCTACATCATCGGGGACGTGCTGACCGAAGTCTATGGCTATGCCCACGCGCGGCGGGTGATCTGGACCGGCTTTGCCGCGCTACTGTTCATGGCCTTCATGGCCGCCGTGGTGGTCGCCCTGCCCCCGGCTGCGGAATGGCCGGGGCAAGAGGCATACGAATTCGTGTTCGGCAATTCGTGGCGCATCGTGCTGGCATCCATGACCGCGTTCTGGGCAGGGGAGTTCGCCAACAGCTTCGTTCTGGCGAAGCTGAAAGTGCTGACAAACGGCCGCTGGCTGTGGATGCGGACGATCGGATCGACCGTGGTAGGACAGGGGCTGGATAGCCTGATCTTCTATCCACTGGCCTTCTATGGCCTGGTGGGCTGGCCGATTGATCAGTTGTGGCAGGTGGTCCTGTCACAATGGATCATCAAGGTATTATGGGAGGCGCTGCTGACGCCGTTCACCTATCTGGCAGTCGGTTTTCTCAAACGCCGCGAAGGGGTGGAGGTGTTCGATACGGACACCGATTTCTCCCCCTTCGCGAGGGCGCGCTGACGGACGCTCAGTCCGCCAGCAGCGCAATCGCGAGGTAGATCAGAACGAAGCTGCCGACCCCGAATATCGTGCCCAGCACGAATATGGCGCGGACGATCAGCGGATCGACGTTCAGATAGTCGGCAATGCCAGCGCAGACGCCAAATACCTTGCCGTTGCCCTTGTCGAGACGGAAAGCCCGCGCCGGGGGGCCGGAGTGGTTGCGGTCAACCCCGTTCATGCCAGGATACCCGCAACCGAGTGAACCTGCGCCGGGGTGTGGGCGAGACCGTTCGCCAGTAGCGTGCCGGTGATGAAAAGCGCGGCGAGCGCGGCCAGCCCGTGCTTCATCACGTTCGAGACATTCAACATCATCATCTACTCCTCATTTCTGGACCTGCCGGGCGGCCAATCCGCCGACACAGGACGCATTGCAGGAGCCGTGCCAAAATGACGAAACCGCGCAATTCAGCCACTTTCGGCGGAGCGATGTAAATTTCCGTCAATTGGCGAAACCGAAGATTAGCAATTTTCGCCAATTTTCGGTTTCAGGATGAGGGTGCGCTGGCAGCTCCAGCCATTGCCAGTGCGGGCCATGCCCCCTAACCCTCGCCCGCTCATGGCGCTCGACCGGATCATCCTTTCGCGTTTCCGCAATCATGCGGCGAGCCGGCTCGATCACGCATCGCAGATCAATCTGCTGGTGGGGGAGAACGGCGCGGGCAAGACCAACGTGCTGGAGGCGCTGTCCCTGCTCGCGCCGGGGCGCGGGCTTCGGCGCGCCGCCCTGCCCGACATGGCGATGGCAAGCGGCCGGGCGGTCGCGGCCGGGGGCTTCGCGGTGAGCGCGGAGCTTCATCGCGATGATGGCGACCCCGTTCGACTGGGCACCGGCACCGTGGCGGGGCGGCCGGGGCGGCGGGTGGTGCAAGTCAACGGTGCCGAAGCCAGCGCCGCATCGCTGGGCGAATGGCTGGCGATCGGCTGGCTGACCCCGGCGATGGATGGGCTGTTCACCGACAGCGCCGGAGCGAGGCGGCGCTATATGGACCGGCTGGCGCTGGCGCTCGATCCATCTCATGCGCGCACGGCATCCCGCTATGAAGCAGCGCTGCGCGAACGGAACCGGATGCTTTCCGATGAAGCGGGGGCGGACGCGCAGTGGTTCGAGGCGATCGAGACGCAACTGGCCGAAGCAGGCGCAGCACTGGCGAGCGGACGCGCGGCGCTGGTAGCGCGCCTTTCCGACGCAATGGATGCTGGGGACGGTGGCCCGTTCGCCCGCCCCGCCCTGACTTATGCGCCCGGCGGGCCACAGGACGCGGCGGCGCTGGCGCAGGAACTGGCACGCGGGCGAGCGCGCGATCGCACGGCGCAGCGCACGCTGACCGGCCCGCACCGTGACGAATTGATCGTGACCATGGCGGAAAAGGATATGCCCGCCGCCGCGTGCTCCACCGGCGAGCAGAAGGCCATGCTGATTTCCATCACACTGGCCCATGCGGAACTGGCTGCGCGCGGGAGGCCCGGCGTGCTGCTGCTGGATGAAGTGGCCGCGCACCTCGACCCGCTGCGTCGGGAGGCGCTGTTCGACCGGCTGCGTGGCGGCGGCGCTCAGGTGTGGCTGACCGGCACCGAACTGGCGCCGTTCACGGGCATCGAGGGGGAAGCGGCGGTGTGGCGCGTGGCCGGGGGCGCGGTGGAGCGGGTCTGAAGCCTATTCGCCCTTCGGCAGTGCTTCATCCACTTTGCCCACCGTCGCGGCGACTAACGCGTCGATCCCCTCTGCCGTGGGATGGATATGATCCTGTTGAAGAAGCGTAGGCTTGTCATACACAGGTTCGAGGAAGAACGGCACCAGCGCGGCCCCGTATTCGCGAGCCAGATCGGGATAGATCGCGTCAAAATCCGCCGCGTAGGCCGTGCCCAGATTGGGCGGTGCGCGCATACCCATGAGCACCACCGGAATGGAGCGCCCCCGCAGTTCCTGCAGGATGGCGCCAAGGTTCTCACGCGTTTCCGCCGGGGGCAGCGCGCGCAGAATATCGTTGCCGCCAAATTCGACGATCGCGAGATCGGGCGCTGATTCCAGACTGTCGAGCACGAAGGCTATGCGTTGCCGCGCCGCCGCGCTGGTATCGCCCGAGACACCGGCATCGATCACCGTGGCGTTGACACCGCGATTGCGCAGCGCGGCCTGAAGCCGGTCGGGATAACTCTCCCCATCCTTCAAGCCATAGCCGGCGAACAGGCTGTCGCCGAACGCCAACACGCTACGCGCAGGGCCTGCCACCGGCGTAGCTTCTGCCGCCGGTTCCTCCGTAGCTTGCGCCTGAGGGGGAGGCGCGGGATCGCTGCCGCAAGCGGCCAGCGCCAGCGCACCCATAAACACTGTCCAGCCGTGCTTGCTCATCCCCCTTCCCTATGCCATCCCGCGATGGTGACAAGACCCCCTGCGATCGAGGCGCGCGACCTGCGGCTCACCCTTGGCGAAGGCGAAGCTGCTGTCGAAGTGCTTCGCGGGATCGACCTTTCCGTAAACACCGGCGAAACGCTGGCTCTGCTCGGCCCGTCGGGCTCAGGCAAAAGCTCGCTGATGTCGGTCCTTTCGGGCCTTGAGCGCGCGAGCAGCGGTTCACTGACCGTTGCGGGCGCGGATTTCGAGCGCCTGGACGAGGATGCGCTGGCCAGAGCGCGCCGGGGCCGCATCGGCATCGTGTTGCAGGCGTTCCACCTGCTGCCCACGATGACCGCGCAGGAAAACGTGGCCACCCCGCTGGAACTGGCGGGCCAGCCGGACGCCTGGGCACGCGCGGCAGTGGAACTGGATGCAGTGGGGCTGGGCCATCGGCTGACGCACTATCCTTCCCAACTTTCCGGCGGGGAGCAGCAGCGCGTTGCCATCGCCCGCGCCATCGCGCCGCGCCCGCCGCTGGTCTTCGCAGATGAGCCGACCGGAAATCTGGATGCGTCGACCGGCGCGGGCATCGTCGAGCTGCTGTTCGATCGCCGGGCGGAAACCGGGGCGACGCTGGTTATCATCACCCATGACGAGGAACTGGCCGCGCGCTGCGACCGCGTGGTGACGCTGAAGGACGGGCGGATCGCGAGCGACGTGACCCCATGAACTCTCTGTCATGGCCCGCCGCGTGGCGTATCGCCCGGCGCGACCTGCATCGGAGGTTTCGCGGGCTGCGGCTGTTGCTGGTGTGCCTGTTCCTGGGCGTGGGGGCACTGGCGGCCATCGGCACGCTGACATCCGCGATCCGGGGCGAGCTGGACGCGCAGGGGCGCGAAATCCTGGGCGGCGATCTGGAAGTGGAGGTGTGGCAGCGCCCGCTGAACGAGGCAGAGACGGCGTTCCTCGAACGCTATGGCACGATCTCTCGCGGGTTGCGGATGCAGGCTATGGCGAGCACGGCAAGCGCCGCGACGCCCATCGAACTGAAAGCGGTGGACGCCAACTGGCCGCTTTATGGCACGCTGACACTGGACGGCGGCAGCACGATGGGCGCCCCGCCACCGGGGCAGGCGTGGATCGCGGAAGGCGCGGCGGAGCGGCTGGGCATCGGCCCCGGCGATCTTTTCCGCATCGGCACGGCCGAGGTGCGGGTCGGCGGCATTATCGAGAATGAGCCTGACCGGCTGAGTGAAGGTTTCGCACTGGGCCAGACGGTGATCGTCCCGCTGGACCTGCCCGCACGAGCCGGGCTGACCGCGCCGGGGGCGATGTACGAATCCAAGACGAGGGTGGCCTTTCGCGGAAATCCCGACCCGCTGGGCGTAGAATCAGCATTGGTGCAGCAGTTTCCCGATGCCGGGTTCGATATCCGCACGCGCGAGAGGGCATCGCCGGGTGCGGAACGCTTCGTGGGCCGCATGGGCGAATTCCTGACGCTGGTGGGGCTCGCCGCACTGGCAATCGCAGGGATCGGCATCGGCGGAGGCGTGGCATCCTATCTGGAAGCGCGCCGGGGCAGCATCGCGACACTGAAGATACTGGGCGCGACGAGCGCAGACATTGCCCGCATCTATGCCTTGCAGATCGGCGCGGCGGCCTTGGCCGGATCGCTGGCCGGCCTGATCGCGGGAGTGGCGGTTACTCCATTGCTGGCGCAGGCGCTGGAGGGGCTGCTGCCGGTGCGGACCGGGCTGGTGGTCGATCCGCCATCGCTGGTGCGCGCCGCGCTGTTCGGACTGCTGGTGGCGCTGGTTTTCGCCGCGCCGCCGATCATGTGGGCGCGGCAGTTTCCGGCCATGGCGCTGATGCGATCGCGCGTTTCCCCGCTGGCGGGATCATGGCGCAGCGCGGCGCTTCCCGTGGGCATCGGACTCGTGGAAATAGCGGCCCTGGCTCTGATCGGATCGCCGCAACCGTGGCTGAGCGCGCTGTTCCTGGCCGGAGCGGCTGCAATGCTGGGCCTGCTTGCGCTGCTGGGCAGAGGCATCCGGGCAGCGGCGGCGAAGTGGCCACGACCCGCCAATCCGATCGTGCGCGCCGCGCTGGCCAATCTGCATCGCCCCGGATCGTCGACCGGGGCGCTCGTCACCGCATTGGGCTTCGGCCTTGCCGCCTTCGTGCTGCTGGCTGGGGTACAGACGAGTCTGGACGCCAACATCGCCCGCAGCGTGCCCGACCGCGCGCCGGATTACTTCGTGCTCGATGTCCCGCGCGACCGTTTGGGTGAGTTCGAGGCTGCAGTTCAGGCGCAGGCGACGGGTGCAGATATCGACGCGGTGCCTACGCTGCGGGGGGCGATTTTGTCCTATGGGCCGAAGGACAACCCGCAGATCGTCAGCCAGCTGGAAGAACTGCCCGAAGGCGCATGGGCGCTGCGCGGCGAGCGCGGGCTGACTTATGCGGAGCATTTGCCGCGCGGCAATTCGCTGGTGGCCGGCGAATGGTGGCCGGAAAACTATTCCGGTGAGCCGTTGGTATCCGTCGATGCCGAACTGGCCCGCGCGGCCGGGCTGAAAGTAGGTGATTACCTGACCGTTGGCCTGCTGGGGGTGGAGCGCACCGCGCGGATCGCCAGCCTGCGCCGCATCGATTGGGAGAGCATGGGTTTCAACTATGTGCTGGTATTCTCCCCCAATGCGTTGTCCGACGCACCGCACAATCTTGCGGCGACGATAACGCTGCCTTCCGGCACATCGGCAGGCGGGCTGCTGCGCGAACTGGTGCGGCTGTTCCCCTCCAGCTCTGTGATCGAGGTGGGGCCGCTGCTGACGCAGGCGCGAGACATATTGGGGCAGGTTTCCATGGCCATTCTGGCCGCAGCGGGCGTGGCGGTGCTGGCAGGCATCGCGGTGCTGCTGGGCGCAATCGCCGCGGCCCGGGCGGCCCGGCTTTACGATACGGTGATCCTGCGTGTGCTGGGCGCCAGCCGCCGGCAATTGCTGATGCTGCAACTGGCGGAGTTCGGCCTGCTGGCCGCCGTGCTGGCCGCCGTCGCGCTGGTGCTGGGCAGCGGGTTGGCCTGGCTGGTGATCGTGCAACTGTTCGAATTCGAATGGCTGCCCGACTGGCCGCGCATATTCGCGGTGCTAGGCGCGGGCACGGTGCTGGTACTGGCCTTTGCCATCGGTGCGTCACTGCCACTGTTGCGGGCACGCCCGGCACAGGCGCTCAGATCGCTCTGAGCGCCGCGCCTGCCAGGGGTCAGACGTCTTTCTTCAGGCCATCCTTGATGTCGCCCAGCCGTTCGTAAATCCCGAAGATCACCAGATACATTTCGATCACCACCCGCCACATCAGCGCACCGAAGCCCAAGGCGATAATGGATACGAGCATGGTGCCGAGGCCGCTGGCGAAACTGTATTGCATCACACCGAACGCGCCGACGAAAGAAGCGAGACAGGCCAATGCAATACCGATCAGCCCCAACCAATAGACGATCTTCAACACCTTGGGCGCGACCAGATTTTCGAAACTGGTGAGATCCGAGATCGAGAATTTACCGTCCATGACATTCCCCCTTTGCTAACAAGCGGCGGAAAGCATCATACAAATGCCGATCGCGCAAATGAAAAAGGGGGCGCACGGCCCCCTTCCCCTGTCACATTGCTTAGGTAACGCTTACCACTTGAAGCGCACGCTCGCGCCGTAAGTGCGCGGATCGTTCGGATAACCGGAGATACCGCGCGGCTGCGCCGGAGTATCGAACACCACGCCGACGTCACGATCGTTAAGCAGATTGCGGCCCCAGATCGTGAAGCTGAGGCCATTGTCCAATTCGTAACCGAGCGAAGCCGTCAGGTCGTTGACCTCTCGGGTGAATTGCGCCGCGGCGGCCAGCGCGGCGGTGTTATCAGCGATCGTGCCATCGGGATTGCGGACGAGGAAACCGGGCATCCCTTCGATCAATTGCACACGATCCTGCCACAGATAGGATACGCGCGGCACTAGCGTTCCGTTGCCCACTTGCGCTTCGTACTGAGCGCCTAGCAGAACGGTCCATTCCGGGATCCCGGCCGGGCGTTGGCCCGACAGATCGCCCACGCTGGAAATCAGGAAGCTGTCGTAGATCGGATCGAGATAAGTGACGCCCAGATTGAGCGTCAGACCGCCGAGAACCTTGGCCTGGCCTTCGAACTCCACGCCGAAGGTGCTCTGCTTGCCCGCATTGAGCAGAACGAAGCCGCCGCCGGTAAAGATGTTCGACTGGAAGCCTTTGATCTGCTGATCGAACACGGCGAGATTGGCCGAGATAACGCCATCGTTGAACTTCGCCCCGGCTTCCATCACCCGCGATTCTTCCGGCGACGCAAAGCGGCCGAGGAACAACAGGTTGTTGAGGTTCAGCCCGGCGGCGATGATCGCATCACGATCCGCTGCCGAAGGGCGGCTGTCGCGCGAGAGGTTGATCGAGCTGGCTTTGAAGCCGGTCGCGTAGCTCGCATAGAGATTGAGCGTCCGGGTAGCGTCATAAGCCAGTCGCGCGGTGTAGCTGAAATCGCTGTCACGGGTCTTGCCGTCTTCCACCGAGTTCGGAACGTTGAGGAACGGCGGCATGAACTGCAGCGCGGTGAGCGCCGACAGCGGGTTGGCCAGCGGATTGTTCTGGTTGGCGTTGGCGTAGAGCGTGGCGCCACTCTGGATCGCGGTGAAAGTCGCCGTATTGGCGGGATCGGCGGCGAAAGCGCCTATCTCCACCGCCGTGGCGGAACGGCCGAGCCCCAGCGCCGTACCCACCTGCTGCGCGACAGCCCCCTGCAACAGCAGCGTGCGGCGGAACGGCGCATATTGCGCCGCGTTGAGAT
>Ga0182736_1000720_pt1 | contig 42654 bp, 64 predicted proteins | sample eDN5th30CKraftBY_FD_128882 | JGI IMG/M metagenome (GOLD analysis project Ga0182736, IMG submission 128882) | Enriched backyard soil microbial communities from Emeryville, California, USA - eDNA 5th pass 30_C Kraft BY (version 2) (version 2) | ecosystem: Environmental > Terrestrial > Soil >... | reverse complement strand
GTTCGCCGACGCGAAGCCCGCCTCAGTCCTGTCGAGCGCGGAGATAACGATCGTCAGGTTGTTTGCCATGGATCAGGTTGCCAGTGCCTTGAAGCTAGTAGGGAAAAACGCCGGATGCACCGGGTCAGCTTGCGCGACCAACTCATCCGCGCGCGATGCGTCCCGATAGATACGATTCGCGAGGGCCAGCGAGGGCAGCGGGGTCGCAAACGCAAACGTCCGCATCGCCGGCAGACCCGCGCCGCGCTGATTCAGGTCTGATACAACGGCTTGCCGCAGCGAGCGCAGCGCGTCGTACGTTTCATCGTCGCCCTGATCGCCCGCTATCGTCATCTCGCCGTCAATCAGATCGAGCACCTGAGTGCGTACTCGCGCGGCATCGTCGCTCGACGTCGGCTCGTAATTCGATGCCGCGATAGCGATCGATGCAATGGTCGTGCGCCGAAAAAGATCTGAGCACGCTGATTGCATCGTTGCCATCGCGGTGCCGATCGTCGACGTCGTTGTTGCGCCGCTCGGCTGGTAGCTCGCCAACGACGTGAGCAAGCGCATCGAATCAGCCGGATCCGGCGTGGCCGCCAGCATCGCGCTCGTGACACCCTGCACCGCCGCGGCGAAGTCGTCGACCGTCGAAGAGTCAAGATTCCGCGCCGCCGTGTCTAGCGTCGCGGACGCAGTGTCAAGATTCGCGCGCGCGAGGGTCGCCGCCTGTGTAAGGCTTTCGACGGTTGCGCCGCTCGTGTCGACCGACGAGCTCGGAAACTTGCTGAACGTCGGCACCGTCGCGCTGCCGGCGAACCGACCAAAGTCGCCGGGCAGGTTCGTCAGGAGCCTGAAGAGGTTCCGTGCGTCACCAACGAAATTCTTTGCCGCCGTGTACCAACCGACGGCCGTACTTACCGCCGAGCCAAGCACCGCCGCACCATATGCAATCGCGGTCAACGCCGTTCGAGCGAAGTTGAGCGCGGCCGCGACGTTCAGGCCGCTTGCGGCGCTTTCGATGAGACTTCCGCCCGCCACCGAGGTCGCAGGGAAGACACGAGGGCCGCCCTCGATGAATTCGAACTCGAACTCAAAATAGCGGCCCTTCTCCCATCGCTCGATCCAGCGGCTGTCCATCAGGCTGACGTCTCGCCGACCATACGTCGGATGCACGAGCGAGCCAGCGCCTTCCTTCTCACAGGCCGCAATCAGCAGATCGCGCTGCGCGATGACGTCGTCGCCAACGACGAACCCGAACACCCGAAAGCGCCGCGTGCCGCGCCCAAGATCCTCAACCCACGGAGTGTCACGCAGCGGATATTCGTGCAACTCATTCCGGCGACCGAAGCCGCCTTCACCGCCGAGCGATACGAAGGGCACTCCGCGAAACGAGGCGGGACGCAACTGATCGAAGTACGACCCCGCCGAGCCGCCGAGGCGAGCGGCAAGCGAGCTCGCCAGATTGGAGATGCCCGAGGTGGTGCCGAGCACTGCGCCTGCGCCGCCCCCTATGTTCATGCCTTCGCTCCAATCTGTTGTTTCATGCGCTTGGCCTGATCAAGCCAGCGCAAAGTCTCGGAAAACGTCATGCCGTCAGCGTCGTTCGGTCCCCACCGCATGAAATGCGTCAAGTCGGCGAGGACGTCGTCCCAGCCTTCCGGCATGGCCGTGACGGCGGCAATCAGTCGTCCGAGTTCGCTGTCCGCCGAAGCTGAAAACCGTTGAAGTACGCGCACGCGGCCATGAAGTCCCGCGCGGTCAGCGCGCGCACTGCGTTTTTCGGCACCTTCGACACGATGCTAATCAGCGCGATACTCGAGGCGAAGGTGCCGCCGGCGGCGGACGCCTTACGCTTCTGCTGGTTCGTCGGCTCGCAAAGTTCGAGCGAAGCGACATTCAGCGGGCTGTCGTCGGCCGTGAGCTTCACCGGCGATTGGAGAACGAGCTCGAACTCGTCGGCGCTCGCCTTCATGCCGCTGATCGCTTCCTTGCCAAACGAACCGATGAAGTCGGCCGCCTCGTCGATCTGGCTCGTGTACATCTGATCGATGACGTCAACGGGCACGCCGCTAAGCAGCGCTATAAGGGCGATCTGCAGACCATAAACACCGGCCGCGTTTTCCGCCTTCTCATATTCGCCGGCAGTCGGCTCGCGCAGCGTGATGGAATCGACCGTCTTCGCCTGATCGCCCTTTCCGTAGCTCAGCGCCTTGCGCAGTTGGATGGTTTTTGTGTCGCTCATCGATTACTGCTCCGTTACCGAGCCCTGCAGGCCTTCCCACTTGACCGTGAACTTCGCTTCGGTCGTATCGACTTCCTGCGCTTCGACGGTCCACATGTTCCGGCCGATGATCGTCTTGCCGTTTGCGAGCTCAAGAACGACCGTGTTGCTGCGCATCGCGTTGATCGCAGCGAGGCTGACGCCGCCCGAGTCGCGGATCGATGCAGAGATCGACGGAGCTTTGGGCTTCTCGCTGAAGCCGTGCACCGTATCTTGGCCGGCCAGCGACTCGCGCGTCACGGTGCCGACGTCGTACCGCAACTCACCTTCGAGCTGATAGTTGACGCCGTCGATCGTGATATACGCGGTGCCGGCGATGAAATTCGTGTTGTTCGCCATCGTTGGCTTCTCCACAAAAGAAAAAGCCGCCCGGTCATGGGCAGCTCACAGCGTTGGCGAACTGCTTACGTCTGGCTGGTCGACAGACGGAACTGCGCGAGCAGCGCGAAGATCCGCAACTGGTTGATCAGCGTGCCCGGCCAGAGGACGTCGACACGGTTCGGGTTCTGCGCGTTTTGCTCGACGATGATCGACTGAGCGAACTGATCGCTGCCCTGCACGTAGCCTTCGTACTCCATCGCCTGATATTCGGCGATTTGATCAGCCTTGATGATGTTCGGCGTCACGATGCCGGCACCCGGGCCGAAGCGCGTGCCGTTCGCCGCCAGCTTCACGCGCGCATACTTCGACGTCACCAGCGTGCGCAGGCGACGCAGCACGTACGCGAGCAGGAACATCGTCTCGACTTCGAGATAGCTGTTGTCCGGCTGGCCGAATGCGTTCGTCTGATAGCTCGTGATCAGGTTCTCGATCGCGACCGTGCCGTCATCGCCAACCGTGAAGGTGGCGATGCCGTCATAGAGAAGCGTGTTGCGTTGGCTCAAGTTGAATCGCGATTGCAGCGGCGGCGCCAGAACCCCCGTCAGCGCGACGGTCTGCATCGGTACGCCCGGATCAGCGCGCACGCTCACCGCCGTCACCGCCGCGATCGCCGCCGCCCACTGCCATGCGGGCGTCGGCGAGTCGTTGAATCCCATGATCGACTCGTGCTGGTTATTGCGCGCCGTGCCGAATGTGGTGAGCCCTGCCCACGTGCTGCGATAGGCGGCGAACACGTGGCCATACACCTGCTGCTGCCAGCTCCAACGGCCGGTCGAGTCGTTCAGGAACGCCTTCAGCGCGTCGAGCGACGTCGTATCGGTGAACGCGCACGCAATGAAGTCGAACGGCATGTCCTGAAGATTGCCGAGCGCCGTCGTGAGCGTGGGGTTCGTCGTACCGCCCGCCATTGCCGTGATCGTCGCAGCGAGGCCGGTCGGCAGCGCCTCGCCGGCCGTCGTGCCGATGTAATTGAAGCGGACGTCGATGTCGTTGCCGACGAGGCCCTTGTTGTCCGCCGTCAGCGTTACGGTGCTCGTCGATGCGGCTGCAGTGACGGGCATCGACGGAATCAGATTGATCGCCGCAGCGACTGCGGTCGCAATCTGCGCGGTCGTCTGGCCCGCCGTCACCGGCACGGTGACAAGCTGACCGGCGATATAGAGCGAGATCGTGCCATTGGCCGTCGGCGCCGACGTGAAAGCGATCGTACCGGTGGCGGCCACGGCGCCCGCCGCGTCCTGCACAGGCAGATACCAGAGCTCGCCGAACTGATCGTTCTGGCGATACGCCGCCGTCATCAATGCGAGCACGCTGTTCGCGCCAGCCTGGACGTTCGCGTCGCCCGTACCCGACGAGATGAGGGGCACATTCGGCGTCGCCGCGCCGGCCGAAGTCATCGGCCCGATGAGCAGCGCGCGTTGGTTCGCAACCGCGGAGTTCGCGTGCGAGTTGTCGATCTCGGCGAAGAACAGCGGCGTGCGGATGTTCTGCGGGATCTGCTTGAACGGAATGGTCATTCTGCGTCACTCCCCGACTGCTTCGGTGCGGGCAGAGCCGCGTTGTCCGCGAGAACGACGTCGCCGTCATTGAGCACGCGGGTCCAGAAGATGTCGCCGTCCGGCACTTCGATGCCTTCGTCCGGCAGCAACTGCTTCGTAACCGGATGCCGCACTTTGAGGCCCGGTGCAGGTTTGACGATCATTCGTCGCTCCTATTGAGGAAATTGAACGTTGACCTCGCCTTCCGCGCGGCCGTCCGGGCCCTGCGTGCGCGGGGCCGGCGTGACAGCGTCGGGGAATGGTGGGTCCGGATAGGTGCCGTTCGGATCGGCGACGTTCGTGAGGTCAGCCGTCACGTTCATCGCTAGCAACTGCGTGTTGATGTCCGGATAGAACGTCTCGACGAACTCAAGTCCCAGGAGGATTGAAAGGCCGCCTACGTGTGTCGAGCCATCAGCGGTCACCTCCGTTTCCGTGTCGCAGAACGAGAAGTCCTGCACGATACGGCGCAACGGAATGCTCTTGAAGACCGCTTCTTCTATCTCCGCGCCGAGCGTCTCCAGCGCGAGAAGAGCAGCCGGCCCAGATGCCGCCGACACCTCCGCCTTGATCTCGAATGCTGCGACCGTCGTGAAAGCCGTCGGACCGTTTCTGCCGTTCGATTGCTTGCGCTCTTTCGCCGGTCGCAGCTTGATCGCGGGCAGCTTTGGAGCCGCCACGTTCCAGTCGCCGGGCGAATACACCGTCACGCCCGGGATCGTCTGTAAGATCGAAAGCAGCGCGCCGCGCAGTTGCGCGCGGCCAGTTTGATCAGGCATCGGTTTGCCCCGGAACGTTGAGCATGAGGCGGCCACCGCCGTGACCGTCAAGATGGACCTCGCGCACCTGCCACTGCTCGCCCGTCTTATTGATCATCAGCGTGTCGTACTGCTGTGGCTCGACGGGGAACTGCGAGACCTGGATGCCAACCGTCGGCTGCTGCGTGACGACCGTCGACCCGGTCACCGGATCGACGCCGAAGAACGCCTTATCGTAAGCGCCAGTGATCTGGAACGAGCCACCGTCGATCGGCATATAGGTGATCGCCGTCCCGAACTGCGCCATCAGAGGACCGAGGATCTTGCCGTCGACGATGTCATCCCAGTCCATCGGTCACTCCGACTCGTTGATCGACACCTGGCCGCCGGTGATCTGCGCGCCTTCGAGCTTCACTTCCTCGACCTTTTCGGGAACGAGGAAGCCGAGATCACGCAAGCGCTTCACCTCCGACTCCGGCAGTCGAACTTTCTGACCGGCCGTCTTGATGACCGGCTCTTCGTTCGGCTTCAGTTGGTCGTGGATCGTGCGATTGCGCGCGACGACGGCTTCAACCATCTTTTCGTTGGTAGCCATCAGTCACCTCACGCGACGGTCGCGGCCAGCGCGGCGTTGACCCGGCTCGGGATGATGATCGGAGCCGATTGCATCATCAGGAAACGCTGGGCCGGATCGTCCTTCAACCACGTCTTCGGCGCGAACGGCAGCGAAGCATAGTTGAACGCCGGGTCGATGATCTGACCGAAAGCGCGGGTGCCGTCGAGATCCGGACCCGTCATGATGAGGGAGCCGTCCGGAAGCATCGGTTGCTCGACGTTGTTGTCATCGACGTACCAGTCGTTGTACAGCCAGAGGTTGTATTGCCCCCACACGCCCTTCGAAACGGCACCGCGTTGAATCTGTGCGCCTACGTTCACGACGTTGCCGTTCTGCCCCAACGCCGGATAGTAGATCGCGCCCTTCAGCGTCGGGTCGAGCTTGAAACCATTCCACGCTTTCGGGGTGAAGACTATGTCGGTTGCGACTGCGCCCGACGACTTCAGGATCTGCTGCTGCCACGTTTCAATGTTGCCGGTCGGGTTGGCCGTGCCTGCGGTGATGTTCGCAGCCGTCCATTGCGCGCCGCCCGTCAGAGCAATCGTCAGCGAGCCGTCGCGACCGAAGTCGATCACGGTCGTCGGGAAGCCTTCGCCGGAAACCGTGAGCGTGCCGGTGACCAGCACTTGCGCCGCCATCCACTCCATGCGGCGCGTGAGCATATCGATCTGATCGTTGAGCTCGAACTCGAGGTTCATCTGCTCACGGACTTCGGGCGACAGCTCGCCGCCGATGCGCTCGCCAATCATCCGACGGACCGGCTTGCGCAGATCCGGCGCGCGCTTGTCCTTGATGTAGGGCGGTTTGAACGTGTTCGTCTGGTAGCGGCGGCTCTCGACAAGCTTGCCTTCGACCAGCGGCGAGCAGAACGGCGACATCCGGCGCTTGCCGACGTCGACGTCGATCGAGACGTACTCGCTGTCAGCCGGGATCATGTTCGGGAAGAAGCGGTCAAGCAGCCAGCTCTGTGCCATCTTCAGGTTCTGCACAACCCCGACCAGGGTGTTGGTGTCGTAAATCAAGTTTCCGGGCATTGCTCTCTCCGAGTGTGTGGCCCAAATGAAAAAGCCCCGCGCTGTGGCGGGGCCTTCACATCAGTTCGATTGAGGGTTTAGCTCGGGTCAGCAGCCGTGACCGAGGACTTGAGGTGGATGCCGAGCGGGCGCAGCGCGTCTTGTGCTGCCGTCGCCGTGATGCCGGTGCCGAGCGTCACCGCGTTGACGTTGAACTCGCCTTCGAGATATACGCCCGCAACGACGTCACCGGCGCTGCCATCGGCGTAATCAGCGAGAATCGCCGTCGGCGTCTGGCTGCCATCGGACGATGCCGACAGCGCGACGGTGAACTTGCCGCTCGCCGTGATCTTGCCGAGTACCGTGCCGCGCACGAACGGGCCGCCCGTGATCGTGACGTTGCGGGTGACCAGCTGCTTCGGACCGGCGATCAGTTGATCGGGAACGAACGTCTGTGCGGATGCCGACGGGACTTGGGGGTTCTCCCCGACCGTGGTAGGAGTCAATGCCATTTGGGTTTCTCCGGGTGTGGGGAGGGATTAGAGCTCGCCGCGACGGAGTTTGCCCGCCGCGATGATGCGTTCTGCCAGCGTCGGCTCTGCCGCTGCAGGTGCCGAATCGCCCGGGTTGCGCGGACGGGCGTGTGCCATACGCTCGTCGAGGGAGGGCTTACGCGCCGACGGAGACGCCGCTGCTTGCTCAGCCTGGCCAAACGACAGCGCGTTGATCGCCTCGCTCGCCGACATATTGGTGTCGAACGCAAACGCGCATGCTTGCTTGACCATGCCTCGCTTCATGCCTTCGGCCACGATGGCTGCGCAGCGCACGCGCTCGCGTTGGCGGGCGCCCTTTGCACGACCGGCGCGCTTGCCTTCTTCCTTGTCTTCCTTGTCGTCGGCCTCTGCGTCAACGTCGTCGTCCGTTTCTTCAGCGCGGTTCGCTTCCTTGTCCTTCTCATCCTGTTCGGCCTTGCGCGCCTCTTCGTCTTTCTTGTCCTGCTCTTCCATGCGCTTCGCGTAATCCTCGTCGGACTCGTCGTCGCGCTGCTTGCGATCCTCGTCTTCTTCCGCGCGGGCGGCCGCGCTCGGCGACGACGCGGACGCGCTCGGCAGCCCGAGGAAATGGGCGAACGGCATCGCGCTCGCGATCTTCGAGAGCTTCATATAGCTTCCCTTGAATGAAAATTTAAGACCGGATCGACTGGATCAGGGCCCGAAACGCGGCATCGGGAGCCGCCACTTCATCCGCTAGTCCGAGAGCGACACCCTTCTCGCCCATGAACGTTGCGGCTTGCGTATCGCGCACCGTGGCGGCCGCGATATTTCTGTTGCGGGCAACCGTTTCAACAAACAGTTCGCCCATCGTGTTGATGTCTGCCTGAAAGCGCGCCAGTGCATCGGGCGCAAGCGGGATCTCAGAATGGCCGTCGGCTTTGTAATCCCCGTAGGTGATGAAAGTCACCTTCATGCCAGCCTTCGACAGCGCTTCAGACAAATCGACGTGCGCGCAGATGACGCCGATGCTTCCCACGCCGCCCGTACGCGGCACGATGATGCGATCAGCAGCGCTCGCGATCGCATATGCGGCGCTATAGGCCGACTCGTTGAGAATCGACCAGATCGGTTTCACGCCGCGCGCGCCGTAAATCATGTCGACAAGATCGAAGCATCCGGCCACTTCTCCCCCGGGTGAGTCGATGTCGAGCGCAATGGCACTGACGTCCGGATCATCGAGCGCCATCAGCAAATTTTGGCGAATCCCGTCGTATCCCGACATTCCGCTGTATGGACGCAAGGAACCGAGCTTCTGAACCAGCGTGCCCTGAACCTCAATTACCGCAACGCCGCCCACATTGTCGTACCCGGCGCGCGGCGTGCGGCCCGGCTCCGCAAAGCCGTACTCATCATCTTCCATCGCCATCGGAACGATGCCGGTACCGTCCAGCCTTACCATGCCGCCAATGCCGAGCCGATCGGCGAGCGCCGCCACCACGATCTCCGCCTTGCGCGGATGAATAGCGACGGGCGTGTTGAACATCCGCGTCGCCAGTCGTGGGAGAAGGTTGTTCATTGGGCCTTGGGTTCCTGTGTTACCTCGTCCGCCGTCGCGTCGTCCTTCAGCGTCGAGGGAAGAGGAATGCCACGATCCTTGAAGTACTGGATCTCAATCGCGCGCTGATCGATGTTGTCGCGCCAGTCGTTGCCCGACAGCTGCGCCGATTCGTCTTCGAGCGTCGACAGACCCGACTCGATGCCGAGCACCGCGCCCTGACGTTCTTTCATCGGATCGACGTAGCCGCGACCGGGGCCGATCCACCACGCACGCGTATATGCCGCTCTCGCCATCGCGAACTCCGGTGCTCCGGCCGGGAGCGGAAGCTCGCCGATGTCCATCATTTCCTCGACCATCGCGCACAAAATGGGCTGGCCAAATCCGCGACCGAAATCACTGCGGCGCCGATCGAACGTCTTCCACGCTTCAAGCGCCGCGGCGCGATATGACGAGTAGTTGACGTCTGCCCAGTTCTGCGTGATCTGCTGCGCCGACATACCGGTACCAGCTGCGACGTTGCGCAGCATGGCGTTCTCGAACTCGGCGAAGTTGCCCGCCGGCCGGGTAGCTGACACGGTGTTGATCTGTTCGCCGGGAAACAGGATCGGCAGGCGCGCGCCGCCAAGACGGAGGTCCGTCTTGTCGTGAAAATCCGCTCGCGCGTCCTGATACCCGTTGTACGCCTCGGCGTCTTCGCCGTCACCGAGCGCCTCGGTCACGAGCTGCTTATCGAACGGGCTCGTGACGTAAGCGCCAAAGATCGCGTTGATGATCGCCGCGTCGAGTTCGGTGCCGTCGTACTTGATCAACATCTTCAGCCGCTGAAGCACAGGCGTCAGAATGCCCGCGCCGCCGCGATGCTGCGATGCGCGGTCGAAGTCATAGTCATGGACGACGATCGGACGGCCCCAATCTGTTTCGGCTGCAATCCGCTCCCACGTCACCTGCTTTCCGCCGCTGAACCAGTCACCTTGATGCGCCTTGCGGATGTGATACGCAACGGGCGCACCGTATTCGTCCACCTCGACGCCGCCTCGCATCGTCTGGCGGTCAAAATTCTGTTGCGGGTTCGACAGGCGGTCAGGGTCAATCAGCTGCAGAACGGTCGCGTAGCGCGCGCCGCGCGGCAGGCGCTCGGGCATCCACTGAAGGATCGCGAGCGCGTCGCCGTCGACAATCTTGTGGCGGAACGCCAAGCGCATCATCTGCGGGACCGTCAGCTTGCGCTGCGCGTCGCAGAAGTGCGCAGGATCTTCCGACCACGTGCGCCAACCCGCCTCGAGCGCACGTCCAAACTCATCGGCCCAGACGTGATCGAATTTCTTGTTGCCGGTCATCGCGGCGAGCGCGCGGTAATCCGGCTTCGAGATCGGCCGGAAGTCGGCACCGATGACGTTGTCGAGCGTGCGCGTGACCGCCGCCGACGCCCAACCGTCGTTGCGCACCAGGTCGCGCACGCGCGAGACGATGCGATCGCGGTACGGGTTGAGTTCGCCATCCGGCGACCAAAGTACTGGGTTCCAGTCCCGCATGTGCTGGCTGGACATGTCCGCCGCATCGAATGCGCTGGTGCTGCCGTACCCGCTATAGCTGCCGTTCAGCGCGAGCGCACGGCTCTTGCGCTCCGGCAGCGGCTTCCCGTCCGGACCAAGTAGCTGTACGTTCGATTCCATGCGTTATCGCCGTGTGAAGGTGATTCGGTTTGCTCTGCGGGGCGACGAGACGATGCCGAGCTGCGCTTGCATCAACTGGATCGCCGCAGCAAGCTCCGCGAGGTTTGCGCGCGTGTACGTGACTGAGCGCGTGCCGTCGCCCTGCGTGTACGAGTAAGACTCGCCTTGCGCGCCCGTCGACAACTGGATGTAGATCTGCTGCGCATTGGCGAGTGACTGCCGCAGCGCTGTCTGATCCATGCCGGCGAGCAGGCTGCGGCTCGGGTCGAAGCAACGCAAAGTGGTTCTCCTATGCTTCAGCCGGCGAGCCGCCGGATCCGAGAGCGTTTCTCAGGCTGCGCCTGTTTGATGATCGGGCCATCTGGCCGCACTGGCCGCGCCGCGCTCACGACATCGAGCTCGACCTCCTGCCGCGTCTCCGGAGCAGGCGGCAGAAGATCGGTCGGATCCGCCTGCACCGCTTCGACACGCCGGTTCAACTTGAGGCCCATGTGCATGAGGCCGCACAGCGCTGCGTAGCCGTACACCCGAATGTCGAGCGCTTCGTTCGCGCGGCCAGGCGGCAATTCCCACACTCGAAACTTCTGCCCGTTGGCAAACTTCGTCACCGAGCGCTCCGAGATCAGCTGCGCAAAGTAGTTGATGTCGCGGTCCGTCGGGAAATGCATATATCCGGCCGGGTACGTCAGCACACCGTCGTTGTCTTCGGGATCGCGACGCAGCCGCTCGCGAATCACGTCCTTCGCCGCATTCACGCCGATGATGACCGGCCGGAACGTCGATTTCGTTCGCGACGAAGGCCGCTTCGTCGGCCAGACAGGTGACCGCGCGCCGCCGCGCGCCGACTCGCCCTTGATCGCCCAGATGCGGCGCCCGAGTCGCGCCTTCGCGAACTCGTACACTTTCTGCGTGTGGTGACCACCGGAGTCGATACAGGCGGCGGATACTGCGAAACCGCGACCGTCCGCGCGCCGCCAAACCCTCTTCAGGTACTCGTCGACGCGTTTCCAAAGCTCCGCGCTCTCGGGGTCGCCCTCGATGACCGCGTGATCTATCGACCAGCTTTCCTCGTTATGCCCCCAGCCGATCGTTTCGAGCTCGACGCGGTCGTCTTGGACGTCGCCGCCGACTGTGATCAGACCGACGCCGTCGGGCACTTCCGCATCCCAGACTTCCGTGCGAGCCGCCAGCCGCGTCTCGCTCAGCGCGCGATCGCCGCGATCCTCGTACGGCTCGCCGAGCACGAGGTTGATGAACGTCTGCCGCGCCAGCGGGTCGTCCTTCACGCGGAGCCATTCGGCAACGAGGTTCGACCAGCACGCGTTCGGAAAGAGGCTGTATCCGGCCCAGATATGGAAACCGGCATGCCCCTTGAATGGCTTCGTCGCGCGCCATTCACCGTTCGTCACCATGTCAGCCTTGTCGGCCTCGTGGATGATGCAGCCGTTGTGCCGGCAGACGTAGTAGACGCTTTCCGGAATGCCGTTGCCGTGCTCGTCCTTGTCCCACTTCATGCCGTACGGCGTTTCGGGGCTGCCCCATTCGAGCACCTGGTGCTCGCCGCAGTGCGGGCAGGCCACGAAGAAGTAGCGCTGATCGCTTTCGTTGAAGCTCTTCTCGATCCGGCTATAGCCCTTCACCGTCGGCGTCGAGCCGAGGACGATCTTGCGGTTCCAGAAGGTTTCGGACCGCTTCGTGCCAAGGGCGATCTGATCGCCTTCGTTGCCCGCGCCGTCGACCGGATAGGCATCGACCTCGTCGAACATGACGACGCGTGACGTGATCCGCCGGAAGCCTGCCGGACTGTTCGCGCCGACGAGTGTCAGGCTCGAACCGTTGCGAAACGTCTTCGCGAGGATCGTCTGATCGCTGTTCTTCGCCTTCTGATCGCCCGCGATCTCCGCCAGCACCGGCGTGTCGCGCAGCATCGGCGCGATTTCGGTCTTCGAATAGCTCTCCGCATCCTCGACGCGCGGCTGCACGACGAGAATCGGCGAAGGATCCTGGTGGATGAAGAAGCCGACTGCGTGATCCATCAGCTTGGTGTAGCCGACCCGAGCCGACTTCATGACGCTGATCTTCTCGACGCTGGGGTCGGTTACTGCATCCAGCATGCCCCTCTGATACCCGAACGCCCGGAAGCGCCCAGTTTGCGCGCTCGTTTCCCGAGAGAGCACCGCATAGCGCTCCGCCCATTCGCTCAGCGTAAGCTTCGGCGGCGGCGTCAGGTTCTGGCGAAGAGCCGCAGCGAGGCCCGCGCGCAACGCCGCATAGCCGCGCGCGTACCGCCGTGTGCTATTTAGGGTTGCCTGCTCCATCGCGCGTGAGTTCTTCGAGTGCTTCTGTAATGACCTCCTGCAACATGTCCTGCAGCTCAGCAGGCGTCTTGCACCGATGGAGACGCGGAGCCTGTTCCGCGGGAATCGACAGCAGGCGGGTTCGGACCTTGGCGTATTCAGTACCGACGGCTTTCGCCACTTCGGCGACGTCGATCACCAGACCGGAATCGCGGTCGTATTCGAGCTGAGCCTTCAGCCCGAGATAGTTCTCTTTGAAGCAGCGCGCTTCGTCGAAGTCGAGAAGCTGCACGTTGCCCGACAAGATACGGTCTGCGGCGTCGGCCGCGCTCTCGCGCTCGCCGAGCGTTACCTCGCTGGCCGCCTGGGTAACGGTTTTCGGTTTGTTACCCGCCGACGCTTGGGTAACAGGCGGGGTAACAGCCGGCGTGCCGTCGCGCCGGTACTTTTTCAGCAGCGCATTCGAGGCATCGACATCGACTTCATCGCCCGCAAACACAAGCCAGCCGCGCTCCTTCCATTTCGTGACCGTCTTTCGACTGACGCCGTGGAGAGTTGCAAACTCGCTCTGATTCATCGCCGCTGGTGTTACCCAAATTTCAAATTTTTGTGGCTAGAGAAAGATCGCGCGCGCGCAGTGCCCGCGAAGTAGAAGGGCGGCGGAGGACCCGCTTGTAAACCATACCTGCCACCCCTCCCAAATCACCCCACCCCGCCCTCTCGCCGTGCACGTTTTACAACCATCCGGCGCGCGGCGCGCGTCAGTATTCGCCGTTCCTGAGCATCACGATGCCTGGCACAGCAGAGTTGATCGCGTCTTCTTCACTGATGTGTGCATCACCGGGCAACCCGACAGCTTGCAATGCCACGTTGAGCAGATGCTCGGCAGCAGACGCGCATTCAGCAACGACCACCGCGGCGACTCCCACCGGATAAAAGCCGGTGAAGTTCGTGCACTTATAGATCCTCATCGTCGATCACCGTGCCGTCGCGAGCGCCTTTGCAAACGCCGCAGCAAACTCGGCGCGATATGTGGATGCGACAACCTCGCGGCCGCGCTTGCCAAAGTCGAGGTGCTGCTTGACCGGCTGGGCGTCGCCGAAGCGGACTAGCAGTCGCAGGTGACTCGTCTTGTTCGCACCGCGCAGAGCGACGCCACGCTTGCCGCTGCGCTTGATAGCCTTGACGTCTGTCGGACGCTGCCACACGCCACCGATCGATTCGCCGCTCGCCGTCTTGATCGAGCCAACGAAGATGTCGGGCCGACCTTCGAGACGCTTCAGCGCAGTGCGACTGAAGTTGCCATACTGGTTCAGCAGCGCCATGTCCTTTGGATTCAGCCACGTCTTGCCCGAGCCGATGAGCTTGTGCGTGCCGCCAAACTCGTACGGCGCGAGATACGCGGCGGCGATGTCCTTCACGAACACCATCGCTTCCTGCGTGTTCTTGCGCGCGGCTTTCACGCCGATCGAATTGACCGTGAATGGCGTCGGCCGATCGAACACTTGAGGGAGGGCCGCTTTCTCGGCGGCCTGAACGCGTTTTGCGACCGCCGTCAGCGCCTGTGCAGACGCGAACGGCAGTTGCTTGCGTTCGAAATCGTTGAGCCTCCGCGTCAGCGCGTCGAGATCCGACTGAACGCTGATGCGGATTGGGCTCTCCATTACTCGCCGTCCTTGATGGTCGGGTGATTCTTGAGGTCCGCCAGACGCTGGATCAATCGCTGATACTCATGCACAGCGGCGTTGCCGACCATGCGCACCAACGCTTCAATCTCGCCGATGATGGTCAGCGGATGCTCATCCGAGCCAGAGCCAGTCTGGGAAGCAGAAAGCGCCGCATCGGACTCCCCCGCTTCAGCACTGCTAGCCTCCGCATCAGCGGCGCCACCAACGTCCAAAGGGACAGCGTCCGACGACACGCTTGCCGGCGCTTGCGCATCAAGGTTCGGTGCGGCCGGCGTCGGATTGAGGTCGGCAGCGCCCGCACCGCCCGGGTCGGCCTGCGCGTCAGAAATCACCGCTGGCGAAGCGTCGACTGATTGCGAGTCGGAGGTCACGGGCGTATCTGCCGCTTTTCCCTCGTCAGCCGCCGCCGCGGATTCGCCGTTGGATGCTGCGGGCGAGATCGAGGACGTGTCGACGGGCTTTCCCACGTCAGCGTCCGTATCCGAGCCGGTCGCAGACACAGCCGGGGCCTGAGCAGCCTGGGCATCGCCATCCGTCTGGGCTGGCGACGAGGTTTGCTCCCCCACGTTGGCACTCGGGTCAACGCCCGCTCCGTTTGCGATCAGATCGGGAATCTCGTCGCGCGTGATTTCACGGATCGGTGCGACAGCCGCCTCTTCGTTATCGAAGATGACGTTGGTGTCGGGATTGAACTTCAGCATAGCAACCTCCTAAAAGAAAACGCCCCGGCAAAAGCCGAGGCGTCAAATCAGGGCAGTTGCCCCGCCGAGGAGACACGGATGAACGTGTTCGAGAAAGCAAAAAGCCCGCACAGTGGCGGGCTTTCTCTACCGACGACTTCGCCTCCCAGTCGGGAAGCGAAAGCTCACGCGCGAGGCGGATTCGGTAATCTGGCGCGATTATAGGACGGTTGCCGCTGGTTTACAACCGTTCTTTTTCAAGCTCTTCATGAACGATTGGGCATGGATCCTCGAGATGTGCTGCCGCAGCGAATTTTCTGCTTCAGCCAGCACGATTTCGAATTGCCTCCCGCGCAATACGGCCTTGTGCTGCTTCCGCATGCGGGTCTGCACCTGCTCCGGCGACATCCTCCAGACGTAGGTGTACTTCAGTACCCACTTGTGCACGTGGTTCGGCATCGTCGACCAAGCCGCCTCAACGAGCCAGCCATCCTTTTCGACGGGCGTCACGCCGGAGGGTGCTTCTTTGGCGTCGCGCAATGCGACATAGAGTTGCGCCCACTGCGCGCAAACTCCCGATTGGAACTTGGGCATGCGCACCGTCATGCCCCAATTGTCGAACCGCGCCTCGTTCGTCTCGAACTTCATTCAACCTCCGCCTCGTATTTATTGCATCGGCGCATCTCGACCCAATCGAGTGACGCTTTCTGATTTCCTCTGCTGCACACGTACTTCCGAACTCCACCCCAGCGAGACAGCACGAGTTGGACGCAGCCCAGGCATGTGCCCTCTTGCTTGCGCTCAAGGACGATTGCCGGGTCCATGAACTCGAACCGTCTCACATCGCCACCATGAAACTGATGCCCCAGTTCATGAGCCAAGCGACGAAGCTGTCTCGCAGCTCGGCGTTGCGCGGGAACGGGAACTCGACTTCAAGCGCGTCGCCGTCGCTCTCGATCTGGCCGGCGAACGGGCAGCCTTCGAAGGCGATGACCTTGGCACCTGTCACTCCGTCGATGTGCTGCCTGCTCGTATCGATCAAGCTCTGCGGGACGTCTGCGTATTGGATGTAGGCGTGTGCGCTCATTCCGTCCTCCCGATGACGTCGGAGTAGGCAGCCATCCCCATCAGACAAAGGAATGTCCACACCAGGACGAAGACGATGTCTTGCGCGTCGGGCGTCATGTTCGCTCCTTACTTGATCGAGATGTCCGGGACAATCACCGACGGCTTGAAAACGACCTTGTAGTGGTATGCGCTGACGTTGGCCGCGTCGAGCTGCTCCACAAAGTACGTCACGTTGTCCGACAGTCCGAGGAAGTGCTTCTTGAAACTGGCCGGCCCGGTTTTACAGGTGATCGTCACCTCCCGGCTCTTGTCGGCGTTTCCGAGAGAGCAAAGCCCTTCGATGCTCAGCATGTACTCGCCCGTGATGCCGTTGTAGAACACAACGCGGCGGTTGATCTCGAAGTTGTCAGCGGCCTTCGAGAGGTTGCGCGACGCGACGTCCGCGTCATTACAGGCAGCCAGTGCGGACAGGCAAGAGAGCGCGAGAACCAATTTTTTCATTTCGTCACCTTCGAGGGTTGCGGGAGATTCCACGTGCGGCGGCGGATGCCAGTGACGGCGTAAAACCAGTCGAAGTCGGCAGGAAGCGTTTTCATGCTGTCTCTCTAACGTCCATTTCGTTCATGCCGCTCGCGAGGAACGGCGCCAGTGTTTTGCTGTTGTCGTCGATGAAGGCACGCGTCCGATAGACGCCGGCTTCCACCCACCCATCATCGAGAACCGGTATTCCTGCGCGCCGGTCCTCCGGAATCCATGCATCAACCCAGACAAACGGCCGGATCGTGTTCTGCACCTTCGGAAGCGCCACCCTGTAGACCGTCGTCTCGAGCGCCGCCGTCAGTTGAAACGGTTCCACCGCGTACCGCTTCCCGTTGCGGCCGCGCGGCGTGCGCCAGCGCGTGTCCGTCGGTATTCGAATCAGGCACCGCACCTTCTTCCTCCTTCAAACCCATCTTTCGAGCGCGCACCGGCTCCCACCGCGCGAGGGCATCGTCGAATGCCGCGCATTTCTGCTCCCACGGAGCGCCGCTGCGATCGAGCCATTCGTGACAGGCCGCACAGCCCGGCACCGTGAACCAATGCTTCGCCTTCAGCGCGCCGCCCTTCCCGTGCTTCGATTGATTCGAATGACAGTCGACGACGGTCGGATCTGCCCATTCCGTCCACGGGCATTTCACGTTCAGGTAGCAGGGCTCTCCGCGGCACGCCGCCAAATACTTCGATCCCTCGGCGACCGTCGGCTTCTTCACACGTGCCCTCAGCTTCGCGCGGCGCATTGAGGTCGCGCGGTCCGCGGTGCTCTTGAACGGCGAGCGCTTCATCGGCGTCTTGCTGACGAGCGGTTTCGAGCGCTTCACTGCGCCTCCGCAATCTGTTCGCTCGCACCGCTTTCGATCTCGTCGACGATCTCGACAATGGCTTCCTGTGCGATCACAGGGATTTCGCCGGCCAAGCCGACGATGTGACGCGCCTGCATGACCCGCAGACCGAGCCCGCGCGCAAGGTGGTGTTCGATGTTCGCGCCGGCCGATGCTTGCCAGCCCGGCAACAGAGCGATTCCGTCACAGTCGACTAGCTGTTTGATGTCGGCGCGCATGCAGGCGAGCCAGCCGCCCGTCGGATCGACGTTGATCTCTGCCGGATTGACAATGTCGAAGCCCAGCGCGCGAAGGCGTGCCGCCTCGGCATGGAATGCCGGGAAGTTCAGTTCGGGTAGGTTGGACATGGGTCCGGCGATGTAGAGCTTCATGCTGCCGCCCTCCCCGAACAGATCATCGCGTTCATCGCTGAAACAACGACCAGATCGGCGCGCGGCCACCATGCCGCACTCGATCGGTATTTGGCGTCAAGCACCTCGTCGCTTTCTTCAATGTCGGCGAAGTTGGCTGCTACGGCGTCACCGTAGCGGGCATTCACGCCCGGGCCAATCCGATACACGAGTTGCGGATAGCCTTCAGTGATCCGCGAAACATGCGCCCATTGGTTGCCGTTCGGGTCCGTCGCGTATCGCAGCAGATCGGAAACCGTCTTCCGCGGAATTTCCAGCGCATCGGCGATTTCCCGACCAGTGCGCTCAATCCCGTCGGACAACAGGTTGCGCACTCGCTGGGAAGACGGCAGCGGCTTCAATTGCATGTGGCGCTGCTTGAATAGCGCGCCTTCATATGTCCTGCCCGGGAGCAGATGCATGTGCTTCTTCAGGACCGCGCCGCGCTCCTTCAATCCGCGCAAAATGCGGAGTTCGTCTTGCGTCCACGGCGCGCCCTTCACAGCACCTTCCTCGCGTTTCGCCTTTTCTGCCATCACTTCACCTCCACGATCGTCAGCCCGCGCGCCGCCATCAGATGGCGCTTGATGCGGTATCCCTCGGTTACGCGGCCTTTCACGTCTTCAATGACCGTCTCGCCGCCCTTCTCGTACACAAAATCCGCCACGTACCGCAGCGCCGGCCGCTTACGGCCACCTATCACCACCGGCTCAGCAAGGACGAACGGCACCTGCAGTTCCAACTCGCTGATCTCGCCGCGAACTTGCATCTGCACCAGCTCGTGCCAGCGTTTCATCTCGCGTTTGCTGTCGAATTTGATGCCGCCGCTTTCGCATTTCTCGTTGCGGTACTTCGCCGGCTTCTTCTTCGCGGTCGGAACCTTCGGCGCGGTCGCGAACGGGTCATATCCGGAGGCGATGTCGTCGAACTCGCTCGTCGGCTGCTGACCGGTGCGGCGCATCAATTCGCGGCTCGCGAAGTCCGGCCCGACCGTACGGTCGTCGCGCACGCGCGCCGTGCCGACGTGCGTCGTTCCTTCCGGGTAATGGAGGGCTGCGGTGCGCTTGGTCACGCTGCCTCCGTGTTGCCGTTCTTATCGCGCGGGATGTCGTTGAAGTAGGCGTAGAGCTGCTCGTACCGCTCTTCGCTCTCGCGGCCGACCGTGCGCAGCATGTCTTCCATCCATTCGCCCGGGCCAGCTGCCTTGAACACGCGGACCTTGAAGTGGATGAATGTCTCGCCGTCCTTCAGCGTCACGCCGAGTTGCGCAGCGCGCGCCTCGATGCCGCTCGACGTTTTCCACCAGTCCGCAGCGATCGCTTGTGAGCCATTAGCCGCCTGAGCGATCCCATCGGTCTTCACCGTGAACAGACCAGTCCATCCGCGCAACACTGCTTCCTCGACCGTGACTTCCGGCGTCTGCCCGGCACTGGCAAGCTTCAGCAGCTTCTTGATCGACACGCGCGCGGCGCCGCGCGTCCAAGGCGCGTCTTTATGCTTCGCCTCGCGGTGCTCACACCACATTTCCCAGACGTCAGCAGGGATGCCTTCAGGAAGTTGAAGTTGGCGAAGCTCGTCATGCAACGCAACTCGCGACGAACGTCGCGCCAATTGCTGATCTACGTTCTTCTCTTGCTCTACTAAAGCAATCTTGGTGTCGAAATTTGGAGGGGCTTCAGGTGAAATTTCACCCCCTTCAGCGTGGGATTTGGAGGGGCTTGAAGTGGGATTTGAAGCCCCTTGAATATTGGAGTGGCTTGAATTTTCATCCCCCTTTGCGCGGCGCGTTTTGGAGTGGCTTGATTTTTCACCCCTCTTCGCCATGTATTCTTCAAGCGTCGGCGGGCTCAGCGAAATGGTTTTGCCATTGCGCGGATCGACGCTCTGCACGATCGTCGCGCCAGCGGGAGCGAGCATCTGGTAGATGATGATGCTCTGCGTGCGGCCGAGACGCTTATCCGTTTCCAGCAGGTAGCCGAGCTCGATCAGCTTGCTCCGCGCGCGACGGATCGTCTGGATGTTCAATTCCGTGTCCAGTTCGAGCTCGTCGTTGGTGACCCACGTCGAATAGTCTTCGGCCGCCCAGTTCGCGTAGGTCTTCAACAGCGTCTTGGCCGACGAATCGCCGACCCGCTGACGCTTGGCCCATTGGTGTGCGTATCCGCTCACGCTGCCGCTCCCACCACGCGCGACGAAACCAGCGCATGAAGATCGGCGAAACGCTCGACATACCAATGTGGCTGCGTTTCGCGCGGACTGTTCGGGTTGGTGATGTTCTTGCCGTACCGCAGGCCTGCTTCCGTGATTGCCCAGAAGCGCTTCGTTCCATTCACGGCGCGCGCTGAGGTGCTCCGGCGCGTGCGCTCGGCTTGCATTCCCGCATCGGCCAACAGACGGTTATATGTTCGCGCCGAGATCGAGATGCCGTGCGCGATCAGAAGATCGGTGAGCGGCTTCGTCTCCATCGAGCTGCCAGACGTTGAGTCCGACGCGGCGTCGACGACGTACGCTGGGAGGAAGGTCGGCTCGATGCCGTGGTTCTTGGCGATGTGGGCGAGCATCGCAACCTGACTGGACGGCGATGGCTTTAGCAGACGCGTAAAGCATTCGGCGATCGCAAGCTCACCGGCGAGTTTCGTCGATTCGCTTGCCTGGTTGACATACGATCCGGTCTTTCTGACAGACGGCAGCACCTCGCCGACGACCCATTCTTCGAAACGTTCGGCGGCCGGAAGCTTCGAGCGCATGATGAGACGATAGACATCGCGCTCAGGGATGACCTTTACACGTTGCATGCCACCATTCGAAGGGGCGAGAGTTTCGCTCACCCCTTTGCAATGCACGCGCACAGCTTCGTTCGGGTTCGTATAGCCCAACGTTGCAGCGACATCGCGCGCGACGAACATCGGCTCGCCGTCGACCATAACAACGCGCACCGCTGCGCCGTCGAAAACGAACGGGGTGATTTGGTTGCTCATCAGATTGCCCTTGCGAGTTCGGCGCAGTTGCGCACAGCGGTTTGGAGGCGGCGCTTGGCGTTGTAGACCGATTGCTTGGCCGCATGAAAAGCAAGGTATTGCTTGCGCGTCGCCCGGCGAAACCTTTCGTCGCTGGTATCCAAGCGAGCCTCAATCCGGTTCTTCCGAATGAAGCGCGCGCACGAGTTGCGATAGTCCGACTGCGCTTCGCGCATCGCCTGTTCAAAGCGCAGGAATTCAGCGGCACGCCGCGCGACGAGATCCTTCGTCCAAACCGGGCTGACCTTGATGGAGTTCTTCACGGTCGCCTCACAGGTCGTTGTCGTGACCGCACGGCAGAGAGCCGTCGGACAGTTGGCGAGCACCGCAACCGATGCAGATCTTCGGCGCGGCATTCAGGGTGGTGGATTGATCGGTCGTCATCGGGCCGATGAAAAACCGGCCGGTGTGAAGAAGATCCGCGCCGCCGAGCGACGGCTGAAGATCGCGCGCGCTCATGCCTTCACCTTCGAAGCCTTCGCCGCCCGCGAGCAGTCGGCATTGAAGGTTGCGAATTCGCGCGAAAGACCGACGCGGACGGCAGCGAGTTCGCCGGGAAAGCGCTCGCCGCGCGCCGCAACCGCACACATGGCGTCGCGGATCTGCTTCTGCTGCGCAGCCGGCAGTTCCGGCGGCAGCTCCGGCGCAAAGAGAACCGGATTCGAGTTGTTTTGCATGGGATCTCCCGCCGGCATGCCGGTCAGTAGTACTAAATCGGAACAAAAGAAGCCTGGCGCCCAAGCTGCTTGTGTATCGACTCATCCATGCAGATGTCGGCCTCGTAGCCGACGAACTCCGTCAGTTGTCTGACGTTTTATTCCCCGCGCCGCCCAATGTGGGCCACTTCAAACGCGGCTACTTCCGGGTGCAGCGGTCCGTATGCAGAGCGCAGGACGTGATACCCGAGGTATTTCTGAGTTGAAACGCCCAGACTCGCCGCCAAAGCAGCCAACTCCCCAGCTTCAGGAATCGGAAGTTCAACGAGAAGGCCGGTTTTTGCTTCATTCATGCGCTTACTGCGCTCCCAACTTGGGGCGACGCGACACTGACGCCCAACAGATTCGCCGGCAAAGTACCAACCGTGCCAAACAGAAAAAGCTTGGCGATGCGGGCAAGCGCCGCGGAATCGCTGTCAATGCCATAGAGAGCTTTGAATGCTTGCATTCCCTCGTAGACGGGGTCTTCAAGGCGGGTCTTTACTTCGTTGCGATATTCAGCGCGACGAGACATTGCTTCCTCCATAAAAGAAAAACGGTTGATGAACACAAAAGACAACGAACGCGCGAGAGACCTACTTTGCGAGTCGCTGACGGGGCCTACCAAGAAAGATGTGGGGGAACTCGAGCTTGACGGCAGCCGGGATCCCTCTCTCCTTCCAGTTGTGGACGCGCTGAACTCCACCGCGCTGGTCGAAACCCAGCCGACGGGCGAGCTTGGAAGCGCCACCGAGTTCCTCGATGAGCAGTCGGTCAGCAGTGATGTCGTTTTTCCGGTCCATGCGTTATTAAACACCACGTTTAATCAAAAAGCAAACACTATGTTGAACAACAAGGTGTTTAATTTTGAGAACATCCGGGGTATGCATGAGACCACCGCTCGCCTCTACGAGGCAGCCCGCGTATTGCGCGGGCTCACCACGCCCACCGAAGTCGCACGCCTTCTGAATGTCGCGCCCCAGAACGTAAACAACTGGGAGCGTCGCGGCATGTCGAAAGCGGCGATGCTCGATGCCCAAGAAAAACTTGGGTGCAGCGCCGTTTGGCTCATGACTGGCGAGGGCCCGATGCTCAGTGCGGCGCCGGTTTTGCCGGCAAATGATTCGCCGAAAAGAGACCGAACACGCCCCGAGATCGAAAAATCCGATCGATCCGAGTCTGATATTGTTTTTTCTTCAGACGACTTGGCGACAGCGAGGTCGCCACGTAGACTGAGAGCAGCGCTTTTCGATAAGGGCTTAACTACCGCAGAAATTGCATCCGTTGCGGGGGTTAGCGAATCCATCGCCGGCCAGTGGCTGGATGGAGAAGGCCCGGACATCACACTGGCGCAAGGTGCCGCGCTGCAAACAGCCTACGGCGTGAACGTTGTTTGGCTTACGAAAGGGAAAGGCGAGCCGGGCGTCGCTGTTCGGTATGTCGACGAGTATGAGCCTATCCCCATTACGAACTGGAGAGCTGTCCCCGTGGTAGGTCATGCGCAACTTGGGGATAACGGGTACTGGGCCGACCTCGAATATCCCGTCGGAGCCGGTGACGGCTACGTCGACTTCCCTTCCAGGGATCCGAACGCATACGCCTTGAAGTGCGTCGGCGACTCAATGCGTCCCAGGATCAAAGACGGCGAATTCGTCGTTATCGAGCCCAACCAAGCTATCGAGGCCGGTGACGAGGTGCTCGTCAAGTCGAAGGCTGGGCAGGTCATGGTCAAGGAATTCTTGTACCGTCGGGCCGGCAGGGTTCATCTCCGCTCAGCCAACGATGCGCACAAGCCAATCAGCTTTTCGAGCGACGAAATCGAGAAGATGCATTTTGTTCGCGCGATCTGCCGCCCGTCTTCGTGGAGGCCGGATTGAAGCTCAACCTACTTGTGGCCACGGTCGGGCTGGCACTGGCGAGTAGCACTGCTGCGGCCGCTAGCGCGGCGGTCGCGCGGCTGCCTGGTGGGATGACGCTAGAGATCGTTGAGCACGCGGTCAGCTGCAAAGGGGCGCCCGTCGCAATCCTCTTAGACAAGCAAGGTCTCAAGAAAGACATGACTTGCGCCGTCGAGATCACCTCCGATGGCGTGCGCACCACATTTGCCCGATATGGCAAGCCAGTTTTCTGGCACAAATCTCAGTTCTCTACGGTCGACACCGCGACGCTCGACTGACCCGTCGTCCTCCCCACGCCTCCAAGCCCGCTCCTGCGGGCTTTTTGCTTTTCGGCCCACTTCGCCTCCGCTACGCACTTGCGCAAACTTTATTAAACAAAATGTTTGACAGTTATTTAAACGTGATGTTTAATACCTCCATGCGCTGAACGAAGCGCTCCGGGGATAAACCGGGAGCCCTGATCTCAGGGCACTGGGAAGTGATCAGTGTCTTGTACTCAGGGCTTCCTGTCCGGCAAGTGGACAGGAGATAGCGAATGAGCTGGCTTGCAAGCGATCTACTCGAGCTGAAGCGCCTCGCGCAGGGTGGTGCCGGCGCGCTCATCGAACATCTCCTGCGTGAATACGCACTCAACATCATCGCACCCGGCGTCGCTGACGTCCGGGCCGGCGGATAAGGACAGGAAGATGGAACGCGTTCTGGAAGACAACGCCCTGCTCCGCGACATCACGCGGCTGCAGGACGTCGAGAGGATCTACAAGGCGATCGGCGTTGCCGGTCTTTACGGTGTCGCGATCGGCGCAGTGTGGTTCCTGTGCGTCGCCTTCCGCGCCGGGGTGCTGGCGTGAAGCTCTGGCAGATCTGGGGAATTACGTTTCTGGTCGCGGCGGCTTATCTGGCGATCTGTGCGGAGATCGACTACCGCGCCGCTCGTATCGAACGCTGCACAGTCGTCCACTGCGCCTGAACCGATCCCGAAAAGGCTCACCATGAACATTTATCAGGTAGTAGTCCTTATCTGGATCGTGACGATGGTTGCCGCAATGGCATTCGTTCGCGGTGCCGATGCTCGGGAAAAACGGCGATTGGAAGAGATCCATCGCAGCAAGAAAAACATTCGCTGGCCGGCGCCCGACTAATCAGTCGAAACAGGCCAGCCGAAAAATTCACAAACCGCAGCGCGACGGGTTCGCGCAAATCACGAGGAGCAACACCATGGTTCGCAAGGCAATTCTGGCAGTCGCAGTTCTCGCAGCATTCGTCGGCCACGCACAAGCAGCCGATTCGTTCAACGTCGGCGCGGGCTTCAGCTCGTCGGTCACTCTCTCGGGCGGCTCGATGGCTTCGTCCGGTTCGAATGGCCAAGGCTACAGCACGCAGACGTCGAACAGCGCTGGCTTCGGCTACGCGGCAGGCGGCACGGCGATCGGTGTCGGTGCAGCCGGATCGTATGCATACAACGGCCTCGGCGCGATTGGCGCGGGCGGTTCGTTCTCGGGTGCGATCGGTGGCAGCAACACGACGTCGACGTCGAGCGGCTACACGTCTGGCGATGGCTACGGCGCGACGAAGGGGGGCGCCGGTGTCGATTACTCGGCCGGCGGATACAGCGGCCTTAGCGGTTCGTACGCGTACTAAGCCCAGAAACGAAGAGGCCCCGGGTGCTAGGAACACCCGAGGCCTGACTCCACACGAGGAAGGAGCCACCATGAAAACAAGTTTCACGGCCATCGCAATCGTAGCACTTCTCGGAGCAGGTCATGCGCAAGCGCAGAGCACTTCGACGGCTGAACAGACGAGCACTTCGCAATCGGTCGCGCAAGGGTCCATTCAGTTCTCGCAGACGCCAGAGCACACGACGTCCACGGTTCGCAACGTCAGTGCGCCGGTCCTTGGCGCATATGCATCCAGTTTTTCGCAATTCAATTGCGGTCAGACGACGCAGGGCGGCTTTGCGGTCGCGGGCTTCAGCGGCGTGATCGGCACCAGCAAAGACCAGAAGAGCTGCGTGCTCGAGGTCGCCGCCGCCGAGATGACGCGCCAGTCCACCGTTGATCCGGATAACGCCACGGCGCTGCGTAGCGCAGCGATCGGCATCCGTTGCCAGATCAGCGAGGAAATCTACCAGGCAATGCGCGACGCAGGGTTCGAGTGCAAGCGCAAGCCGAAGGAACTCACTTCGCGCGTCGACTCGCAGCCCGAGTCGACGCGCATAGCAGGCAACTGAATTCCAACCAACCGCGTGCCGGCGCGTAATCCGGCGATCTGACTTGATGACGCAGCGCGCCTGACCGTGATTGCCCCTCGCAAGGGCGACAGGCCTGCAGCGTCATCAACTCAGATAGCGATTAGGAAGGCTTTGGACACGAGATCCGGATCTCTTTCCGATTGAAGCCCGCGTCTTCGCTGATCGTGTTGTATCCGGCCGGACAAAGTTGGTTGGCCTTGTCGTAACAGATGTTCCACCCGAGCGCCGCACCGCAAGCAATGATGAATTCGGAGTCGCCGCCGGGACGCTTCACTTCTTGGACGGTTGTACAAGCAGCCGCGCAAACCGAAGCAAACAGCAATGCGAGCGTTCGTTTCATAGGTCGCCTCGCTTCAAAAACCAAGGATCGTAGTATGAGCGAGAACAGCAAAATCGAGTGGACGGATCACACGTTCAATCCGTGGGAAGGCTGCCAGAAGGTCGGGCCGGGCTGCGATCACTGCTACGCCGAGACGCGCAACGCGCGCTTCGCGGGCGGCACCGCGATCAACTGGGGGCCGGGTGCGCCGCGGCGCCGCACGTCTCCCGCAAACTGGCGCAAGCCGCTGGCGTGGAACGCCGCGCACGGCGAGTTCTTCGCGCAGCACGGCCGCCGCCAGCGCGTCTTCTGCGCGTCGCTCGCTGACGTTTTCGACAACGCGGTTGATCCGACTTGGCGCCGCGACCTGTTCGACCTAATCGAGAAGACACCGAATCTCGACTGGCTTTTGCTGACGAAGCGGATCGGCAACGTCCTGCCGATGATCAGCCAGACCGCACAGTATCGCTTCGATCTTGAATGCATCGAAACGCCGCGCCTGCCCGACAACGTCTGGCTCGGCGCGACGATCGTCAATCAGGAAGAGGCGGACCGCGACATCCCGAAGCTGCTCATGACGCCCGCGCGCCGCCGGTTCCTGTCGATGGAGCCGTTGCTCGGTCCTGTCGACTTGCTGCCGTTCTTCGACCCGAGCGGCGCGTGCTGCGGCGCTGAGTACGGGTGCGGCGACCGCGAATGCCCCTCGGATGCCGCATGGATCCACGGCCCCACGACCGAGTATGCAGAAGACGGCAGCGGTTATAGCTCGCCGACCATCGATTGGGTGATCGTCGGCGGAGAAAGCGGCAAGAACGCGCGCCCGATGCATCCAGACTGGGCGCGAGCGATCCGCGGCCAGTGCGAAGACTACGGCGTGCCGTTCCTATTCAAGCAGTGGGGCGAGTGGCGGCACATGAACGTCGAAGAGCAACGGGCGAACCCTGACGCTGTGATGCGCGGCCGCACCAGTGCATGGCCCGATGGGACGCTCGGTTACGGAGACTTTCGAAGCAACGGCGGTTACGGAAAGCCGTTGTTCCTGATGGGCAAGAAAGCGGCAGGACGTGAACTTGACGGCGTGACGTACGACGGCTTTCCCTCGTGACCCGCCTACTCCCCACCTTCCGCGCGCTGCTCGCGCTAACAAAAACGAGGCACTGAGATGAGCGAAGTAGAGCGGCCCGTGCTCCGATACCACGGCGCGAAGTTCCGGCTTGCCGAATGGGTCATGGGCTTTTTCCCGGCACATACCTGCTACGTCGAGCCGTTCGGCGGCGCTGCCGGCGTCCTGCTGCAGAAGCCGCGCGCGTATGCCGAGGTCTACAACGATCTGGATGGGGAAGTCGTCAACTTCTTCCGCGTGCTACGTGACGACGCTCTCCGCGAGCGACTTATTGAGGCTTGCGTCTTGACGCCCTACTCGCGCGAAGACTTCATGGAAGCGTGGGATGTGGTCGACCAACCGGTAGAGCGTGCGCGACGTCTGGCGATTCGTGCGCAGATGGGATTCGGCAGCGCGGGCGCGACTAAAGGTGCGACGGGATTTCGCATCGACACGAAACGCGAATACGGCACGGCGCAGCACCTTTGGGCGCTATATCCGGCCGCGATCGCGGATGCTGGGATGCGCATGAGCGGCGTGCTCATCGAGAATCGCCCCGCGATCGAGGTGATGCGCGCGCACGATGCGCCAGAGACGCTGCACTTCATAGATCCGCCCTATATGCACGGTACGCGGGTCATGGACGGCAGCAATCGGTATTACCGCTTCGAGATGACGGACGACGAGCACGAGCAGTTGCTTGATGCCGCGCTCGAGCTGCGCGGTATGGCCGTGATTTGTGGTTATCACTCAGATCTCTATGACTCACGCCTGGCAAGTTGGGAGCGACACGAGAAGGAGGCGCGCATAAGCGCCGGTCGCGGCACGGCTATCCGGACGGAAGTGCTTTGGATCAACCCAGCGTGCGCAGCGGCGCTCCGTCGTGAAGCTTCGCAGCAGGGTCTGTTTCTGGAGTACGCATGACCCGCACCACACAAACCTTCCGCGCGCTGCTCGACGCACTCGACTCGATCGGGCTGGCTCGGAAGCCGACGACACAGCAGACGCACGCGCTCTGTCAGAGATTCGTGGAGATGGTCGCGGAATTGACCGGCGCGCGCGTGACGGTTTTGATCGGACAGACACCCATCGGCGGATCGCCGGATAAAAGGATTTTTAAGAATGAAGCGTGATCTCATGTCCCTGCCGCTGGATCTTGGCAGCGAGCTCATCGTCGACAACTTCGCCGGCGGTGGCGGCGCAAGCACCGGGCTCGAGCGCGCGTTTGGGCGCCCGGTCGATGTTGCAATCAACCACGATCCGGAAGCGCTCGCCATGCATGCGGCGAATCACCCGCACACCGCGCACTATTGCGAGAGCGTTTTCGACGTCGATCCCGACGAGATCACGAACAACGCGCCGGTCGCGCTCGTTTGGCTGTCGCCCGATTGCAAGCATCATTCGAAGGCGAAAGGCGGCAAGCCGGTCGATAAGAAGATCCGCGGCCTCGCATGGATCGCGCTGCGCTGGGCAGCGAAGGTCAAGCCGCGCGTGATCATGCTCGAAAACGTCGAAGAGTTTCAGCAATGGGGTCCGCTCAATGCTGAAGGCCGGCCGGATCCGAAGCACAAGGGCCGCACGTTCCGCTCGTTCGTGAACGCGCTCAAGCGGCATGGCTACCGCGTCGAGTATCGCGAGCTGCGCGCGTGTGACTACGGCGCGCCGACGATCCGCAAGCGCCTGTTCCTCGTCGCTCGCCGCGATCATCTGCCGATCGTCTGGCCGAAGCCGACGCATGGCGCGCCCGGCAGCGTCGGCGTAACGTCCGGCAAGCTGCAGCCGTGGCGCACGGCGGCGGAATGCATCGACTGGTCGATCCCCTGTCCGTCTATCTTCGAGCGCGATCGCCCGCTGAAAGACGCGACGCTGCGGCGCATCGCGCGCGGCATCATGAAGTTCGTCGTGAACAGCGCGGATCCGTTCATTGTCAAGTTCTCGCAGAACAGCACCGGCCAGACGCTCGACGAGCCGTTCCACACGGTCATGGCTGGCGCGCCGCGCTTCGGCGTCGTCGTGCCGACGCTGGTGCAGACCGGATACGGTGAGCGGCCAGGTCAAGCGCCGCGCGTCCCGGGCCTCGATAAGCCGCTCGGCACGATCGTCGCAGGCGGCGCAAAGCATGCGCTTGTCTCCGCGTTCCTCGCCAAGCACTATGGCGGCGTCACCGGGATTCCCCTCGATGTGCCGACGGGCACCGTCACGACGACGGATCACCACGCGCTCGTGACGTCGAACCTCGTGAAGCTGCGCGGCACGTGTCGCGACGGCGCGCGCGTCGACGAACCCCTGCACACGATCAGCGCGGGCGGCCTTCACCACGCAGAAGTGCGCGCCTTCCTCGTGAAGTACTACGGCAACGAGAAAGACGGCGTTGATCTGCGCGAACCGCTGCACACGGTACCGACGCATGACCGCTTCGGCCTGGTCACGATCCGCGGCGAGGATTAAGCGATCGTCGACATCGGCATGCGCATGCTCACGCCGCGCGAGCTCGCGCGCGCACAGGGCTTTCCCGACAGCTACGTGCTCGATCCGATGTTCAACGGCAAGCCGCTGTCGAAAACCTCGCAGGTTCGGATGATCGGCAATAGCGTGTGCCCTGACCTCGCCACCGCTCTGATTGTCGCGAACTTTGCGCACGAAAAGCAGATGACCGGCGTAGCCGCCTGACCGCCGACACCATTTTTGAGAACCGACATGACTGAAGAACTGAAGCCCTGCCCGTTCTGTGGCGCTGACGCTGTTTTGACTGAGCACGAGCCGCACGATCACTCCCCCGGCCTCGTCGCACTCACGGGCATCCCCGCGAAGCATCCGGGAAGCTGGACGGTCGAATGCGTCGCCTGCTCGTGCGGAATGATCCACCGCACGCGCGAAGAAGTCGAGGCCGCATGGAACCGCCGCTCCGTCTCCGCGAGCATCGCCGACACAGCGGGGGCGAAGCCCATCGGCTATGCGTCGCGAAAGCATTTGGAACGGATTGACGAGCGGCACCCGGCGCTGATCTATCCGACTGCTGAAGATGAATGGACCGTTCCCGTATTCGCCGCCCCTCCCGCGCCTTCGGTAGCCGATGCGGCGGGGGCAAGTGAGCGGATCAAGGCGCTGTTCATCGAGAACCCGCCCGACGAAATGGGGCCGAGCGACGAGCCGGAATCTCAGTATCGACTCGGATACAACACGGCGCTTGAGGATGCAATCGACGCCATCGCTAAGGAGGCGAAGCATGGATAAGAAAGCAGAGTATCAAGCGTACTGCGATTGGGCCTTCAAAAAGGAAGGCGAAGCCATCGGCCGCATGGACGGAAACGACGCCGGATGGGCAGGATGGCAAGCCCGCGCCCTTCTTGCAGCAGGCGCGAGTGAGGGGCAGGCGGGCATCGAATATGACGTGGCTTTCCGAGACATGTCGCCAGCGGAGTGCTGTTCTTCATGCGGTCTGACGTTCGGAGAATCGACGCTGCTTCATGAGATCAAGACCGGGCAAAAGCAGGCCATTCATTCCGCCGAGATCGCCGCGCTGCGCAAAGAGCGCGACCACTGGAAGGCGAACCACGACGCTCAGGTGTCGCGGGCGCGGTTGCTGATTGAGCGCCCCGATATGCCGCTTGAACGTGTCAGCGCGTATTTAGAACTCGCCGCGCTGCGCGAGCGGATCGCGGGGATGGAGAAGGATGCGGGATGGATCAGCGTGAAGGATCGGTTGCCGGAAAAGAACACGATGGTTCTTTGTGCAACTGAGTTCGATGGTCCGGGAGATTGGCGAATCAAGACCGGATACCTTCAGGACGTCCCTGACTTCAATGATTGGTATGTATTCGGCGGAAGTTGGACGCCGTCGCACTGGATGCCACTACCGGCCGCGCCTACGCGCTGAATCAGGAATGCGCGAGCGCCATCAGATCTCCCAGTTTCCAATCAGGCGCCTCTTGGGCGATCTTGTGAATGAAGGTACTCATATACACCGCGCCGTGCGCTTTGCTGTCCGCGTCGTAGTGGCCGTATTGGATGACAACGTCCGCCACCGCAAGAGCGTCGGCGGATTCGAGAAGGGTTTGGGCTTGGACTTTGTTCATGCCCGCGTTATCGGCAGCAACAGACAGAACTTTAGGCAGTGAAATGCAGCAGCAAATCGAAGAATTCATGCGCGTCAGCCGCGCGTATCTGGAGTCGCGAGATGACTGAAAGACTGATGACGCCGGAAGACCTGAAGCGAATCACCGGTCGCGTACGCTATAGCAAACAAGCCGAGTGGTTCATGCAGGCTTTCGGCGTGGAAATCACCCGCTCGTTCGATGGCGCCCCGATCATGACCTGGGCACTTTACGAATCACTGCTCGCCCGCCGCGCCGGCCTTGACGCCGGGAATGACCGCTCGCCTGCCCGGAAAACTAAAATCTGCTCACCCTTCGTATGAATGCACGTCGCCGTCAAAGACCCTCCAACTTGCCAGCGCGCGTCTACGCGAACGGCGCAAGCTGGTATTGGGTCGTTCCACGCACGAACAAATGGGTTCGGCTTTGCAAGATCGCCGAGGGTGAGACCACGATGTTGGCGCGGCTCGTGGTCGAACGCCGCAAATACGAAGCGCCGCCGGGAACCGGCGACGCGGGTCCGTTGATCGATCGCTACATCGAGGAAAAAGGCCCGACGCTGAAGTCGCAGAAGTCCTGGGCGCGGACTGGCCGCTACGCGCGCAATGCGCTGCGTGACGCGAACGTCGCCGACATCGAGCCAGGCGACATCAGCGACGTCCTTGCCTTCTGGGATGAGAAGCTGACGATGCAGAACCACGTCAGATCGTTCCTGTCCGGCTTCTTCTTCTGGTGTGTAAAGAAGCGCCACACGAAGACGAACCCGGTGCGCGACATCAAGATCAAGACCCCTCCGAGGCGCGGCGTGTACATCACGGACGACCACTTCGCGGCGATCCGAAAGCAACTGGCGCACTTCGAGCAAAAAGCCAGCACCAGAACCAAGGAAGGAATCTTCGCGCGCAACGGCCGGATGTTGCAGTGCTTCGTCGATCTCTGCTATCTGACCGCACAGCGCTCGACAGAAATCCGAACGCTGAAGTGGTCACAGATTGACCGGGCTGCAGGCGTGATCCACTTCCTGCCCAGTAAGACCGCCGACAGCAGCGGCGTCACCGTCGACTTCGCCATCACACCGGAGATCGAGGCGGTGCTCGCCCGCATCCGCGAGATCGATCAGCAGCCCCGTATCGGCGACGCGTTCGTGATTCACAACCGCAAATTCGAGCCCTACAAGCCAGAAGCGCTTCTGGCCGCCTGGACTCGCGCGGCAGCAAAGGCCGGCCTGGCGGCAAAGCGATACACGATTAAGGACATCCGTGCAAAGGCGCTAACTGACGCGAAGCGCGCCGGATACGAGACGAAGGAATTGATGGTTGCGGCAGGACATACGCGAGAGGCCACGACGCACATTTACTTCAAAAAACTCGATATTCCAGTCAGCCACGTTCGGCTTTCGATCCCGAAATCCGCGTGACCGGCTCCTAATATTTTGTTGATGGCTTGTCTGTCGGCCGCATTCGATCGTACTCAATTTTCTAGCATTTAGTTAGGAGACAACTTGCGGAGTCGTGCACCCATCAAGCGGGACAACAACTTCTGTCTTTGTGATGAACGGTTAGCATGCCTGGACTCTTCTTCATATTCGACGATGCCGCTCGCGGTACGCCACTTGCATCCAGCGAACTGATGCGCGGCCGGGCGTCGAAAGCATACGGCCCTTCGATGAAGGCCGCGCAACGATTTCTAACACACAACGAAAAAGGAGAAGTCGATGACGCTGATCATTTATCTCGTAGGCTGGCTGATTTTCATTGGCGGCGTGTCGTGGGCGCTCGTGGCGATGCACGTCTCGCAGCACACGATCATGATCGTGGCCGTCATCATGCTGGGCATCGCCGTCATCACGGGCGCGACGCGGGCGCGCAACCGCGACCGGTCCTAGGCGTTCCGGGCCGCCGTCGATGGCGGCCCGCGCGACTCACATCACATCACATCACCACACGGGCCCGAGCCGCGTCCTGGATCAGCGTGACGAGTTCGTCGGGATGCACCGGCTTCGTCATGAAATGCTGAAAGCCTTCACCGATGCTGCGTAATCGGTATTCCTCGCCGCCGTGCCCCGTCAGCGCGATCGCCACGGACGGCGGCAGATTTCCGCGTATTTCGTGATCCCGCAAACGTTGGACGAGGTAGAAACCGTCCATCTCGGGAAGGTCGAGATCGCAGATCACCGCATCCGGAAGATGCTCGATCGCCGCTTGCGCGCCGTCTTCGGCGTCGGCTACGGCGATGACTTCGGCACCCTCTTCTTCCAGCAACGTCTGCAGCGACGCTCTGCTCTCGGGATCGTCTTCGATGAGGACGATCCGCATATGCCCCAGTCTTGCCACTTCGTTCATGATGTTCTTTTCTACTGCCAAAAACGGAATTCTCGCGTCGGTCTCCAGCTCTTTCCGCCGCGCGCGCGGTAGCGCGCACTGATTGACACGAGAACGCGGCGGGAATTCCGAACGCACCGTTTTTTATGCCGCGCGTACGCCGGTGCGGAACGCCTCGCGGTTTGTGACTGCGCCGACGCGAAAAATCGCCCGGTTGCAGCGTGCCTAAAAGAGCAAAAACCGGACCGGTTTGCATCTTTCGCCGCAAGCGCCGCGTCGCGCGGGCCTCCCGGCCGATCCGCCTCGCCCAAACGCTCGTCACACGCGCACGATCGTGTAATTCCGGCATCGGCCGTGCCCTGTTTTCCCATCAGACGTTTGTCTCGCGGATGGAATCGGGGCGCGAGGCGCTCGACGTGCCCGCCTGCAGCAGCGCGCGATATTCGCTCGGCGTGAGGCCGACCGTCGCCTTGAACTGGCGCGTGAAGGCGCTGTGATCGGTGTACCCGCACAGGGCGGCGACATCGGTGACTTTCTCCTGCGAGACGAGGAGCGCAGTGGCCGCGTCGAGCCGCGTTTTCAACAGCACCTGGCGCGGCGTCAGATGAAAGACCTTGTGAAAGTAGCGCTCCAGTTGCGCGATGGACATGTTCGCCATCTGCGCGAGCTGCCGCATGTTGAGCGGCTGCACGTAATTTTCCTGAATGTGCTGCACGACCGCCGCGAGCCGGCTGTACGCGGGATGCGTGCCTTCGGCCGCTTGCAGATCCCGCGAAATGCCCGCGAGCCCGACGATATGTCCCTGCGTATCGTGCAGCGGCTGCTTGCACGTCATGCACCAGCCGGGCTCGCGCCCCGGATACAGATGCAGTTCGAGCTGATCGATCAGCTGATGTCCCTGCGCGATGATCGCCTGATCCTGCGCCGTGTAGATGCGCCCGAAGCGACGCGGGAATACGTCCTCGGCGGTCTTGCCGAGCAGCGCGGATTTGTCGTCCTTGTGACCGCAGCGGCGCGCGAGCGTGCGATTGACCATCGCATAGCGCGCCTCGCGATCCTTCACGAAGAACACGATGTCGGGCATCGCGTCGAAAACCGGCGCGAGCAGCGCGAAATGCGCGAGCATGTCGGCGAGCGTCGATGCCGGAGGTGGTGCGATCGTCATGCGTGCGGGTGTCGGTTGCGCTCGGTGGATTCTGGCGACCGATTATAGGAGCGCCAATACGCGGACAAAATTGGCGCTGGCCCCACTAGAAATGACGCGTTTCAGTCAGCTCGCGCGCAGCGATCAGCGTGTCGATGCAAACCGGCGCGAACGGCGGACGCGCCACCGCACGCGGCCATCCGAACAGGACCGACGCCGCCTCGCCGCAGATGCGCCCCTGACACGGCCCCATGCCGCAACGCGTCTGCAATTTGGCATCGCGCCAGCTCGCGTGCGCGGCGACTTCGCCGATTGAAACATCCTCGCAGCGGCACAGCAACGTGTCCGGCGATGGCATCGCGCGGGCGTCGGCGCCGAGTTCGAACGTACGTGCGACGCGTCGCGCGAAGGCACGCCAGCGATCGCGTTCGCGCACCAAACGCGCATCGATGGCGACGCCGAGCGCCGCCTGCGCCGCGATCGCGCCTTCGACGCGCGCGAGTTCCATCCCGCCGATGCCCGCGCATTCGCCCGCCGCGAATACGTCTCGCTGAGAGGTTCGCTGGGCGCCGTCGACGTGGATCGCGCCGTCGCGTTCGTCCGTCGAGCAGCCGAGTGCGAGCGCGAGCGTCGTGTTCGGCACGAGTCCGAAACCGCACGCGATGCGATCCGCTTCGAGCGTTTCATCGCGCCCGCGCGTGCGGATCGTGACCGCCTCCACGCGCGCGCTTCCATGCGCCTTCACGACGACGCTGCCCGTCCGGTAACACGCGACGCCGAGCGCGACGGCCTGCGCCAGCTTTCCCGGCGTCAGCGCCAGCGACGCGACGAATCGTGCGACCCGCGCGAACGGCGCCTGTTCGACGACCGCGACGACGCGCGCACCGTGACGACGCGCGGTATCGGCGGCGGCGAGCAACAGCGGCCCGCTGCCCGCCACGACGATGCGCTCGCCACGCACCGGCATGCCGCCTTTGACGAGCGCCTGCAAGCCGCCTGCACCGGTCACGCCGGGCAAGGTCCAGCCGTCGAAAGGAAGCAGCCGCTCGCGCGCGCCGGTCGCGAGGATGAGCTTCGAATACGCGAGCACGAGCGGCGCGCCGTCGCGTTCGAGCAGCAGCCGTTTGTCGCCGGGCGCTGCCGCGACCTTCGTCGAGTTCATCACGATCAGCTTCGCGTGCGAGCGCGTTTCGTCGAGCCATTGGCGCAATGGCGCGGCGGGCGCTTGCGTCGGACCTTGCCGCCAGATCTGGCCGCCAGCGCGCGGATTGTCGTCGATGAGCGCGACGCGCCCGCCCGCTCGCGCCGCCATTCGCGCCGCGCTCAAGCCCGCCGGTCCCGCGCCGACGATCGCGATGTCCACTCGTTCGATGTTCATCGCGTCGTCTCGATCGACAGGCCGTCGCGGCAAAGCGTCTGACAGCCGAGCACATGCGCGCGGCCATCGACCGTCACGCGGCATTCGTGACACACGCCCATGCCGCACAGCGCGGCGCGCGGCTCGCCGGTGACAGAGCGCCGCGTGCCACGAATGCCCCGCATCGCGATCGCGGCCGCGACGGTCGCGAACGCGGGCACGTCGAGCGATTCGCCGTCGATGATGACGCGCACGCGCTCAGCCATCGGCGTGCTCCGGCGCGAATCGTTGCGGGCAGAAAGCGTTCATGTCGGGCATATCGAATGCAAGCGGCTCGCCGAGCATCTGCGCGACGAGGAGTTTCGCGGTGCCGAGCGACGTCGTCACGCCGAGCCCTTCGTGACCCGCCGCGAGCCACAGCCGGTCGCCGGGGAAACGCGCCGGTCCGATCAGCGGCAAGCCGTCGGGCGTGGCGGCGCGAAAACCGGTCCACGCCCGAATCGCATTGAGCCCGCCGATTCCCGGCAGATAGCGCGTCGCGCGCGCGAGCATCATCGCGAGCACGTTCATTTCGACGGCGGGATCGAGCGTGCCGAATTGACGCGACGACCCGATCAGCACTTGCCCGGTCGGACGCGGCTGCGCATTGAACGCGACCGACGTGCCGCGCGCGTGATGCGCGCTCTTGATATAGCCGAGCTCCAGCACCTGATGACGAACCGTGCCCGGATAACGATCGGTGATGAGCAGATGCCCCTTCTTCGCTTCGAGCGGCAGGCCCGCGATCAGATCCGGCGCGGCGAGCCCGTTGGCGATGACCACGTGCGCAGCCGTTCGTCGTTCACCATTCGCGAGCGTGACGCGCGCGTGCGCGCCGGCGGCATCGACGGAATGCACCGCGCAGCCGGTCGATACGCGAATGCGCGTCGAACTCGCCAGCAGCCATTGCGCGGCGGCGGGCGCGTAGACGATCGCGTCGTCGTCGATGAGCAGGCCGCCTTGCATCGCGTGGCTCACCGACGGCTCGGATTCGCGCAGCGCGGCGCGGTCGACCATATGCGCGCGCACGCCCGCCGCGGCGAATGCGTCGCGCATCGCGCGCGCGGCGTCGAGTTCCTCGTCGTCTTCCGCGATCCAGAGCGTGCCGCAGCGCGAGAACGCATCGCGCTCGCGCAGTTGCGGGCCGAGCGCGAGCCACAGTTCGCGCGAAGCCCGCGCCAGCGCGAATTCGGCGGGCGAATCGTTCATCACGACGATATGGCCCATGCCCGCCGCCGTCGCGCCGCCGCCGATGCCGCCCGCGTCGAGCACATCGACCGTCATGCCGCGCGCGGCAAGCTCGGCTGCGCACGCCGCCCCGACAATCCCGCCGCCGACGACGATCACGTCCGCCGTCATATGCCTTTGATGAACGGATCGCGCGCGTCGAACACGAGCCGTCCTTCGCACATGACGTGCGCGTAACCGGTGATCGTCGGGATCAGCGCGTCGCCGTCGAGCGCGTAACTGCCCTCGAACACGCTGCCGATGATGCTCTCCTGGCGCCAGATGTCGCCCGGCGCGAGCGCGTCGTCCGCCGCGAGGCACGCGAGCTTGGCGCTCGTTCCGGTTCCGCACGGCGAACGGTCGTAGGCGCTGCCCGGACACAGCACGAAATTGCGGCTGTCGACGCCGGCGACGGGCGAATTCGCGAACAGTTCGATATGGTCGATGAACGCGCCGTCCGCGCCGGTGATGCCCTGCGCATGCAAGGCATCGCGGATCGCCTCGGTGAACGCGGTCAGCTCGGCGATGCGCGCGGGCACCAGTTCGCGACCGTGATCCGCGACGAGAAAGAACCAGTTGCCGCCCCACGCGACGTCGCCGGTGAGCGTGCCGTGGCCGGGCACATCGACCGATACCGCCCGCCGATGCCGATACGCCGGCACGTTGCGCACGCTGACACTGCCGTTTTCGTGCAGCGTCGCATCGACGGGCCCGACGGGCGTATCGATCCGATGCCGCCCCGGCGCGATCCTGCCCGCATGGGCGAGCGACGCGACGAGCCCGATCGTGCCGTGCCCGCACATGCCGAGATAGCCGACGTTGTTGAAGAAGATGACGCCCGCCGCGGCTGCGGGATCGTCCGGTTCGCAGAGCAACGCGCCGACCATCACGTCCGAGCCGCGTGGCTCCGTGACGATGGCGCGGCGCCAGTCATCGAAGCGCGTGCGAAACGCGTCGAGCCGTTGCACGAGTGTGCCGTTGCCCAGATCGGGGCCGCCCGCGATCACGAGGCGCGTCGGTTCGCCGCCCGTATGCGAGTCGATGATGTCGATGGTTTTCATGCCGCTATCGTAGAAACGCTTACGCCGGGCGTCTTGACGCGGCTGGACGGTTTGGATGACGAAATCGGCATAATCGAAGATCGTCCGGTGGGGCTTTTCGCGGTGCGAAACGGCTATGCCGAAATCGGCACGCGGCGCGCGCGAATCACGCAAGACGCCTGATTTTTCGGTGCTTACACTGCGTACCGTCCAATCAATTTCGGAGAGCCGCCGTGACGCATATCTGGGAAGGCGTGATGCCCGCCGTGACCACCAAGTTCAACGCCGATTTCAGCATAGACCGTGCGTGGACCGCGAAGAACATCGACGCGCAGATCGAAGCGGGCGTGGACGGCATCATCGTGTGCGGCTCGCTCGGCGAAGCATCGACGTTATCGCTGGACGAAAAGCTCGACGTGCTCGACATCGCCGTGGACGCCGCACGCGGCCGCGTGCCGGTGCTCCTGACGATCGCCGAGAACAGCACGCTCGACGGCTGCCGCCAGGCCGAGCGCGCCGCGCGCCACGGTGCGGCGGGCTATATGGTGCTGCCGGGTTTGCGTTATCTGTCGGACCGGCGCGAGACGCTCAATCATTTCCGCATGGTCGCCGATGCCAGTCCGCTGCCGCTGATGGTCTACAACAATCCGCTCGCTTATGGCGTCGATGTCACGCCGAAGATGTTCGCCGAACTTGCCGAAGACAAGAAGTTCGCGGCGATCAAGGAATCGAGCGGCGACGTGCGCCGCATCACCGATCTCATCAACGAAACGGGCGACCGCTATGCGATTTTTTGCGGCGTCGACAATCTCGCGATGGAAGCGATGCTGATGGGCGCGCACGGCTGGGTCGCGGGTCTCGTGTGCGCGTTCCCGCGCGAAACGGTCGCGATCAGCAAGCTGATTCGCGCGGGGCGTGTCGAGGAAGCGCGCGCGATCTATCGCTGGTTCGCGCCGCTGCTCGCGCTCGACGTGTCGCACAAGCTCGTGCAGAACATCAAGCTCGCCGAGGCGATCGTCGGTCTGGGCACGGAGCCGGTGCGTCCGCCGCGCCTGCCGCTCGCCGGCGATGAGCGCAAGGAAGTCGAAACGCTGATTCGCCGGAGCATCGAGACGCGCCCCGCATTGCCGGCGCTTTAAGACGCGCGCGAAATGAAAAATGCCGCCGGTTTGTCAACCGGCGGCATTTGCTTTTTGATCGGCTTCAGGCCGCGATCTGCGCAGGCGCGGGATCGGTGAGACCGCCATCCGAATCCGCGCCTTCATCGTAGAGATGCAGCAGACGGTAACCGCTCTTGTACACCGGCTGCAGGCGGAAGTTGTTGACCGGCTCGATTTCCAGCGCGAGACGCAGGCGCGAAACGTGGCTGTCGATCGTGCGGGTCGTTTCGCGGAACTCGCGTCCCCAGACCATCGCGAAAATATGATCGCGCGATAGCACGCGGCCGATGTTCGAGAAGAAAAGCTGCGCGAGACGGAATTGCGTGCCGCTCAACTGCACCGGCTTGCCGCGCACGGTGACGGTTTGCTGGCGTGCGTCGAAACGATACGGCCCGACTTCGAGGCATGCGCTCGACGTCGCGGGATACGCGCGGCGCAAGAGCGCTTCGACGCGCGCGCCGAACTCGCCCGGGCGGATCGGATACACGACGAAATCGTCCGCGCCGGCGGTGAGCGCGCAGACGACGTTGTGTTCGGCGCCGTCCGGCGTCGCGAACATGACCGGCACGCGTTCGCCGAAGCTCGAGCGCACGGATTTCAGCAGATCGAGGCCGCAGAGGCCCGTGGAATTCCAGTCGAGAATCAGCAGATCGACCGTGGAGCGGGACAGCGCCTTCGACAGCACGAGGCCATCGCCGAAAGTCACGCAAGTGTGGCCGAGTCGTTTGACGACATCGCTGATGAGATTTCGATAACTGGGGTCGGTTTGCAAAACGGCGACGCGCATAGTGTCTTACCTGATGAGTCCAAGGGACATGAAGCGGAGGCCGTTTTGCGGCGCCCGCCGGGCGTCTCGTCGCGGGATGAGACGGGGATTTACAAGCTGCGAATTCTGGGCAGCGATGCGACCCTTTCCCATCGGACTCATCCGAATTGTCAACGCATGTGACTGCGTAGCGCCCGGAACGGGCGGCGTCTGATGCGCGCAACCATCTCGAAATTAGAACGGCTTTTCGCTTTTGCGCGCGTTTTCATCCTGTAACATGCCGTGTTTGGCTCAAAAGTTCCCGCTTCCGCCGTTTTACCGAGACGTCGCGTAGCAAGCTGCGCCGCGACTGTCCGTCGCATCGCGCAGCGCGGATGACGGGCAGCGGCTTTCGAATCCGCGCCCGCTGGCTTCCGGCCCGGATCGTTCGCGTTCCGCGCCCGGGCCTTCGCTTCGCGTCCACCCGGCGCGTTTAGTCACTCCCGCAGGGCAAAGCCTCGTTCTACCGCGCGTCATGCGTGGCTTTTCCACTTACGGGTTCTTTTCCGATGCAGGCAACACCTCTGTCCGACGCCCCGCGCGCGGCCGGCCGTGCGCTCACGCGCGGCGATTACAAGACGCTCACGCTCGCCGCGCTCGGCGGCGCGCTCGAGTTCTACGACTTCATCATCTTCGTGTTCTTCGCGCCGGTCATCGGCCAATTGTTCTTTCCGCCGTCGATTCCTGACTGGCTGCGTCAATTGCAGACTTTCGGCATCTTCGCGGCGGGTTATCTCGCGCGCCCGCTCGGCGGGATCATCATGGCGCACTTCGGCGATCTGCTCGGACGCAAGCGCATGTTCACGCTTTCCGTGCTGCTGATGTCCGTGCCGACGCTCCTGATGGGCCTCCTGCCCACGTACGCGTCGATCGGCCTGATGGCGCCCGTCCTGCTGCTCGTGTTCCGCGTGATGCAGGGCGCGGCGGTCGGCGGCGAAGTGCCGGGCGCGTGGGTGTTCGTGTCGGAGCATGTGCCGGGGCGTCATATCGGCTATGCGTGCGGCACGCTCACGGCCGGCCTGACGGCGGGCATTCTGCTCGGCTCGCTGATCGCCACGGGCATCAACAAGGCGTTCGCGCCGGCCGAAGTCGCCGATTTCGCGTGGCGCCTGCCGTTCCTGCTCGGCGGCATCTTCGGTCTGTGCTCGGTGTATCTGCGTCGCTGGCTGCATGAAACGCCGGTGTTCGCCGAGTTGCAGAAGCGCAAGTCGCTCGCCGCGGAACTTCCGCTCAAGGCCGTGCTGCGCGATCACGGCCGCGCCGTCATCGTGTCGATGCTGCTGACGTGGATGCTTTCCGCCGCGATCGTCGTCGTGATCCTGATGACGCCGACGCTGCTGCAGAAGCAGTTCCACATCGCGCCGGCGACGGTGCTCGTCGCGAACTGCGCGGCGACGCTGTGTCTCACGATCGGCTGCGTGCTGGCGGGCGCGATCGCGGGCCGCATCGGCGCGGGCAAGACGATCTTCGTCGGCGGCGTGGCGCTCGCCGTCACGTACTGGATGATGTTCCAGCAGGTCGCGGCCGATGCCTCCGCGCTTTTGCCGTGGTACGCGCTCGCGGGCTTTTTCGTCGGCGTGATCGGCGCGATTCCGTTCGTGATGGTCAAGTCGTTCCCCGCGGCCGTGCGTTTCTCCGGCATCTCGTTTTCGTACAACGTCGCGTATGCGGTGTTCGGCGGACTCACGCCGATCGTCGTCTCGCTGATGATGAAATCGAGCCCGATGGCGCCCGCGATCTACGTCGGCGCGCTGTGCGCGGTCGGCGCGCTGACGACGTTGTTCATCAAGCAGGCGCGCTGATCCGGCGTTAGCGTTCCACACGCGAAGTGGCGCACCGTTCACGCGGTGCGCCATTTTTCATTGCGCTTTCACGTTTCGGCCCACGCCGAAACATCGGCCGCGCCGCGCGCCTACGATGGCCGGCATGAACTCGAATCTTTCTTCATCCGAAACGCGTCTGTCCGCACGGCAGACGCTCACCGTGACGGCGACCAGCGTCGGCTTCGTCGTCTCGCAACTCGATGTCTCGATCGTGAATGTCGCGCTCGCGCGCATCGGCCACGATCTGGGTGCGAGCGTCGCGAGCCTGCAATGGACCATCGACAGCTACGCGCTCGCCTTCGCCGCGCTCATGCTCTCGGCCGGTTCGCTCGGCGACCGCTTCGGCGCGCGGCGCATGTTCGTCGGCGGACTCGCGCTGTTCGCGCTGGCGTCGCTCGCGTGCGCCTTTTCCGGCGACGCGACGCAACTCATCGCCGGGCGGGCCTTGCAGGGCGTCGGCGCGGCGGCGATGCTGCCGAACTCGCTCGCGCTGCTGAACGCGGCGTGCGGCCACGACCGGCGTCTGCGCGCGCGAGCCGTCGGCTTGTGGACGGCGGCGGGCGCGGTGTC
>Ga0182736_1000718_pt1 | contig 42789 bp, 55 predicted proteins | sample eDN5th30CKraftBY_FD_128882 | JGI IMG/M metagenome (GOLD analysis project Ga0182736, IMG submission 128882) | Enriched backyard soil microbial communities from Emeryville, California, USA - eDNA 5th pass 30_C Kraft BY (version 2) (version 2) | ecosystem: Environmental > Terrestrial > Soil >... | reverse complement strand
TTCCAGCGGCTTTTTGATTGACCCGACCCTTGCGGATGCTATAGAGGCGGCGCCTTGGCCGGACCAATAAAAACGGCAGCTGCGGGCGTGGTGGAATTGGTAGACACGCTGGATTTAGGTTCCGATGGTGCATAGTACCCACCCCAAGGTTTGAACGGTGGCGAGCAGTAAAGAACCCGAGGGAAACCCCGGGTTTATTTTGACTTGATAGTATGCACCCTAGGATATATACCCCCATCTGCTGGCCACGAAAGCCGGCCACGGCCACACCCGGTGGCCAGAGAGGACCAGAATGCCCCCCACACTGACCCGTCCCCGCCTCGTCCTGCACCCGCTGGAGGAGCTTGTGGCCAGTCGCGGCCACACCAGACTGACCCATGTGGTCACGATGCTGCACGCCGCCGAGCGCGGATCGACCCGGTACAAGCGGCTCAAGCTCATCGCCTACGTGGTGGCCTATGGCGGCTCGCTGCGGTCCGCGAGCAAGGCCCTCAAGCGAGCCGCGTACTAGGGGAGGGCGATTACCCCCCACCCCAGCAGACAAGGCGCTGGCCGGGGATACCCCCCACCCCAGGAGAGGCCCATTAAGTGGAACTGAGGTCGAGCTGAGGCTGACCTGAGATCCCCACCACCACCCACCAACCCCTAGAGGGACCACCTAAGTGGCCCCTGAGGGGAGAGGTGTGCCTGCACCTATCCGACCTCGGGTAGCAACCCTCCAGTCCAACGCATCGACGAGGACAATCATGAACGACCATCCGCGCTTCCAAGACCAGCTCAACCTCGAAGAGGCGATGCGGTCTATGGGCATCACCCGCTTCAAGGAGGCCCTCGACAAGGCCAAGAAGAAGGGCAACGAGAGCCGCACCGAAACCGTCCGCCGTCTGATGGGACACACCCACGGCGCCGTGGTCGCAGCTATCGAGGCCTTCATGGCCGAGGCCAGCTCGGGCAAGGCTGGCGTCCGCCACAGCGCGATCAAGTTCCTCAAGCTGATCGACGATGTTGACGTGGTCGCCCACCTGACCATGCGCTCGGTGCTGGACAGCATCAGCCGGCGCGAGAAGCTGCCGTCTGCTGCCACCTCCCTGTCCACCTTGATCGAGGACGAGATCCACTTCCGTGCGTTCGAGGCAGCGGCCCCCGCTGGCTTCAAGAAGATGCACCGGGTCGCCGAGAAGACGTCCAGCGAGCGCCGCCGCCGCAACGTGATGCTCGGGCCGGCCCGCAAGATGGGCGTCGAGCTGGAGGAGTGGTCGCCCCGCGACAAGGTGCTGGTCGGCACCAAGATGATCGAGCTGTTCATCGCCGCGACCGGGCTGGCCCGCATCGTGCGCGTCTCCGAGGGCGCATCGAACACGCCCTACTACGTCGAGGCCACGCCCGAGACGCTGGAGTGGATCGAGAGGGAGAACAAGAACGCCGAGTGGATGACCCCGGTCTACCTGCCGACCGTCATCCCGCCGAAGCCGTGGACCACGCCCTTCGAGGGCGGCTACTGGTCGGGCAGGGTGCGCCGCCTGACGCTCGTCAAGACCCGCAGCCGGGCCTACCTGAACGAGCTGGCCGGTCGCGACATGCCGGTGGTCTATGACGCCATCAACGCCCTGCAGGACACGCCCTGGGCGATCAACAAGCGCGTTCTGGAGGTCATGCAGAGCCTCTGGCAGACGCGCTCCGACATCGCGAAGATCCCGACGCAGGCGAAGCTGGAAGAGCTGATGCCCGAGCGTCTCCGCTGGCTGGCCGAAGGCATGACCGAGGAGGACATGAACCCGGCCCAGATCGACGAGTTCCGGGGCTGGAAGAAGGAGCGCGCCCGCGCCCATGAAACGGTGACGACCTCCAAGAGCAAGCGCATCTCGTGGACCCGCATGCTGATGGTCGCCAACCGCTTCAAGGACGAGGAGGAGTTCTTCTTCCCGCATCAGCTCGACTGGCGTGGCCGCATCTATCCGGTCACCCTGTTCCTGCACCCGCAGGGCAACGACGCCCAGCGCGGGCTTCTCGAGTTCGCCAACGCCTGCCCCCTGACGGACGATGAAGGCGTCCAGTGGCTCGCCATTCATGGCGCCGGCCTGTGGGGCGTGGACAAGGTCTCGGTGGAGGAGCGCGTCCAGTGGATCATGGACAACGAGGAAGCCATCCTCGCGTCCGCTCGTGACCCCTTCGAGAACCGCTTCTGGGCCGATGCCGAGAAGCCGTGGCAGGCGCTCGCGTTCTGCTTCGACTGGCTCGGCTGGAAGACCGAGGGCTATGCCTTCGAGAGTTCCCTGCCGGTCCAGATGGACGGCACCTGCAACGGGCTGCAGAACTTCTCGGCGATCCTTCGCGATGAGATCGGCGGCGCTGCCGTCAACCTCGTCCCGGCCGACCGCCCGCAGGACGTCTACAGCCGCGTGGCCGAGAAGGTGGCCAAGCGCGTCGAGGCCGACCTCGACAACCACACCGTCATCAAGCTCAAGAGGAAGGACGCCGAGGGCAAGGCCATTGAGGTGGACGGCCCGACCATCTCCAGCATCGCCCGTGGCTGGTATGGCCACGTCAACCGCAAGGTGACCAAGCGGCCGGTGATGACGCTCGCCTATGGCGCTCGTCGCTTCGGCTTCATCGAGCAGGTGTTCGAGGACACGGTCGCCCCGTGGAAGCGCGAGCAGCCCGCCGAGTTCCCCTTCGAGGGCAGCGGCTGGCAAGCTGCGGACTATATGGGCAAGCTCATCTGGGACGCCGTGCAGGAGGTCGTCGTGGCTGCGGCTGCGGCCATGAACTGGCTCCAGTCGGCCGCGAGCATTGCCGCCTCGCAGGGTCTGCCGGTCCTCTGGACCACGCCGACCGGGTTCCTCGTCCATCAGGCCTATACGCTCCCGAGCGTCAAGCGCCTTGAGCTGACCTTCGAGAAGGTGCGCCTGCGCCTGACCGTGGGTGCGGCTGACGGTGATGGCGGGGCCAAGATCGACACGCGGAAGCAGGCCTCGGGCATCAGCCCGAACTGGGTCCACTCGCTCGACAGCTCGCACATGAGCCGCACCATCGCCCGCTGCCGCGACCTCGGCATCCGGTCGTTCAGCTTCATCCACGACAGCTATGGCACCCACGCCGTCAACGCCCCGGTCCTCGCCAGGGCACTCAGGGAGGAGTTCGTAAGCATGTATGAGGACGACGTTCTGGCCCGCTTCCGGGACGAGCTGCAGGGGCAGTTGCCGGAAGGCACGCAGCTCCCCGAACTCCCGCCTAAGGGCGCGCTGGACCTCAATCTGGTGCTCCAGAGCACGTTCTTTTTCATGTGATCTATGCACCCTAGGGATAAAACACCGAGGTGGGAGGTGATTACCCCCCACCCCAGCAAACCCACGGCGCTATCGCCCCTCGACAACCGAGAGAACCCCATGACCACCAACGAAACCCCCCGCTACGACAGCCACCTCGGCGAGGCCATCGCCATCTGGCGGTCGGGCCGGAACATCTCCCTGACGCTCGCCGCCAAGCTGATGCAGGACGGCTATGACGTGCCCTCGCTGGAGCGGAGGCATCGCCAGTGAAAGTGTCCGTCAAGTCTTCATCCACACCCCGTCCGCTGGCGTACCCGGTCCTCATGAGGGCGAGGCTTAATGACGCCGTTATCCTATTCACGGCGGAAACGGCAGGGACGGTGATCGTTCGTGGAAACGGACGCCTCTGCTCCCATGTCGGCGTTCACCACGAGGGTCTTCTGCCGGCAACCGACCCCTCTGTTTGGGCATACTTCGAAGGCTCCGTGGAGCTGTCCAATGCGTGACCGCATCAACCTCTGCATGGTTTGTCTCGTTATCGGCTTCATCCTCGCCATCGTGGCGGGATGCTCCTCGACCTCCTCTTCGGTGCCCGTCGTGACACCTATCGTTGTCCCCAATCCGAACCCGTCGCCGGCCTATTGGAACCTCCTGTCCAACTCGGTCGGCACCATCATCGCCAAGCCCGGCGCGGAGTGCCCCTGCTGATGTCTGACATGGCAGGCTACGAACCGCGCCCCAAGGCCCGTGAGGACCGCCCGCACGTCCTCATCCTGACCGTCATCCCCTCATCTTCGGATAGCGGGGCGGTCGTGACCTCCGTCGAGTTCTCCACCCAAGCCGCCGCCGACCGCGCGGCAGAGCTGTGGACGCGACAGGTGGCGCAGTACGGCCACTCCTACAAGTTCGCCACCGTGGTTCCGAAGGGCTGATCGAATGCTCCGCTGGAACTCCCCGAACTGGCGCCGCTGGCACCGCATCAAGTGGCGCTGGCGGCGATACGCGGCCGAGCTGCGCCGCCTCTACCCCAACACCTGAACACCCCCCACGCACGGCCCCGGAGCTAACCCCTCCGGGGCCTTTTGCATTTCCGCACATAGCGAGATCCCATGGCAGAAGCCCGCAAATCCCTCCCGAAGTTCACCAGCCCCCGGCTGGTCTTCAAGTTCCCGAAGCTCGACAAGGTCGATTACGGTTCCAAGGACTATCCCAAGCCGGACGGCGAGTTCTCGCTGAAGGGCGTGATGAAGGCCGGCGAGCCGGTCACCGACAAGTTCCTGCTCACGCTGCAGCCGCTCTATGACGCGGCCATCGCCAGTGCCGAGGAGGAGTTCAAGAAGCTCAAGGTCGAGACCCGCAAGAAGCTCGGCGCGGTCAAGCCGAACGACCTCTTCACGACGCTCTACGATCAGGAGACCGAGGAGCCGACCGGCTTCATCGAGTTCAAGTTCGCCATGAAGGCGTCCGGCATCTCCCGCAAGGAAGAGGAGATGGCCGCGAAGGAAGGCCGCAAGCCGAAGCGCTGGAACCGCAAGCCGGACATCTACGATGCTCGCGGCAACGCGATGCGCAAGGCCCCCGAGATTTGGGGCGGCACCATCGGCAAGGTCTCGTTCGAGGCCAGCCCGTACTTCATCCCCGGTACCGGCGCGGCCGGCCTCAAGCTGGCGCTCAAGGGCGTCCAGATCCTCGACCTCGTCCAGGGCGGTCAGCGTACCGCGTCGAGCCACGGCTTCGGCGAGGAGGAAGGCTACTCCTATGAGGAGCCCGAGGATGGTGCCGAGGCATCGGAAGACGGCGAGGCCACCGAGGCCGACGACCGCGTGGCCACCGACGACGGCAGCGCGGACTTCTGATGGCCGGCTTCCCACCGCCCCGCAAGTCGGCGGTCAGGGACGCAGCTATCGCCAAAGGGTTCCGGTCGGGCCTCGAAGACGTCATCGCGAAGCAGATTGCCGAAGCCGGCATTGAAGCTGAATACGAGACGTTCAAGATCGAGTACGTCCGACCGGAGCGCAAGTCGAAGTATACCCCAGACTTCCGCCTCCCGAACCTGATCATCATCGAGACCAAGGGCAAGTTCGACACGGAGGATCGCCAAAAGCACATCCTCGTGAAGGCTCAGCACCCCGAACTCGACATCCGGTTCGTCTTCTCCAACAGCAAAACGCGCATCCGAAAGGGGAGCCCGACCAGCTACGCAGACTGGTGCATCAAGAACGGCTTCAAGTTCGCGGACAAGCGCATCCCGAAGGAATGGTTCGATGAGCCTGTTCGCTAAGCGCAAGACCACGGACGCCATCGTCGTCCACTGCACCGCCACCCCCGAGGGCGCGGAGTTCACCGCCAAGGACATCGACAAGATGCACCGGCAGCGGGGCTTCACCGCCATCGGCTACCACTTCATCATCCGCCTGGACGGCACGGTCGAGGCCGGTCGCCCGGTCGATACGGTCGGCGCCCACGTCCAGAACCACAACGCCACCACCGTCTCGCTCTCCTACGTCGGAGGTGTGGACGCCAAGGGCAAGGCCAAGGACACCCGCACGCCGGCCCAGAAGGCCGCGATGCTGTGCCTGATCAAGCAGCTCAAGGCGTCCTATCCGGGCGCCAAGGTGCTCGGACACCGGGACTTCTCCCCCGACAAGAACGGCAACGGTCGCGTCGATCCGAACGAGCGCATCAAAGAGTGCCCGTGCTTCGACGCCATTCCTGAATACGCCAACGTCTGACGGCCGGGGAGGGGATTACCCCCCACCCCAGCAAACCCAAACGCGGCCTGCCTCATCCCGAGGTGGGCCGCTCGCGTTTCTACGCACCCAACTCACGGGAAAACCTAACATGATCGCGAAGTTCAAGATCGGCGATACCGTCAAGCTCGGTCCCGACACCGTCCCCAGCCACCAGCGCATCCTCGAAGAAGAGGCTGGCATCGGCCCCTATACCGTCATGGCCCCAGCGGCCAGCGTCTTCGCCCGCATCAGCGTCCGTGGCGCTAGCGGAAAGGTGTCCCGCAACTGGAGCGGGGACTGCTTCGAGAAAGTCGAAAACGCGCCGGCGTTCAAGCCGGGCGACAAGGTCCGCCACAAGGATGGCTCCACCGGGCGGGGCGTCCGGACTGTCGTAAGGGTCGACCGCCACATGGTCTGGCTCAGCGGATCCATCGGCTGGTTCGATGCCCAGCACCTCGAACTGGTCCCCGAGGCGCCCGCTCCGGTCGCAACCAACCCCGGCGCTGCGGTCACCAAGACGTTCATCGTCGCGGTCCTCAAGGACGGCAAGCCGGCACCGAGCGCATCGCCGAAGACCTACAGCTCGCTCGATCAGGCCGAGACCGTCTCCCGCATCATGGCCGAGAAGCACATCGGCGAGACCTTCGTCGTCTTCGAGGCTGTCGCCTCGTCCGTCCTGCCGCGCAAGTCGGCGCTCACCGTCCGCCTCTAAGGGAACCACGCACATGCTCAAGCTCTTCCGCCGCCGCAAGACCGTGGCCTCCCTGACGGGGAGCCTCACCAAGATGGTCGATGACCTGAAGGCCCACGCCATCGCCGAGCACGACCGCGCTCTGGAACTGGTCGCAGAAGCTGGCCGCATCCGGCTGGCAGCTCAGGCCGCATCCGACGAGGCCCTGAAGGCGGACGTCATCGCCTCCAAGATCAACCGGCTCGTGACCTAGCCCACCCCTCTACCGCCCACTGAACGCGGCCCCTGTCTCCCACCGGAGCGGGGGCCGCTCGCGTTTTTACGCACCCAACCACCGGGAAAATCTCATGTCCAAGACCCGCTACGACCAAGTCCTGAACCACCTCCTGTCGGGCAAGAGCCTGTCGCAGGGCGAGGCCCTCGTGCTCGGCTATGGCACGCGCCTCGCGGCGACGATCCACGACCTCAAGAAGCGCGGCCACAACATCGTGACCACGATGAAGGAGGACATCCACGGCTACCCCTACGCCGACTATTCGCTCGTCCTCCGCAACTCCCGCAACGGCAACCGGAAGGCCGCGTGATCATGAACGAGACCACCGTCATCACCGATGAAGTCGCCGCCGCCCCGCGCCCGCTGACGACCTATGAGGCCATGAAGGCCGCGCGCTGGAACGCTCTGGTGAGCCCGAAGATGCGGCTCATCGGCTCGGACAGCACGCACCTGCTGTTCCTCCACGCCACGAAGGGCCACCGCCGCATCGCCAAGCGCCGGCTCTGGGTCAACTGATGGCTGAGCCCAGGCTCACCGTCTTCCTGCCGCCCGCCCAGTACCAAGCCCTCCGTGCCCACTTCGGGCCGGGGGTGGACGTCCGGGAAGTGCGGCCCATCCCCATGCCCACCGCGAAGGATCACGCCAATGGGACCGCTCTACCTGCCGCCCGAGGTGCCAAGGTCTAAGCACTCATGCGCCCTTGCGCTCGCCGGTCTCCTCATCACGATGGCGGCCGGCTTCGGCATCGTCGCCCTCCTCGCTGCCATCGCCATCCGCTTTAGCGGCGCGCACACCTGACGTCGCCACACCCATGAAAGACGACAGCTCCTTCATTCGCAAGGAGCCGTGTCCCGCGTGCGGGTCGAGGAACAACCTCGCCCGCTACTCGGACGGCCACGCCTTCTGTTTCGGCTGTGAGCACTTCGAGCCGGGCGACGGCGCCTCAGATCATCAATCCCCCAGGAGACCCAAGATGGCCGCGAACCTCTTCTATGACGGCGACTATCAGGCGCTCCGCTCGCGGGGCATTACCGAGGAGACATGCCGGAAGTTCGGCTACCGCGTGGGCCAGCTCAGCGATGGCCGCATGGTGCAGATCGCACCCTACCACCGGGACGGCGAGATCGTCGCCACCAAGGTCCGCCCCAAGGACAAGGACGGCATGTTCGCGACCGGCGATATGTCGGACGTCGAGCTGTTCGGCCAGCACCTCTGGGGCTCAGGCGGGAAGAAGGTCGTTGTCACCGAGGGTGAGATCGACTGCCTGACCGTCAGCCAGATGCAGGGCAACAAGTGGCCCGTCGTGTCGATCCCGAAGGGCTCGAAGGCGGCGAAGAAGGACATCGCCCGCAACCTCGAATGGCTCTGCACCTTCGACGAAGTCGTGCTGATGTTCGACATGGACGAGCCGGGGCAGGCGGCTTCCAAGGAATGCGCCGTGCTGTTCCCGCCCGGCAAGTGCAAGCTCGCCTCGCTCCCCATGAAAGATCCGAGCGAGCTGATGCAGGCCGGCAAGGGCGAGCAGATCATCAACGCCATCTGGCAGGCCAAGCCCTATCGGCCGGACGGCGTCGTCAAGCTCAGCGACATCAAGGAGCGCGTCCTCGCCCCCGTGGCGCAGGGCCTTCCGTGGTTCTCGGAGAGCCTGACCAGCTTCACCTATGGCCGGCGCATGGGCGAAATCTACGCCTTCGGCGCGGGCACCGGCATCGGCAAGACCGACTTCCTGACGCAGCAGATCCAGTATGACGTGGACGTGCTGCACGAGAAGGTCGGGCTGTTCATGCTGGAGCAGCAGCCGGTCGAGACCGCCAAGCGCGTGGCCGGCAAGTTCGCTGGCAAGGCGTTCCATATCCCTGACGGGTCGTGGACGCAGGACGAGCTGGTCAAGGTCATCGAACGCCTCGAAGCCGACGACCACCTGTTCTTCTATGACAGCTTCGGCGCCACCGATTGGGAGGTCATCGCCTCGACCATCCGGTACCTCGCGCACTCTGAGGGCGTCCGGCTGTTCTATGTCGATCACCTCACGGCGCTCGCCGCCGCAGCCGAGGACGAGCGCAAGGCCCTCGAAGCCATCATGGCCGACATGGGCGCGCTCGTGAAAGAGCTGGGCATCGTCATCCACCTCGTCTCCCACCTCGCGACCCCCGAAGGGAAGCCGCATGAGGAAGGCGGGCGCGTGATGATCCGGCACTTCAAGGGCTCCAGAGCCATCGGCTTCTGGTGCCACTATATGTTCGGCCTTGAGCGCGACCAGCAGGCCGAAGACGAGCGCTGGCGATCCATCACGACCTTCCGGGTTCTCAAGGATCGCTATACCGGGCGCGGCACCGGCAAGACCGTCTACCTCGGATACGAGACCGAGACGGGCCGGCTGTTCGAGACCGTCTCCCCTGACGAGGACACCGGGTTCGTGAACGAGGCCGCTTACGGCACCTCGACCACCAGCACCACGGCCTATGACGACGACATCCCCTTCTGAACCAACCTATGCACGAGTGAATAGATGAAGTTTGACGACGCTGTGGCGGCTCTCACCGCCGAGGGAATGACTGGTGCTGTTGCCGTCATCACGGAGTTGAGGGACCGGAAGCGGCGCCAGTCCCACCTGAGAAGTCCAACGGTAAGCCGAAAGGTGACGCCGGAAGTGCGGGAGAAAATCTTCCATCTCCACTTCCGTGAGCGCCTCGCCAACCACCAGATCGCTGCAAAGCTGGAGATAAACCAAGGTCGCGTAAGCGAAGTTCTTTGGAAGCAAACTCGGGAATACTGCTCGTGAATGAAACCATGATCGAAGTCCGCGACGCGAAGAACCCCGAGCGGCTTCTCGGGCACATCCCCAAGCACATCCCCGGCCCGCTGCGGCACAAGGACGGCCAGACCATGGCGTCCTTCAACGTCGGCGTCATGCCGCCATTCCCTCTGGCGCCTGATGCCTACCCCGACTGCTCCAAGCTCGGGCGCTTCGACACTCACGTCATCCGCTTCTACGTCCACTTCCGGCACTCGCCGGACGGCTGGACGAGGACTGGCGAGCTGCACACCGATGCCCCGCTCGGCGTCCTGCTGTGGCTCCGCGAGTTCCGCCTACCGGGCGAGAGCCAGCGCGAGGCCGAGGAGCGCGCCTACCGGACCCGATACCGGCACTCCTGACCCCCATCAACCTGACGATCAAAACAACCCGCTTCGGCGGGTTTTTTGTTGCGCCACTCCAGCGAGAGGGCAATCCCCATGACTGACGAAACGACCGCCACCGGCAAGTTGGCCGGTGCGCTGGCTCGCGAGTGGTTCCCCAAGGGCCACGCCCAGACCCGCCCCATCCCCCCTAAGTCCCTCAAGCGAGCGCCGGCCATCACCGGCACCGTCCTCGTCTCCGACATCGAGACGAACGGCTTCCTCGAAACCCTCGACCGGGTCCACTGCATCGTCATCAAGGACGCCCGCACCGGAGAGGCCATCGGCTATGCGGATCAGGAAGGCCACCGGCCGATCACCATGGCCCTCGAACGCCTCGAAGCGGCCGACGAGACCATCGGCCACAACTGGATCAAGTTCGACGGCCCGGCCCTGCAGAAGGTCTACCCCCGGTTCAAGCCGAAGGGGAAGGTCACCGACACCCTCGTCTGCACCCGGCTGATCTTTTCCGACCTGATCGACGGCGACCAGCGGCTGGCCTTCGCCGGCAAGATGCCCGGCCGGCTCATCGGCTCCCATAGCCTCGAAGCCTGGGGCTACCGCATGGGGCTCATGAAGGGCGAGTACGGCAAGGACGCCAACGGCAAGCAGCTCCCCGGCATCTGGGACCAGTGGTCCCCCGAGATGCAGGACTATGTGATGCAGGACGGCGAGGTCGGCTACGCGCTCTGGCGCAAGGTCGTCGAGCAGGACTACTCGCAGCAGGCCATCGATCTCGAACACCGCTTCGCCGAGATCATCGCGATGCAGGAGCGCCGAGGGTTCGCCTTCGACGTTGCCGGCGCCCAGCGGCTCTATGCCGAGCTGGTCAAGAAGCGGCTCGAGATCGCCCGCAAGCTGCAGGAGACCTTCAAGCCGAAGATCGTCCGCGAAGAGTTCATCCCGAAGGTCAACAACAAGACGCGCGGCTACGTGAAGGGTGTTCCCTTCATCAAGGAGCACGTCGTCGAGTTCAACCCTTCGTCCCGCCAGATGATCGCCGAGCGGCTGATCGAGAAGGGCTGGATGCCGATGGAGTATACTCCGTCCGGCCAGCCGAAGATCGACGAAACCATCCTTTCGAAGCTGGACTTCCCAGAAGCCGCCGTCCTCGCCGAGCACTTCCTCGTCGAGAAACGGATCGGGCAGATCGCAGAGGGTGACCAAGCGTGGCTCCGGCTGGAGCGCAACGGGCGCATCCACGGGTCCGTCAACACCAACGGAGCGGTGACCGGGCGCTGCACGCACAGCAACCCGAACGTCGCTCAGGTGCCCAAGGTGGGCTCCCCCTATGGGCTCGAATGCCGCTCGCTGTTCCTCGCCTCCACCGGCCTCGTGCTGGTCGGCTCGGACTTGGCCGGCGTCGAGCTGCGCTGCCTCGCCCACTATATGGCCCGCTACGATGGCGGCGCCTATGGCAAGGCCGTGGTCGAGGGAAGCTCTGCGCTCGGCACCGACGTCCACTCGCTGAACGCACGGGCACTCGGGCTAGATCCCAAGGCCACCTACGTCGTCTTCGGCAAGACCGCCAAGGGCCGCGACATCGCGAAGACCTTCATCTACGCCTTCCTCTATGGGGCCGGCGACGAGAAGCTCGGGTCGATTGTCGGCGTCTCCCTTGAGGAGGCCGACGAATACCTCGCCAAGCAGCGCTCGCGCTGGGACCGTGCGGTCGAGCGGTTCAGGAAGGACAAGCGTCCCCTCGAAAAGCTCGCCATCGCCACGGTCGTCAAGGGCGGCTTGCTCAAGGCCCGCTTCCTCAAGCAGACCCCGGCGCTCGCCCGCCTGCTCGAAGACGTCAAGGCCCGCGTCAAGGAGACCAAACAGCTCCGCGCGCTCGACGGTCGCATCCTCCACGTCCGCTCCGCTCACTCGGCCCTGAACACCCTTCTGCAGAACGCAGGGGCGCTCATCGCCAAGCAAGCAACGGTGTTCGGATACGACAATCTCCTGAAGCAAGGGCACGTATTCGGCCGTGATTGGGCGCTTGTCGCTCACATCCACGATGAACTTCAGATCGAAACCAAAGAGGACATCGCTGATGCAGTCGGCAAGATCATCGTCCAATCCATGGAGCAAGCAGGTGAACACTTCAAATTCCGCGTCCCTATCGGCGGCGAAAGTAAAGTCGGTCGCAACTGGGCCGACACTCACTGACGTCCTCTACCGTGCCTGGAAGGGCACCTTCACGACCAAGAGCGACTTCGCCCGCGAGGCCGCGAACCTCATCGCCATGGCGGCGAGCGACGGCTACCTGACCACCAAGGTCGCGGCCGGCTTCTACAATTCCGAGTGGAAGATCACCCCGCTCGGTCTGCGCCACCTGTGGGCGCTCAAGGGCATGGAGGACGAGAGCTGATCGTCGTCCTTCACAACACCCGCACGGGGCTCTTCCGAGCGTGGCCCGGCCGTCATCGCGGCTGGGCACCTCTGGAGGGCGCCCGCCACTTCGAGAGCGCCGATGCTGCCCTCGAAAACCTCCACCCACGGTACAGGGACGAAGTCACGCCCCTCTACCTCTACCTCCATGAGGAACCACTGGATGACCCGCCCATCGAATGAGGGGGGCCGCATCCTCCTCATCGACGCGGACGTGCTGGCATATAGCTGCGCGTCCGCCGCCGAGGTGGCGACAGATTGGGGCGATGGCTACTGGACCTGGAGCTGCGACGAGTTCGCGGTGAGGGACGCCATCGACACCGAGATCGCCTACCTCAAGGACAAGCTCTCAGCCACCGACGTCAAGCTCTGCCTGACCGACAGCGACACCAACTTCCGCAAGGCCGTCCTGCCCACCTACAAGGGCAACCGGGCCAAGGTGAAGAAGCCGCTCGTCCTCAAGGCGATCCGCGAGTGGCTGATCAGCGAACGCCAAGCCTACCTCCGACCGAACCTCGAAGGCGACGACGTCATGGGCATCCTCGCCACATGGCCGAAGCTCAAGGGCGAGAAGATCATCGTGTCCATCGACAAGGACATGAAGACGATCCCCGGCCTCTACTGCCGCGATCTTGAGACCGGCATCGTCAACGTCACCGAGGACGAGGCGGATTACTGGCACCTCTACCAGACGCTCATCGGCGACCAGACGGACGGCTACAAGGGCTGTCCCGGCGTCGGCCCGAAGGCGGCTGAGAAGATCCTCGCAGCCATGCCTGACGGCCCTGTCGATCCCGAGATGACCCGCGTCGAGTGGCTCTGGACGCAGGTGGTCGCAGCCTATGAGAAGGCCGGCCTCGGCGAGGAAGAGGCCCTCACGCAGGCCCGCGTCGCCCGCATCCTCCGCGCCTCCGACTATGACTTCCAGAAGAAGGAGCCGATCCTATGGACCCCGTGAAAAAGTGGCCGTCCCTAGTCGGGCTCTACAGTTCGCAGGCGGGAAGCGGGAAGTCCGAGGTCGCGAAGATGCTCTGGCATCGCGGGTTCGAGCCGGTCAAGTTCGCCGGCCCCCTCAAGGCCATGACGCGGGGCCTCCTCGCTTCCATGAGCATCTCGTATCGGCTCATCGAGCGGATGGTTGAGGGCGACCTCAAAGAGACCGTGATCCCCGGCTTCGAGACCATCACCCCGCGCCACCTCATGCAGACCCTCGGGACTGATTGGGGCCGCGAGGCGGTGGACACTAAGCTCTGGGAGAAGGTGGCCATGGCCACAGCCCAGCAGATGATCGACGCAGGCGCTCGCGTCGTGATCGACGACATGCGCTTCCCGAACGAGTTCGAGGCCATCCGCGCGGCTGGTGGCGTGACCGTTCGCGTGGACCGACCGAACCCCTCGCGGGCCGGTTACTCCCGCTATGAGGGCCTGCTCGACGACTTCGAGTTCGACATGACCATCGTCAATGACGGCACGCTCGAAGACCTCGCGAAGCGCGTTCTCGACCGCTTCCCCTGACGACGGAGAGGGGGCTTCGGCCCCCTTTTCTGCCCCCGCCAATTACCCCCCACCCCAGGAAACCTAGGCGCCATTTTCATGGACATTTCGCGTTTCCCGCTCGTCACCGAGCAGCTTCTCATCGCCCTCGATAACGCCTTCCCCGAGAAGACCCCCGACATCACCGAGACCCTCGACCGCATCCGCGAGAGAGGCGGCGAGCGGAAGGTCGTCCGGTACCTGAGGTTCGTCTTCGAGCAGCAGAACCCCATCACCAGTCCTGACGAAGGTGCCGATGTGCAAAGTTAAAGTCCCCAAGGTGGAGACGCCAGCGGCAGCGCCGCCCCCCGCCGCGCCCAGCGCACAGGTTGCGCAGGCTGACCCGCAGGCCGAGGTCAACTCGAACACGGCCAACGAGCGCGCCAAGAAGAAGGGCCGCAATGCCCTCCGCATTCCGCTCTCGACGGGCGGCGGCGCTGGCGGCACCGGCCTGAACATTCCGGTCGGATAGCCCCATGGTCCTGTCCGCCTCTGGCCGATACAGCCAGTTGGAGGGCGAACGCCACCCGTTCCTGACCCGCGCACGCGCCGCGTCGCGATTGACAATCCCGGCCCTGATGCCCCCCGAGGGCACCACCGGAGCAACCAATCTCTACCAGCCCTTCCAGGGCATCGGCGCCCGTGGCCTCAACAACCTCGCGGCCAAGCTCCTCCTCGCCCTTTTCCCTCCCAACTCCCCGTTCTTCCGCCTCGTCATCGACGACTTCACGCTGGAGCGCATGACGCAGCGCGAGGGGATGCGCGGAGAGGTCGAAAAGACCCTCAACAAGATCGAACGCTCGGTTCAGACCGAGATCGAAACCACGGCGATCCGCGTGCAGGCCTTCGAGGCCCTCAAGCAGCTCATCGTCGCCGGCAACGTCCTCCTCTTCCTGATGCCCAAGGGCGGCATGCGCGTCTTCACGCTCGACCGCTACGTGATCCTCCGCGATCCGATGGGCAACGTCCTGCAGATCATCACCAAGGAAAACGTCTCTGCGTCCGTGCTGCCGCCTGAGGTCCAGCGCGCTCTCCCCAAGGAGAAGGAGACGATGTCGAACGGCAAGTCTCCCGAGAAGACGCTTGAGCTGTTCACGATCATCGAACGCACGCCGACCAAGTGGACCATCCGGCAGGAGATCAAGGGCCTTGTCATGCCCGGCTCCGTGGGCTGGTACCCGCTCGACAAGTGCCCGTGGATACCGCTCCGGTGGACCTCGGTGGACGGCGAGAGCTATGGACGCGGCTTCGTCGAGGAGCACATCGGCGACCTGAGGTCGCTTGAGGCCCTGACCAAGGCCATCGTCGAGGGTTCGGCCGCTGCCGCCAAGGTGCTGTTCCTCGTGAACCCCAACGGCACCACGTCCCTCAAGACCCTGACCGAGGCCCCCTCCGGCGCTGTGCGGTCGGGCAATGCGCAGGACGTCAGCGTCCTCCAGCTCGACAAGTATGCCGACTTCCGTGTCGCCATGGAGACCGTGCAGCGGATCGAGCAGCGCCTCTCGATGGCCTTCATGCTGAACTCGTCCGTCCAACGGAACGGCGAGCGCGTGACGGCCGAGGAAATCCGCTTCGTCGCCAGCGAGATCGATGATGGCTTCGGCGGCGTCTACTCGCTCCTCTCGCAGGAGTTCCAGCTCCCCCTCGTGACCAACCTCATGGCCACCATGGAGCAGAGCAAGCGCCTTCCGCGCCTGCCCAAGGGCATCATCCGTCCGGCCATCACGACCGGCTTGGAGGCCCTCGGCAGAGGCCACGATCTCAACAAGCTCGACGCCCTCGTGCAGGGCATCGGCCAGCTCTTCGGCCCTGAGGCGCTCGCCCAGGCTGTGAACGTTGGCGAGTATATCACCCGTCGCGGCACCGCCCTCGGCATCGACATGAGCGGCCTCGTCCGCTCGCCGGAAGAGCAGGCTCAGGCCCAGCAGCAGGCGCAGATGCAGGCGATGATGGAGAAGCTCGGCCCGTCCGGCATGAACATCATCCGCGACCAGATGGACCCAAGGAACCAGCAGGATGGCCAAAGCGCCCCGCAGTAAGGCCCCCGAGCCTGAGCCCGAGAAGACCCCCGAACCCACCCCCAAGCCGGCCTCCGAGCACCCGCTCGGGATCGTCGTCGTCACCCACTGAGGCACCCATTGAGCACCCCACCGGACAACATTCCTGACCTGATCGTCGCCCCGCTGCCGGGCACGCCCGAGTACGACGCCGCGATGGCTGAGGTGTTCGAGAAGGCCCAGACGCCCGAGACGGGCGTCGAGCAGCCGGCGACCACCACGAAGGCCGAACGCCCGGCGAACCTCCCGGAGCAGTTCTGGGATGCCGAGAAGGGCGTCATAAAGCATGACGAGCTGCTCGCCTCCTATGACGAGCTGGCCAAGAAGGGCGCCCCGAAGGCGGACGATAAGGCGGACGCCAACGTCCCGCCGCAGCAGGCCGAAGCCGCTGCCGCGCTCGCCGAGGTCGGTCTCGCCTATGACAAGTACGAGGCCGAGTACCGCGACACCGGGAAAATCTCGGACGCCTCCTATGCGGAGATGGCCGCGAAGAACATCCCGCGCGCCGTGGTCGATGCGCACATCAGCGGCCTGATCACCTCGGCCGAGACTGCCACCGAAGCGGCCCGCAACTCGGTCTTCGAGGCCATCGGCGGCGAGGCCAAGTATGCCGAGCTGGTGACGTGGGCTGCGGCCAACGTGCCCCGCGAAGAGCTGATCGCCTACAACGAGATCACCGAGAGCGGCGACCCCGCCAAGGTGAAGCTCGCCGCCGTGGCGCTGTTCTCGAAATACGAGGCGGCTGTCGGCCGAGCGCCGGAACTCCTAACCGGAGGCACCGGCAAGGGCACCTCGACGGACGTCTATCGCTCCACGCAGGAGCTGACGGCCGACATGAAGAACCCGCTCTACAACCGCGACCCCGCCTTCCGCGCTGACGTGGAGGCGAAGCTCGCCCGCTCGAACATCATGTGACGCCAGTGGCCAAGGATACCGACTGGACCCGGCCATGGCTCCTCATTCGTCTCGTCCTCGTCTGGTGTGCCGCTGCGGCCACATGGATCATCGTGTGGGGCCAGGACGATGGCGTGCGAGAGACGTCGATGATGGCCGTGGCCGGCCTCGCCGGTTCGGTAATCCTTGGCTACCTCGGCTTCGGCACTTGGGATGCTCGGAACCTCATCGTCGCGCGGCGTGGGCGCTCGTTCGCCCCGCCTCCCGAAGAACCACCCGAGGCACAATGAACGCCAAACTCTACGCCATCATCGGCCTGCTGCTGATCCTCATCGGCGGCGGGCTCTACGCCAACCACCTCCGCTCCAAGGTCGCCAGCCAAGCGACGCGCATCACGGATCTTGAGGCCACCGAGAAGGGGCTTCGGGACGGGCAGAAGGCTGTCGAAGACACCGCTGCCAAGCGCATCGAGGCGACCAAGGCGATGGGGGACATCAAAAGGGACATAGCCGTTGAGGAAGATGCTCCCCTGCCTGCTCCTATCGAGCGCGCTCTTGACGGGCTGCGTGAGCACCAGAAGCGTCGAAATACCCCCGTCTCTCCTGCAGTGCGCTGACGCGCCGGCCGTGCCCGCCAAGGGCGCCAAGGCCAAGGAGACCGCCAACTTCATCGTGGACCTCTACGACGCCCATGATGACTGTCACACGAAGGTCGGAGCAATCCGCAGCCTCGTGGGACCAAGCAAGAAGTAATCCCTTCTGGTCACGACCAGAGGAAACCATAGGTTCCAACTTATGGTTTGAAGCACAACGTCGGACAGTCGGCGTGACAGGCGGGGAGAGACCCGCACCGACACTTAGGAACCGGAAGATTAGCCGCACTTGCCGTCATCGGCGGTGGCTCGCTCCTCCCAGAACAACACGAGCTGTTGTTTCGCGCGGAAGCAATCAACTTCCACACGGTTCCCAAGGACATTCTATGTCGGATCTCAACGCTACCGTCACCCGCATTGGCCAGATCAACCAGGCCGGCTCGGTTGACGCCCTCTTCCTCAAGAAGTTCGCCGGTGAGGTCATCACCAACTTCGAGGGAACCAACGTCGCCCTGGAGCGCACGCTGGTCCGCACCATCACGCAGGGCAAGTCTGCCTCGTTCCCGCGTGTCGGTGATATCGGCGCCGAATACCACATCGTCGGCACCGAGCTGAAGGGCAAGAAGACCAACCAGAACGAGACGATCATCAACATCGATGATGCGCTCGTCTCGCACGCCTTCATCGCCAACATCGACGAGGCGAAGAACCACTTCGACTACCGCTCCATCGTCACGAAGGAGATGGGTCGCGCGCTGGCCAAGCAGATGGACAAGCACATCCTGCAGGTCGGCATCATCGCGGCTCGCTCCGCGAACGTCGTCACCGGCTTGCCGGGCGGCTCGGTCATCTACCAGAACTCCGCGGGCATCCCGGCCTCGGCCGCGTTCCTGACCAACGGCGACCACCTCGCGGCTGCGCTCTTCGCGGCTGCGCAGACCCTCGACGAGAAGGACGTCCCGGAGGACGAGCGCTTCGCCTACGTCCGGCCGGCGCAGTATAACGCCCTCGCTCAGGCCGTGAAGAACCTGAACAAGGACTGGGGCGGCTCGGGCTCGTTCGCTGACGGCACCATCGTCAAGGTCGCCGGCATCACGCTGGTGAAGACGAACAACCTGCCGTTCTCGAACATCGTCTCGGGCACGGTCGCTGCCGGTACCGCTGACCGCTATATCGGCAACTTCTCGAACACCGCTGCGCTCGTCCTGCACAAGGAAGCTGTCGCCACGGTGAAGCTCTGGGATCTCGGCATGGAGCACGAGTACCGGGTCGGCAATCAGGGCTCCCTGCTCGTCGCCAAGTACGCCGTGGGCCATGGCGTCCTGCGCCCCGAAGGCGCCATCGAGATCAGCGCGTCCGCTTCCCCGTAAGCCAACCACCCCTGCCACCTGAACCGGGTGAGAGCCTCGTGCTCTCCCCGGTTTTTTTCGTGAGGTCCAGATGGACAGCCTGACGCCGACGACCGCGCTTGAGGCGGTCAACATGATGCTCGCCACGATTGACGAGAGCCCGGTCAACAGCCTCGAAGACAGCGGCCTCGTCGATGCGGTTCTCGCCGTCCAGCAGCTCACCGCCACGTCCCGCAGGACGCAGGCGAAGGGCTGGCACTGGAACACCGAGCGCTGCTTCACGCTCACCCGAGACGCGGCCACCGGCCAGATCGCGGTCCCGCAGAACACCCTCAAGCTGGTGCCCTCGGGCGAGGACAAGGGCCGCATCGTGACCGTTCGCGGCACCCGGCTCTATGACCCGGTGAAGCACACATTCTCCTTCGACAAGAGCCTGACGGCCGACCTCATCGTGTTCCTCGCCTTCGACGAGATGCCCGAAACCGCCCGCCAATACGTCTCCCTCTCGGCGGCGCGGAAGTTCCAGCAGACCCGCGTGGGCTCGGAAATCCTCAACAGCTTCTCGATGCGCGACGAGGTCATGGCTTGGTCCGACCTCCTCAACTCCGAGGGTGAAATCGCCGATTACAACGTGATCACCGACAACCCGTCGATGGTGGAGATGCTGTTCCGATGAGCATCATCTCGACGACCATCCCGAACCTCATCAACGGGGTGAGCCAGCAGCCCTATGCGTTGCGCCTCGCCTCGCAGGCCGAGGCCCAGATCAACGCCTACTCGTCCGTCGTTGAGGGCCTCCGCAAGCGCCCACCGACCAAGCTCGCTGCGAAGATCAGCAACGCGCCGACGACGCAGGCGAAGATGCACCTCATCAACCGAGACGCCAGTGAGCGCTACTCAGTCGTCATCACCAACGGCGGCCTCCGTGTCTTCACACTGGCGGGCGTCGAGCGCTACGTGTCGTTCCCCACCGGGACCGGATACCTCAACGCGACATACCCCGAGACGGCCTTCGAGTGCCTCACTGTGGCCGACTATACGTTCGTCCTGAACAGGTCGGTGCAGACGCAGGCGGTGGGCGGCGACATCGTCCCCCCGCGCCCATATGAGGCTCTCGTCTGGGTCAAGCAGGGCGCCTACTCGACGCGCTACTCGGTCTCCGTAAACGGCACCTCGGTCAGCTATACGACCAAGTCGTCCGAGTTCGCGGTCAACCAAGGCGATGTTCAGACAACAAACATCGCCTACGCGCTTCAGTTAGGGCTCCAGCTTGGAGCAGTGCCGCCCGGTGCTGACGCATCGCAATACGCGATCTCGGGGCCGGCGCTCAGCGGCTTCACCATCGCCAACCTCGGCTCGACGCTCTACCTCCAGTCGGCCAGCGACTTCTCCCTCTTCGCCACGGACGGCCTCGCCGATAGCGCAATCAAGCCCATCAAGGGGACCGTCCAGCGGTTCTCTGACCTCCCTGCGAGGGGCTGGCCGGGCTTCCGCGTGCGTGTGGCGGGCACCAATGACAACGCCTTCGACGACTACTATGTCGAGTTCGAGGCGGAAAGTGGTGGTGGCGGGACGTGGAAGGAGAGCGCGAAGGGCGGCGAAATCCGCAGGCTCAACCCCTATACCATGCCGCACGCCCTGGTCAGGAACCCTGACGGCTCGTTCACCTTCCGCCAGATCGACTGGGCGTCTCGCAAGGTCGGCGACCTCGAAAGCGTCCCTATGCCGTCCTTCGTCGGCCGGGCGCTGAACGACATCTTCTTCCACCGCAACCGCCTCGGCGTGCTCGCGGACGAGAACGTCGTGATGAGCCGGGCAGGGGACTTCTTCAACTTCTTCCGCGCCTCGGCCCTGCAGACGCTCGACACCGACCCAATCGACATCGCGGCGTCGCACGTCAAGGTCTCGATCCTGCGCCATGCGATCCCGTTCAACGAGAGCCTCTTGCTCTTCTCTGACCAGTCGCAGTTCGTCCTGTCGGCCGGCGACTTGCTGACACCGAAGACGGCTTCGATCAGCCAGACGACTGAGTTCGAGTGCTCGCTGCTGGCCAAGCCGGTCGGCGCCGGGCAGAACGTCTACTTCGCAGTCCAGCGGGGGGAGTTCACCGGCATTCGGGAGTACTTCGTTGACGGTGACACACGCCTCAACGACGCCGCCGATGTCACCGCGCACTGCCCCCGGTATATCCCGAAGAACGTCTCCAAACTCGCCGCGTCGTCCAACGAGGACGTGATGGTGGCGCTCTCCTGGGGCAACCGCTCACAGCTCTCGATCTACCGATACTACTGGTCGGGGGGCGAGAAGCTACAGTCCTCGTGGTCCAAGTGGGACTTCCCCGGCACCGACCAGATCATGGCGGTGGACTTCATCGAGAGCGAGCTGTGGCTCGTCGTCTCGCGGCCTGACGGAACCTATCTGGAGAGTGTCTCTCTGGAACCCGGCTACGTGGACGCCCCGGCGACCTTTTCGGTTCACCTCGACCGTCGCATCACCGAGCAGCGCGCGTCGCTCGCATATGACGCGGCGTCGAACACAACGGTCATCACGCTGCCCTACGCGATGCTCGGCGGCGAGGTCTACCAGCTCATCTGCTGGGGCGGGTGGGCCGACCGGGCGCCCGGTGAGATCGTCCCTTGGACCGCCGTGAGCCCCACTCAGGTGCGCGTGGACGGCTACCCGTCGAAGTTCTTCTGGGGGCGCCAGTACCAGATGCTCTACCGCTTCTCGACCCTGATCGTCCGCGAGGACGCGGCGGGTGGGAACGGCCAGCAGCCCATCGGCGAGGGGCGCCTCCAGCTTCGGCGGATGACGCTCTCCTACAGCGGCACCGGATATTTCAGGGTGGAGGTGACCCCCAAGTACCGCAACCTCTACCGCTATGTCTTCTCGGGCCGCGTCGTCGGCTCGGGCCAGAACGTCATCGGTCAGGTGGCTATCGAGCAGGGCACCTTCCGCTTCCCGGTCGCGTCCAAGAACGATCAGGTCCAGATCGACATCGTCAACGACAGTCCCCTGCCGAGCACCTTCCTGAGCGCCGAGTGGGAGGGGTTCTTCCAAATCCGCTCGAAGCGTCTCTGACCCCCAAGGTGCCCCCATGCCCTCAATCAGACCAGCCACGGCCGAAGACGCGGAGTTCCTTGCTCCCCGCCTTCGGCAGGCCGACAAGGCCGAGCTTCTCGCCGGCAGCGGCACGAGCCCGCTCGACGCCCTCATGGAGGGCCTCAGGCTTTCCGCTCCCGCCCTCGTGGGCGTGGATGACGACGACGTGCCGATCCTGATGTTCGGCGTGGCGCCCATCGACGACACCCTCGGGTGCGTCTGGATGCTCAGCTCGGACGACATCTACAAGCACAAGTTCACGTTCCTCAAGAGGAGCAAGCGCGTCCTCGACGACTTCAACAAGAAGTGGCCGGTTCTGTTCAACGTCTGCGACGAGCGGAACGTGGATCACATCGAATGGATGCGCCGGCTTGGCTATACCTTCATCGCCCGCCACCCGAATTACGGGCAGGCCGGCATCCCATTCATCGAGTTTGTCAGGGTGAACTTCCATGTGTGACCCCATCACACTGACGACGCTTGCTATCTCGGTCGCCTCCAGCGCGGCCGGGTTTGCCGGCGATATGCAGCAGGCAGCGGCCCAGACGGCCTACGCCAACCAGAACAAGGTGAACGCGCGGGTGGCCTATGAGGACACCACGCGGGCCATCAACGAGCAGCAGAGCCAGGCCCAAGAGGCCGCCGCTGCTGACAATTTCGACACCGCCCTGCAGGCCACCTCAGCCCGCGCGACGAATGCCGTTGCGGCCGGCGAGAGCGGCATTTCCGGGAACACCGTGGATGGCCTCATGCGGGACATCTACGCCCAAGAGGGCCGCTTCACCGACCGCGTCAACGAGAACACGGACTGGTCCATCAGCCAGTTGCAGCAGCAGAAGCGCGGCGCGGGCGCCCAGATGGTGGACCGCCAGAACGCAGTGCAGCCGGGCCAGAAGCCCTCGTTCCTGAACCTCGGCCTCAAGATCGCAGCAGCCGGCATCGACAGCTACGGCAGCTACCAGAAAAGCAAGCTGCCCCGAACCTAAGGTGACCCCTCAATGGCACGCATTCCCGGCCTCACGCCGATCTCCGAAGACCGCCCGCAGCCGGGCAATCGCATCAAGCAGGGCGTCCCTCAGCAGGAGGTCCGCATCCAAGCGCCGGGCCTCCGTCCGGCAGCGTCCCCCGTCGAGACCTATAGCCGCCCGGCCCAGCCTCAGCGCGACCCCGTGCTCGACGGGCTGGCTGATGGCCTCGCGGCCCTGAACCCCGCGCTCCAGCGCTTCGGCTCCGTTCAGCGGGCCAAGGAAGAGGATACCGTCGAGGCCCTCCTGCGGGCCAAGCAGATCGAGCTGAGCCCCGAGGACTATGCGAAGTTCGTCGAGACGGACCCGCGCACCAAGACCGAACTCGGCCGCGCCGCCGCTCAGCGCGTCTCGGGCATGCAGAACGCGACCCTCGCGCTCTCCGACATCCAAAATGCCTACGTCAACGACTTCGACAAGGCGAGCGGCGACTTCGACGCCTTCGTGGCCGAGAAGGTCAAGCCCTACCTCGGCGACCGGGCCAACGACCCGTCCTACGTCAAGTCGTTCATGGCCTCCATCGACCCCTCTCTGCGCCAGCTCAGGGCCGGCTATACCGGCTACAAGGCGCAGGAGCAGTATTCCGCCAACCAGCAGACGCTGCAGGACGCCTTCCTCTCGGTGGCCCGTAACGGCGCCGCTGCGGGGGCCTCGCCCGAGGAGCAGGCCAAGGCCATCTTCGGGGAGTTCTATGGCAACAAGCGCCTCCTCGGCATGTCCTTTCAGGACCAAGGAAAGGCGGCTGTTCAGCTCGCCGCGACGCTGGCCGAAGAGGGCAACTATGACCTCGTCTCGGCGCTCGCGACGATGGACCGGACGGGGCCTGACGGCGCCAAGCTCGGCAAGCTCCTCGACGACACTCAGGTCGGCGGCGACATGGCCAAGGCCGTCCTCCGCGCCAAGGCGATCCGGGACGACAAGAGCCAGGAAGCCACCGTCAGTGCGCGCCAGACGATCTATGACCGCGCCGACAAGGGCGAGCTGACGCCCGAGGATGAGGTGGCCCTTCGCGAGAAGGTCAAGACCGAGCCCGGCGCCTACCCTGAGAGCTGGGTCGAGAGCCGCATCCAGCAGAGCCGCAACGAGCGGGCGCGACTGCAGAACGCCGCCGCCAAGGCCGCTCAGCAGCAGCAGCTCGACGTGCAGTTCCACAATCAGGAAGCGACGATCAGGAACACGGGCATCGAAGCCGTGAAGTCGGGCAAGCTGTTCAGCCTGCAGCCGGCCGTCGTAATCGACAAGGAGGGCAACGAGAAGACCCTCTCGGCCGAGGACATGCGCAAGCGCGCCCTCGACGACTATGCCATCCAGTCAGCCGCTGCCGCCAAGGCGAACAACGAGACGTGGGACCAGACGGTCCTGCGCGACTTGCCCGTCTACGCGAAGATCGGCTCGCCCCCGAAGGACTGGATCGACACCATGCGTGGTGGCGCCAACTCCCTCTCGGCGGCGATGATGACCGGCTCCGAGATCCCCGAGCCGGCGCAGCGGGCTTATGCCCTCTACAAGCTGCTCCGCACCAACAAGTCCCAGATGCTCCGCGACATCGTCCCTCAGGACAAGGCCGAGCTGTTCGAGACGTGGCGGGTCGGTGAGGAGCTGATGGGCCTCGACCCGCAGAAGGCGCTGATGGACGCCGTGGACCAGAACGCCGACCCGACAGGGCGTGGCGTCCGTGCCGCGATGGTCAGCGTGGACAAGGTCCGCAAGAAGGCCACGGACGGCGGGTTCCTCAACACCTTCAAGAGCGTCTTCGGGCAGGGCATCGACAACCTCAATGCCTCGATGCTGACGGACGCGGTTGCCGTTCGGGCCGAACAGCTCGCCAAGCGTGGCCTCGACGCCGACACGGCGATCACGCAGGCCGCTGAGCAGGTGAAGCTCACCCACGTCAACATCAACGGCTGGTGGGTGGACGCCAGCGACAAGCGGCTCCCGCCGAACTTCCCTGACCTCTCGACCGAGATCATCCGGGAATACGTCGAGAAGCACGGCAAGTCCGAAGGCGTCGATGTCGAAGACCTGACCATCCGCACGGTCGGTGATGGCGGCAACGCATGGCGCATCGTCAGCAAGACGACGGGCGCCTCTGTGGACCAGATCGCGGATGGTACCTTCACCTCGGACGACCTCATGACGGCAGAACAGAACCGCATCAACGAGATCAACCGGATGAAGGCCGAGGACGCGAAGAACGCGGCCGACACCGCATACCAGCCGTGGTTCCAGCTCGGGAACCCTGATGGCCCCGTGGACCTCCACCTCGGGCCGTTCCTCCCGAAGAACTGGCGTGACCCTGCAGTGCAGGAACAGCTCCGTGAGGGGCGCCGCCAGAAGTACCAGAAGGACCAGCTCGGCGCCAAGGAGCGGACGCAGAAGCTCACCGACACACTCGTCGGGGCCGGCGCGAATGCTGCCGTGGCCGTGGAGGGCGCCATCGCCCCCATGCGAGACGCGATCCAAGAGCGCAAGGCCAAGTCCGCACCGAAGGGCGACGAGACCGCCAACCAGCTCCAAGGCGCGCTGACCGATGGCAAGAAGTCCCTGATCAGCGAGGCCATCAAGTCCCTCGAACGCGGCATCAGCCGTGATGTCGTGACGAAGGGGCTGCGCCGTGCCGGCATCGGCAAGGACGTCTGGCCCGACTGAACCAACCCCAAACGATGAAGGAAAGCCGTGACTGATACCCCCTTTCGCAACGCCAAGAACGAACCCTACGCGGCCCCTATCCTCGTCAAGAACGGCGCGGACCTCGACGGCATCTCGCCGGGTGCTCGCAAGATGCTCGACGGCATCCTCGGCACCTCGGGGCTCCCTGAGGTCCGCGTCAATTCCGGTTTCCGTGACCCCGCTCGCAACGCTGCGGCCGGGGGCGCGAAGAAGTCGCAGCACACGCACGGCAACGCCATCGACTTCGACATCTCGGGCTTCTCCGACGATCAGAAGCGGGCGTTGCTCGGAGCGGCCATCAAGAACGGAGGGCGCGGCATCGGCATCTACCCCTCGGGGAACAGCCTGCATGTCGATGTCCGCGACACCCCGACCTTCTGGGGAACCGTGCCCGGCGCTGCCTACTCGGGCGCCGACATCAAGACGGCCCCGGCGTGGGCCAAGGACGAGCTTGCGGCGCTGTGGAGCGGCACTCCCTATCCCCGCTCACCGGCCGCTGCGCCGGGTGACGTGGCCTCTTTGGACCGCGCGCCCTCGCCGGACAAGATCAGCTTCGACAACCCGATCTCCCCGACGCAGCCCGTCACGGACGTCGAGAAGCACCAGCAGCAGCGCGCTCAGGAGGACGCCTACAACCCTTTCGGGATTGGCGAGGGAGCCTATGAGGCGCTCAAGGACGGCCAGACGATCAACTGGATCATGGCCGGGCGCACGGACCTCTTGCCCGACCCGAACTGGCAACCGACCGCCGACACCTTCAAGGCCGCGCAGGATGGCATCCCGGAGCAATACTGGGGTGCCCTCGACGGGGCCGAGAGCCAGGCCCAGCTCGACCAGAAGCGGCAGCGCCTCCTCGACGACATGGAGCGCGAGAAGCGGTTCGCCGACATGGGCTGGACCGGCACTGCCTTCCGCCTCGGCGGCGCGGTGCTGGACGCCCCCGGCCTCGCGCTGACGATCCTCGCCCCCGAGCTGGGCTTACCGGCGAAGGCGGGCATGTTCGCTCGTGTCGGCATCGCGGCTGCGGAGGGCGCGGCCATCAACACCGCGCTCGAAGTCCCCCGCGTCCAGAACAAGCCGACCGCCCAAGGGTCCGACCTGTTGTGGGCGGCGGGCACCGGACTGGCCCTCGGTGGCGCCTTCGGGGCCATCGCGAGGAACCCCGCTGTAGCCGATGAGGCTCGCCAGATCACGCAGATCGGCAAGTCTCTGACGAAGACCGCCGAGGATGAGCTGAAGGGCTCGACGATCCTGAACGGCGGCAAGTCGGTTGGTGCAGCGCAGGCGTCCCCTCGCGAGACCCTGACGGCCGGCGCCGAAGACTGGATGCACAGCGCCGTTGACGACGCCATAGACCGCTCGGCCTTCGCCAAGATCCGATGGGATGACGCGGGGCGCGGCAAGGCCTCCGACAACGCCGCCACGCGGGCCTTCACGGCCGGCACTGTGGTGGACGTCGTGGGCAACGCAGACCGCTCCAAGGTGGTCGGCATCACGGCCGAGGAGTGGATGAAGCAGCTCGATAGCGACTTCTCCATGGCCGCGTACAAGATGCACCGCGAGGCGCTCGCAGACTACGCGACGCGCAACACCGAGCTGAAAGGCGAGGCCCTCGACGCGGACTTCTCGCGGCAGGTGACGGCATGGCTCGACAACGCCAGACCCGAACTCGAGTTCGACCCGGCGGTGGCCAAGGCGGGCGCCCTCCAGCGCAAGCTCTATGCCGACTATCTGGACTATGCCCAGAACCCCGGCCTCCTCGACGGGTCCACGCGGCGTGCCGTGAAGGGCTTCGAGAACGTGGACAAGGAGAACTACCGGCCGAACATTCCCGACCACGAGAAGATCGACGCCCACTCGATGAAGTATGGCGACGACACCATGCGCTCGGCCATCGCCACGGCCTTCAAGGCGAAGCTCCCGGAGATCACCGACGAGCTGGCCGAGAAGATGGCGAAGGGCTACTGGCGGACCCTGAGGGAGACCTCGGCGGGCATGTCGAACCTCGACCGGGCGCTGCACGGCGACGACCTCGACAAGCTGGTGGAGGCCCTCCAAGACCTCAACCTCAGCAAGGCTGAGATCGACCACGTCGCCGGCCTCGTGCGGCCCAAACCCACTGAGGGCGCCACCACCGCGCACGCCAAGCGCCGGGCGCCATACGACAACAACTTCAAGGTCAAGCTCAGGACGCAGTCCGGCGAGATCGAGGAGTTCCGCATGGCCGACCTCTTCCGCGACAACTATCTGGAGAACTTCAAGTCCTACTCGCGGACCATGTCGGGCAACATCGCGATGTCGATGGTGCGAGTGAAGAACCCGCTCTGGCATGCCGTGGACAATCCCACGGTGCCCGAATGGCTGATCGACGGGGTCACCGGAAAGGGCGACTTCGACAAGCTCGTGCGGGACATGAAGGCCGCATGGGATGCACGGACTGACCTCCCGCACGACAAGCGCAAGGCTTCGGCGGCGCGCGACGAGGCGCGGATGCAGTTCATGTATGACCGCATCATCGGCATCCCGGACAAGTTCGACAGCACCAAGACGGGCCGCTTCCTGCGCGCCGTCAGGGACTACAACTTCGTCCGCGTCATGAACCAAGTCGGCCTCGCCCAGGTCGGCGAGATGATGGGCGTGACCACGCAGTTCGGCCTCAAGGCGGCGATGCAGGGCATCCCGGCGTTCCGCGCCATGATCCGCAACGCGCGGACAGGCGAGCTGGACGAGGCCTTCGCTCGCGAGGTCGAGCAGCTCTCGGGCTTCGGCACCGACTTCTTCAAGGATGGCTTCCGCCACTTCGAGGACGGGGCCGGCGTGCCCATCAACCGCTCGACGCAGGGCAGGGCCTTCAACAAGGTCGAGGACATCGCGCACACCGCCAAGCGGGTGACGAACATCGCCTCGGGCATGAGCGTGGTGGACACCTTCTCGCGCCGCTGGGCCTCTGGTGCAGCCGTGATGAAGATCGTCAACGCCGCGCTCGACACCGGCAAGGGGCTCAAGAACCCCCTGAACATGGACCGGATGCGCGCCCTCGGGCTCGACGACGCCATGGCCGAGCGGGTGTTCAAGCAGATCAGGAAGCACTCCACCAAGGAGGCCGTCGAGGGCTCCGAGAAGCGCGCCTACGCCGTGGGCAACTTCGACAAGTGGGACGACAAGGAGGCCTTCGCTCACTTCCGCACGGCGGTGTGGCGGTGGTCCCGGCTCGCCATTCAGGAGAACTTCCAAGGCCAGTCGAACCGCTTCCTCGGGCACTGGACGGGCCGGACGATCTTCCAGTTCCGGTCCTTCATGCTCGGCGCTCACACCACCCAGCTCCTCCGAAACCTGCACATCAGGGACTTCTCGGGGTTCGCGACGTGGATGATGACGAGCCTGACGGGCACCATGGTCTACGCCGCCCAGACCCAACTGAACTCGGTCGGGCGCAGCGACCGCGAGGACTATCTGGCCGAGAGGCTGTCCTTCGGCAAGCTCACCGCCGCCGCCATCCAACGCGGCAGTTGGTCGGCGCTGATGCCCACCGTGTTCGACACCGGGCTGGAGGTCACGGGCTTCGACCCGATCTTCAACACGCGCTCCTCTGGCACCGCGTCGAGCTTCCTCGACAACCCCTCGTTCGACCTCTTCCGCACCACGCTCAAGGCCACCAACGGCCTCGGCCGCGCTGCCCGTGAGGGTGGCTGGTCGCAGGGTGAGGCAAGGTCGCTCGTGAGGATCTTGCCGTTCTCGAACATGCTGCCGGTGGTTCCACTGATGAACGCACTGATCAGCGGCAATCCCGAGCGCTCACCCGCTCAGTAAACCCATCCCATCGAAACCTTTAGGGCCTCGGAGAAAACCTCTCCGGGGCCTTTTTCTATTGGAGTAAGGCATGGCCTTATCTTACAAGGACCACACGGGGACTGGCTCTGTCACCGCCTTTGCGGTCCCGTTCCCCTACCTGTCGCGGAGCCACGTCTTCGTGACGGTCGATGGAGTGGCGAAGACCTTCACCTGGCTCAACGCCGGCATGATCGAAGTCGCCCCTGCGCCGGCCCTCAACGCCAACGTTCACGTCTACCGCAAGACGCCCTCGGGCACGCTGCTGGCGACGTTCCAGGACGGCTCGACGCTCACCAAGACGAACCTCGACCTCGCCGCTCTGCAGTCCGTCTACCTCGCCGAAGAGGGCAAGGACGACGCCTTCGACGCCCAGTTCGACGCGAACGCAACCAGCGACCGACTGAACGCCGAAGCTGGGCGGCTGGACACCAGGATCGACCAGATCGACGGCACCGTGGCCGTTGAGGCTTCCGTAGTGGCGGTTGCAGCGTCCCTGACGGCAACGAACAAGGCCACCGAGGCAACCTCGGGCGCCAGCGCTGCGGTCGCCGCCAAGACCACCGCCGAGGCCGCGCGTGACGCTGCGCTGGTTGGCACCACCGTCTATCCCGACATCGCCGCAGGGCGTGCTGCGGTCGCCGACAACGCCTACTTCAAGGTCGTCGGTGACGGCGTGCTCATCGCCTTCAAGCTCTACAAGCGGCTCTCGTCGTCTACTCAGCAGTTCATCGTGGACAGTCCCATGGGTAGCCGCTTCGGAGACCTCAAGATGACCGACCTCGGGCCTGACAGCGAGTTCGATGCGGGCATCATTGATCCCGAGGGGCGCCTTGCCTTCGGCGTTCGCAGAGGCACCGGCACCAGCGTCCTATTCCTCGACGATGAAGCTGAGGTTCCGCTCGCCGCACTCGACGACAACGTGCAGGCCCGGCTGCTCCCAGAGGGCACCGAGAGCCTCGATACAGGGCCGGACGATGACGCCACTGGCGGCTTCGTGGACGCCAACCTGCGGCCATGGCTCCGCTTCCTGCCCGATGGCACCACGTCGCTCGACCTCTCGGCCGACAGCACGCTGCCGCAGGCTATCATGGACCGGCTCACGCCGGCCGACCTGTTCCCGAGCAGCTCCATCGTTCTCTGGGGCGACAGTATGGCCGAGGGCGTGTCCGGCTATACGCCCTGGCTGACGCGCTTGGCGACCCTTCTCGGCACCACCACGTTCAACCGGGGGCGCGGCTCGCAGACCTCCAGCGAGATCGCTGCGCGGCAGGGCGGGACACCGACGAAGATCACCGTGACGGGCGACACCATCCCCGCTTCGGGCAACGTGGCGGTCACCACCTGCAGCATCGACATCGGCTACTATGGTGGCACGTCGGCGGTGCTCTCGTTCACGGGCACTCTGGCGGGCGTCAGCGGCACGCTGCGGGGCCTTCAGGGCGGCAGCGGAACCCACGGCAGCGGCGCCTATCGCTTCGAGCGGGCGACCGCTGGAGCGGCTGTTCCGTGCCCCGCAGGCACCCCGTTCATCCCGAACGATCTAGACACCTTCAAGGGCTTCACCGGCCTCCTCCAGGCCGGACGCAACAACCTCTACGCGCTCGACAGGGTCCGCGACGACATCCTCGCGATGATCTCGGCGTTCTCCTCGAAGGAGAAGCGGGTGCCGGTCCTCGGCGTCTGCACGGCGGTTAGCGAGACCTCAGGGTCGGCGGGCCACACGGCTGTCACGGCCCTCAACAGGGAACTCGCGTGGGTTTGCGGTGACCGCTTCATCGACATCCGCCGCATCCTGATCGACCGGGGCATCGATCTGGCGAACATCGGCTTCACGCTGTTCGGGCTCTCGACCATCACGAAGACCTCGCAGGACATCAGCGACATCGCAGCCGACACGCTGCCGCGCTCGCTCGTCCACAGCGACTTCCTCCACTTCAACGAGGCGGGAAACATGGCCGTTGCCGTGGCCGTCTATTTCTACTTCAAGGCAAGGGGCTGGTAAGCCATGGCTTCCTATCAGGTTCTCAACTCGGTCATCACCAACAAGAAGCGGCCCATCGTCGGGCGCTTCCCTGGCATCAACCCCGGCACCCTGCTGCGGGTCGACCCGTCGCTGGTCTCGGGCGATTTCACTGGCGTCCCGGACAACGGCGCCTATCTTCCGAACGCGGCCAGCGTCCAAGCCGCTGCCCTTCTCGGCATCGCCGACGACAACTCCCTCAAGCCGGCGATTAGCGCCGCCCGCGACGGCGAGAATGCGTTCAGCGTGGCGCGAACACCGAAGGGTGGGCTGGAGTTGCTGCCCTCGCAGGTCAACCAGACGTCGAATAGCAACTACTTTGTCATCCGATATCCGACCGCCCTGCGACAGGCCATCTTCGACCTGCTTCCGGGTGACGGCTCCCCGTCGAGCCACGGCTTCGCCATCTCGATCATGTGGGCGAAGATCAGGAGCGGCTCGGAGGGCTCGGGTGCCCCGCAGTCCAACTCGCACATCGAGAGCAGCGCCCTCGGCGTCACTGACCGCAGCTACTTTGCCCAGTCGGCCGGTCAAGGCTCGATGGTCGGAGCTTCTGTTGGCTCCTATATCTCGCCTGGAGCGGGAGCCTTCGGTGTCCCGGCACTGACGATGATCGGCTTCAACACTTGGACCGGCACCAAGCCGGGTGCGGCGACCGGGCTGCTCGCGGCCCTTTTCGGTGTGGGCAACTTCGACGGCTGGGTGAGCAGCGCCAACCGCAACAAGAACCACGGCTACGTCGTCTACAACATCCAGCTCGATGACCTCTACTACAACCGCCTCGCCAACGACGGCGAAGGCGGCACGTTCGCCGAAGAGTTCCTCGCCCACCGCAACCAGCGGCTCGAAGAGTTCAACAAGGCGTTCGCCGCCAGCGGCAAGTATGCCGGCGACACCATCATCAACCCCGCAACCTTCCCGTAACAGCCCGTCTGGAGCCCCCGCCTGCCTTCACTGGTGGGCGGGGCGCTCGACGCAAGGACCATCATGGACGACACCCCGCAGATTTACCTCCTGCTCGGCCGAGTGGAGGGCAAGGTAGACGCCCTTCTCGCCAAGCAGCAGAGCAGCGAGGAGCGTGTCAGCGCCCTCGAAAGCCGCATCGACAACCTCGAACTCCTCCGCACGCGCGGCTCTGCTGCCTTCAGCACGATCAAGTTCATCTGGATCGCAGGCGCCGCACTCGCAGGCGTCTTCGCCGCACAGATCAAGGAGATACTCTTCCGATGAGCAAGGCCCCCAAGGCCGTCCTCGAAGCCCTTCACGCGGCCCTCGCCACCACCTTCAAGGACATCTTGGAGAACGGCGAGACGGCCATCGACAAGGAGACTGGCGAGGCGGTGAAGGTCACCCCCGGCGCGTCCACGCTGAACGCCATCCGGCAGTTCCTCAAGGACAACAGCATCGACGCCGACATCAGCAACAGCCCCGAGCTGCAAGGCTTGGCCAACCGGGCCAACCTACCATTCCCGTCCAATACGGACGAATACGGCCTCCCCCAGTAAACCCTCAGAGAGCCCCGTAGAGCGGCCTCCGTCGTTCCCCGCACCACACCTAGCGGGTCGAGCCACGGAGGCCGCTGGCGCGTGCCCTGACGTACCCACAGGCGGGTTCTAATCCCATGACCGAACTCCTGTCCTCGACCGCGCTCACCAGCGAGGCGAAAGACCCCATCCTCAGCGACTTCCGCAACTTCCTCTACCTCGTGTGGAAGCACCTCGGCCTGCCGGACCCGACGCCCGAGCAGTACGACATCGCCCACTTCCTCCAGCACGGCCCGGTCAAGAAGATGATCATGGCCTTCCGAGGGGTCGGCAAGTCGTGGATCTATGGCGCCTTCGTCTGCTGGCGGGGCCTCACCAATCCCGACTGGAAGATGATGGTCGTGTCGGCCTCGAAGGCCGCTGCCGACAGCCTCGCGATGTTCGTCAAGAAGCTCATCGACGAGATGCCGCTGCTCCAGCATCTACGCCCCCGAGAGGGCCAGAAGGACAGCGTGATCATGTTCGACTTCGGCCCCGCGCGGACCTCGAAAGACCCGAGCGTGAAGTCGGTCGGCATCACCGGCCAGATCACCGGCTCCCGCGCCGACGAGATCATCGCCGACGACATCGAGACCACCAACAACTCGGCCACGCACCAGAGCCGCGAGAAGCTCCTCGAACTGATCAAGGAGTTCTCGGCCGTCGTGAAGCCCGAGAGCGGCTATATCACCTACCTCGGCACGCCACAGTCCGAGATGTCGATCTACAACGAGCTGCCGGGGCGCGGCTATACCGTCCGCATCTGGCCGGCCCGCATCCCCGAGAACGTCGAGAAGTACCGAGGGCAGCTCGCCCCGTTCATCCTCGACATGATCGAGAGGGGCGCCAAGCCGGGCACTCCGGTCTCCCCTCGGTTCAACGAGCTGGTCCTCGCGGACAAGGAGAGCGAGTACGCCAGCGCCGGCTTCATGCTCCAGTTCATGCTGGACACGTCGCTCACCGACGCTGACCGCTTCCCGCTGCGCCTCGCCGACCTGATGGTGACGTCGCTCGACCGGCGCCTCGGCCCGACCCAGCTCGCGTGGTGCAACGACCCCGACAAGATCATCCAGGAGCTGCCGAACGTGGGCCTCGCGGGCGACCGCTATTACCGCCCGCTGTGGCAGGCGACCGGCGAGAAGGCCCTCGCGCCCTTCACCGGCTGCGTCATGGCCATCGATCCCTCGGGTCGCGGCAAGGACGAGACCGCCTATGCCATCGTGAAGATCCTCCACGGCAACCTCTTCCTCGTGGCCGCTGGCGGCTTCCGAGAGGGCTACTCGGAGGGCACCCTCAAGAGCCTCGCCATGCTCGCGAAGATCCACGGCGCCAACCATATCCGCGTCGAGGCCAACTTCGGTGACGGCATGTTCACCCAGCTCCTCAAGCCGGTCCTCGCCAAGGTCTACCCTTGCACGGTCGAGGAGGAGAAGAGCATGGGCCAGAAGGAGCGCCGCATCGCCGACGTTCTCGAGCCCGTCATCCAAGCTCACCGCCTCGTGGTGGACGCTTCGGTCATCAAGGTGGACGCCGAGAGCGAGCGCGACTACCAGCTCTTCTACCAGTTCAGCCGCCTCACGCGGGAACGCGGAGCGCTGCGCCACGACGACCGTCTGGACGCCTTGGCCATGGCCGTGGGCTACTGGACCGAGCACATGGCGAAGGACACCCAGAGCGCCGCTGCGGAGCACTATGAGGCCATGCGAGATGCAGACCTCCGTCGCTTCTGCGAGCAGTTCACGGGACCGCAAGGTGCGGGAGACCTCTGGATGGAGGTGTGATCAGTTGGGGATTACCCCCCACTGATAGACCATCAATTACCCCCCACCCCAGGAGAGTGGAGTATAGGTGGAGGAGGGGATGGGGATGGGGGTGATTGTCATCCCCATTCCCCCTCGGTGAGAACTATACGAACCACTTAAGTAGGACACCATGACCAAGGACTCCTTCATCGGCTATGCCCTCCTCGCCCTCGTCGCTCTGATCGTCATCGTGGTCGGGGTGTGGTCTGGCGGGTTCCCCGGTGCCCCGTATATGCCGGACTGACGCGCCCGCCGCGCCCGCCTTTTATCTCGGCCTGGCTGTCGCCAGCCCTCGCTAAAAGGCAAGGCCCCTCCAACCAGCTCCAGTGCCCTTAGAGGCCAGCCCATCGCTCCCGGTGGGTTAGCCTATGCGAGCACCTATATCGGCCCCACGGCCTCCTCTGCAGCCCCTGAGCGGGTTCCTGAGGTGGTGCCTAGGGGCCGTTTTGTTTTGCCGGAAAAATCCGTGTGGTGGCCTCGATAAGAGACGAAGCGCGATCCCCCCGGTACCCCCCACCGCCGACCGGCCGGCCACCCCGCGCCATACTAGAGTACCCGTTCCTTATAGTGGCGAGCCACTGAACGTGGCCACAAGGGCCTCGGAATGGCTCAATCCTGCCGTTTCCGAATGGATGCCGCATCCACTAGCGGCGCCAATGGTGGCCAATGCGCGGGATATGAGGCGAGGTGAAGGGCGGCTGGTGTTATGTTGTAACGTCCATGCGTCCGCCCCTGTCACTGTCCCTTTTGCACCACGCAAGGTGCCACAGGCGGACCACGCAAGGCGCCACAGGCGGACCACGCGAGGGGCGAGGCGAGCGGACCACGCGAGGGGCGAGGCGAGGCGCCACGAGGGACGCCACAAGCGGACCACGCAAGGGGCGAGGCGAGCGGGTCACGCGAGGGGCGAGGCAAGGTGCCACGATAGGACCACGCTAGGGACGCCGCCAGGGCGCGCGAGACGGGCAGGCTAGGCGCGGAAGCGTGCTGCCAGGGCGAGGCGCTTGCGGCGTCCCTATGGCTTTTCGTGAGCCGAGCCGCCCTAGCGGGCAGTCGCAAACCCGCAGAAACCCTAGGCTTTGAAAAAAAGAATGCAGGGATGCATTTTTCCGCTTGCGTTACAATTCACCCTAGGGTTATAACTCAATCACACCAGACGGACGGACGGCCAACCGGCACCGCCCCTCAACGGTGGCCTTCGGCGGGAAGCGGCCCGGCGCGCTCTTTGAAATCGTGAACCCTTGTCGTCGGCTAGTTGCCGGCCTGATGAGCCCCAGTAAGGGCGAAACAAGGGAGTGAATGATGGTTGCATATCTGCACAAGGCGTCCGGCAAGGTCTGGACGTTGACGCTGGTCGCGGCGCCCTGCAACGGCCCGACCTTCGAGGCTGGCGAGAAGATCACGGTTTCCGGTAAGCGGGAAGCCTCGGCGGTCTGCAAGGTGCGCGGCGCCAAGCCGTGGAACTTCTGACCATGAGCGACGATCTGGACAGCGTCTGCGGCATGGTCGGAACGCCGCCTTGGCTCACTGAGGACCAGTTCCATCGGGTCTGTGAGTTCCACGGCTTCGGCCCTCATGACGATGGCATGGCGGAAGCGAAAGCCGCCTGCTGGAACCCTCAGCGGCGAGCCTATAGCGCCGCCAAGCTCAACCGCGAACTCGGGTATTGATCCTCTGATTGGCCGCTGGCGGGCACCGTCTGGCGGCTCTTCACAGGCTCACTTTGCCTTCATCTATGCACCCTGTAGGAGCAACTCACTATGGCACGTTTCAAGATCCTGACGCCCGGCAATCCCAAGACTGAGAAGGGGCGGGGCGCTGGCTACTGGACCTTCATCCTGCATCTGGCGCCTGCCAAGCTCTCGGGCTTCAACGTCTGCCCGATGGCGACTGCCGGCTGTGAGGCGGCTTGCCTGAACACGGCAGGGCGCGGCGGCATGATGAAGGGCGTTGCCCGTCTGACCGTTGAGGACGTCAAGGCTGGCAAGGTCAACACGATCCAAGCGGCCCGCATCCGCAAGACGAAATGGTTCTTTGAGAGCCGCGAGACGTTCCTTTTCGCTCTGGTCCGTGAGATGGAAACGGCCGTTCGGCTGGCTCGCAAGGCCGGTTTGGAGCCTGTATTCCGCCTCAACGGCACCTCAGATATCCGCTGGGAAGCCGTCAAGGTTCCGGCCATGGCTGGCACTTGGTCCAGCAAGCCGGAAGGATCGGCCAACCTCTTCGAGCACTTCGGCGACGTCCGGTTCTATGACTATACCAAGCTGCCGAACCGCAAGGGTCTGCCGGCCAACTATACCGTGGTTTTCAGTCTGGCCGATGGCAACCGTGAACAGGCTGTGAAGGCCTTCCGCAACGGCCTCAACGTGGCGGTTGTGTTCCGCGATAAGGCAACGGTCGCCTTCTATGAGGCGAACGGCTTCGCTCTGGCAGCGGCTGGCGACTATGTCGTCGCTGAGGTGGTCAACGGCGACGAAACGGACCTTCGGTTCCTCGATCCCAAGGGCGTGGTGGTCGGCCTCTACGCCAAGGGCAACGCCAAGCGCGACACCTCAGGGTTTGTCGTCGACTGATCTATGCACCCCAAGAATGCAAGGCGAAACCTAGGGCAGCACCGTCTGCCCGATGGTCGCGGCGTGAGGCGCCGCCTGACGAGCCTGTCAGCGACACGAACGGGAGAGCCCCGATGATCGACGGTTTCGACGACACGCACCCTCTGGACCTGCCGCCTGCGGCCCGCAAGGGAGCCCGCTGATGCGCGTCTATCAGGTCTCCAAGCTGGCCCCGAAGCGCTGGCAAATCGCGACGTTCGACGATGCGCCCGGCTGGCTCGGGAAGCCCATCGTGATCACTCGGGACGCTGCAGGCCGCAAAGAGGCGGTCAAGATCGCCCGTATGCTGGCCGGCTGGCGCTGCAAGGTGGTGATCGTGGCAGGGGAGGGCGCGCGATGAGCGAGGGTTTCGCCCTGCCTGCCGGCGCTCGGCCCGGCCCTAACTGCGGCGTGACTGCGGTCGCGGTCGCCGCTGGTTGCCCGTTCGAGGACGCATGGCGCGTCATGTCGGCCGGCAAGCGCGGCAACTGGAAGGGCCGCACCACGCACAATGAGCGGCTGGCGGCTCTCCGCTGGTTCGGCGTCCGCTTCCGGCCCATCAACTTCCTGTTCCGCGAGACGCTGGTGTCGTTCGTGCGGCGCCGCGCCGAGCCCGGTCGCCTCTACTACGTCTGGACCACCGGCCATGTGCAGATGGTCCGTGACGGTGTCGTGCTGGACCAGCTCGGGCCGAAGCCGATCCATGCGTTTTGGGGACGCCGCAAGCTCATCCGCTCGGTCCTGCTGATCGAGGAGGGCGCCCGCTGATGGCCCCTCGCGTCACCTTCTTCGACCCTCTCTCGCAGCGCACCTTCGGCCCGTTCGAGGTCGCCAACCAGCGCCAGTTTGCCCGCCACCTCGGCGACGTGGCGCACCAGCTCTACGCCATGCCGAGGGAGATCGGATGGCAGTTCGAGGGCGCCGAGCCGGACTTTGTCGCCGGCTATCGCAATCCCCGCTTTGACCTGAGGGAGTTCTTCTGATGCGCGTTCGCTGCAACTGGAACAGCCGCGTCCGGCGCTGGACGCTCAAGGATGACCGGACCAAGCGCGTGCTCACCGGCACCGCCGAGCGCGTGCTGCTGCGCAACGTCAAGCTGGTGATCACGAAGGCCGGCCCGTACCTCCTCGGCGACCTTGAAGCGGTCGATACCGAGACCGGGACGGGGCTGCAATATCACCTCTGGGGGCAGGCCGATGCCGCCTACCTCAGGGCCGGCCAGCGCCTCGGCAAGGCCGTCTCGTTCAATCCCGACTTCGACAGCACTTTCGTCCACGTCATGGGCACCCATCGGATGCCCGTCGAGAAGGCCGAGATGGCGTTCCTTGGGCACACCAGCGGCCCCAAGTACCTGCCCGGCATCCTCGTGTTCGACCCTTGCGACATGACCGCCGAGGAGAGCGCGAGGGCGACCCGATGACGGTCGTCTACCTCGCCAACTACCGGCTCACCCGCTGGCAGGGCTCGGGCTTCTGCCTCGTCGAAGCCGCACACCCATTCGAGGCGGCTTGCCGCTTCTACCGCGACCATCCGTTCCGCGCGCTGCGGACCCTGACGCCCATCGAAGTGAAGGACACGCCATGACCACGTTCACGGAAGCCGAGCTGTTCAACTGCTGCGAGGAGGGCCTTGAGCCCTCGATCCTCCTCGCGGCCGATTGGGACTGGCTGGAGGTCCACGGCTGCGCGCTGTTCCCTGACGGGGAGGGCGGGGAGTTCGTCGAGCAGGTGCCAGACGCCGAGGCGCAGTTCTGGTCGGTCTATGGCCACTACCACGCCAACAGCGCCCAGCTCGGGCTCGAATGCGTCACCGATGGCCCGGCCGGCGACCGCGAGCGGGCCTATGAGATCGCCGCGCACCTCGGCGCTCTGTGGGCACTGCCTATCCGCTAGAACTGAGGACCATCCAATGACCTTTGAACCCACCGAACGCCGCGTCGAGCTGGCCCGCCAGTTCCTCGAACTGGTCGGCTATGACCCCTTCGTGGATGACCCGAACATCGACCATGACGAGGTCGAGAAGATCCTCGCCGAGGTCCGCGAGATGGAGCGCGAGGCTGCGGCTTGCTTCGCCCGCCTTCGATAGTCCGCCTGACGAGCCCTCCTAGGGCGAAACCTAGGGCAGTCCCCACTGCCCGATGGTCGCGGTCAAAGCCCGCCCTCCTTGCGTAGCAGGAGGCTTGTTCCCCTCTCGCCGCACGAGCTGCACCGCAAGGCCCTTTCGAGGTCCACGGCGGGCATCTTCGGATCACGCGCCGAGAGGTCCAGCGCCCCCACATGGCCGCAGTTCACGCACCTCGCCCGCCCCTGACATTGCTCCAGACGGAGCGCTCGGAAGGGGTCGGGTGCGGCCGAATGGCCTGTGGATAATGGGGGCATGTTCTCTTTCCGTTCACGTCGAGATAGGATTTATGTCCTAGGGAGATTACGCCATGCCGAACAAGTTTCGCAAGGTTCGCACCCGATACCGGCGGCGCTTCGTCGTCACCTACTGGCAGGACCGGCTCACCGGCCTGATCCTCACCGTCACGGAGACCCCCGCCAAATGAGCAAGATCATCGTCACCGCGAAGTTCCCTGACGGGGAGCGCATCAACACGATCCTCGGGGCCGCGAGCCTCTTCGCTTTCATGGAAGCCATGGGCGGCGAGGTGGCCATCGAAGAGCAGCCTGAGACGACCCGCCCGCCGCGCGTGGACATTCGCTTCCTGTCGCCCTGTCCGCCCGGCTTCGACACCGTGCTCGGCTACCTCGCGAAGCATGATCCGGTCGTCCTCGACCTCCTCGACCGTGATCCTGAGGCGACCAAACGCGACGGCTTCTGGCTCAAGCACCGGGCGCGCGAGCGTGAGCTTGAGGTTGTGAAAGTTGAGGCGTGCCCGTGGCTGCGTCAAAATGGCATCCGCTGGGTCAACGCTTACCCCACTTCCCTGCTCGCGGAGCGTTTTGGTTCCTGATAGACGCTCCGAGCATCCCTCGAACCGAGATTTTGTTGTGTGTTATCTTGAACTTGGGATTGCTGCAGGCGGTTGTCCTGCTAACACGAAAAAGCGCCGGCCCCGGCCGCGCACGAGGCCCTGACACTAGATGCACACCACGTATCTTCGACTTCCGGTCGGCGAGGTTTACGCCGAGTTTCCCAGCGCCCTTTGCGGGAACCGATGGCTCGACGCAGAGTTGAGCCGAGGGGAATTGATGATCTTCGCCGGACGGCTTCACGTCGTCGCCCGGCTGGACTTTAGGCGAACCGCGCGGTGGTGCGGGGCTCTAGCGAGCCTGACCACGGCTTTCATGACCAACGCGGATGACGTTGTCGGGTGGATCAGCTCGTTGTTTTGAGCGGTCCTGCCCACCTAAGGGTTGCATTTCAGGTGAACCCGATGGTACGCCTCTGACGTTGGGGACCAGTTTCGTTGGAGACGATCATGGCTGAGAACTTCGGCAGGGACATTGACATGCTGATCAAGGTGATCGGTGTCCTTCGCGCTATCGATGACGTGATGCCCACTCAGGTCGCGCAGTCGTTTCTCTGTGTGGCCCTCCATCCGGGGCTGACGATGCAGGAGCTGTCGGATCAGACGGGCCTGTCGCAGTCAGCATGCTCGCGCAATGTCGCGGCGCTCGGCGAGTGGCATCGGTTCGGGAAGCCGGGCTATGGACTGGTTGAGGCCGTGCCGGACCCGAAGGAAGGGCGCCGAAAGATCATGTTTCTGACCCCTCGGGGCCGGACGCTGATGCGGGACATCCTGCGGACGGTTCGGCCCACCGAGATCATCACGAGCTTCGAGAGCCCGACCCCCAAGGAACACGCTTCGATGACCTTCCGCGCCCACAAGGCGGCAGGCTGATCGGAGGATAGTGGTGCCCGGCGAGGGACTTGAACCCCCACGCCTCGCGGCGCTTGGACCTAAACCAAGTGCGTCTACCAGTTTCGCCAGCCGGGCGGCGGGACTTCACTCAAGGAGAACGGCATGTCTGTGACACCACGAGGCGCCTCTTGGCAAGCCTCCATCCGCCACAAGGGCGCGCGGTATCGCCGCTCGTTCACGACCGAGCTGGCCGCGAAGCAGTGGGAAGCCGACAGTCTGGCGGCTTTGCTACGCGGCAATCTACCCGACATGGGGGAGCAATCCGCCCGTGCAGCCTCGGTCGCCTCGGGCAAGCCCTATACCATGGGCGAGCTGCTCGACTGGACCCTGCGCACCCGCTGGAACCAGCAGAAGTCGGCCAAGACGGCGACCATCAACGCCACCTCGGTGGTCCGCATCCTCGGCCGCGAGACGCCCATCCGCGCCGTGGGCAAGATGGAGGTCGGCCGGCTGGTGATGGCGCTGCGGGAAGAGGGGGCCGCAACGGCGACCATCAATCGCAAGCTCTCGGCCTTCAACACGATGATGAAGGAAGCCGTCGAGCTGGAGATCATCGACAAGGCGCCGCGCCACCGGCTGTTCAAGGAGAGCGAGGGCCGCATCCGGCGCATCACGCCCGACGAGGAACGCCAGATCATCGGCTACTTCGAGCTGACCGGGAACGCGGACATGGCCGACTACGTCCGCATCTCCATCGGTACCGGGCTGCGCCAGAGCGAGGTGCTGGCCCTCGACGACGGGACCACCAGCGACCCGACCTATGTCAAGGTCTTCGGCGTCAAGGCGAAGAGCAAGGTCAACCGCTCGGTGCCCGTCACCCCGGCGGTCGCAGCCGTCATCAAGCGGCGCCGCGAGGCGAACCCTAAGGGCCTGCTGTTCCCCGACCTGACCACGGTCCAGATCGTCGCCAAGTGGCGCTCGATGCGCACCGGGCTGGGCCACGCGGCGGACCCTGAGTTCATCCCGCACGCCCTGCGCCATGAGTTCTGCTCGCGCCTCGCCGACCTGGGCGTGTCGGTGCAGATCATCCAAGCGCTGGCCGGCCACTCGCAGATCGCGACGACGATGCGGTATATCCACCTGAGCCCGACCGCGCTGATCTCGGCCATAAATCAACTTGCTATCCACAGCACGGTAGATGTAAACGGTCGCATCTATTCGCAGCCCCCTGTGGCCGCTTACGTGCCACAAGCCGGCCATCAGCCGGAAGGACAGGGCGCCAGCCACTAGGGGCCACTCGGTAAGCCTATGATTTCACTGAGGAACCTCGTCGAAGTATTCCATAGGTGCTGGATTTAGGTTCCAGTGGCTTGCGCCGTGGGGGTTCAAGTCCCTCCGCCCGCACCAAAGCGCCGCGAAGAAGACAAAAACGGCGGCGATACGCCAATTCAACAATCGACGACACGGAAAG
>Ga0182736_1000716_pt1 | contig 43127 bp, 35 predicted proteins | sample eDN5th30CKraftBY_FD_128882 | JGI IMG/M metagenome (GOLD analysis project Ga0182736, IMG submission 128882) | Enriched backyard soil microbial communities from Emeryville, California, USA - eDNA 5th pass 30_C Kraft BY (version 2) (version 2) | ecosystem: Environmental > Terrestrial > Soil >... | reverse complement strand
GCTGGCAGCAGATAGTCCTGCCGGCGATCCTCCCCTTGCACGAAACGGCCCATCCCAAAGCCTCCCGAAATTACAGGAAAATCATATCACGATCTTACGTTTTTACACAGTCTCGGGACATTGCCGCCATCTCTTTCACTTCGTCGATTGGCGGGTTCCAATCAACCACGGTCGTTCTGGTTGTCCGCAACGGATGGCTCCGGCATTGATGGTGGTTTGGCGAGCGACGGCCCCAGCCTCATTGATTGGATCAGAATGTAATGGCAGATGATTTTGATGATTACGATATCCGGCTATCCAAGGCCTTAGAGCAAGGGCTAAATGACGCCTTCTCCAAGGCGCCCACCCGTAAAGGAAGGGTTCGGACAGAAGCGACATTCAGTGGTTTGCTGAATGGATATCGCGCAGCCAATGCGGGTTCGAATAGCTTAGAAGCCCATGCAGATGGCGGGCACAACATACATTTGGAGGAGAACCATCCAGAGTACAATATCTGCAAGCCCTTTGGACGAGAAGTTGGTGCTTTCGACCTGAGTGTCAGGGGTGGAGTAAAGCCGATGCACGTTGAGTCGGAGTATGGGGGGGCTCGAAGGAGGAAGGAGGACGTGGACAAGGTTTGTGAGTGCCCCAGCACCGACAACGCGGTGTTCGTTTATCGGGCTACGTCATCCAATGAGCGTGGTCGAAACGACAAGGTCTATCGGAAGATGACCGAAGGGGGGAAGGCACTCACCGTTGCAGAGGTCTATCAACGGGATAAAGACCTTCTGGATCAGGCAGAAGTATCCGTAAAAACCTTCAGGGACGGTAAGGAGATATATCGAACGGTCTCTAATGAAGAATGAGGTGACTAATTAGCGACTTTACATGTCATGCAACAAGCCTTCCGCGGCCAACTTGGTTCACTTTAGCCTCCGTGGTACGAAGGCCCAGCACTAGGAAAGATTTAAGACCAGATGGATATCGCAGAAGCACTGACCCTTGATCGTGGTGCCCGATTTTTCCGGGGCGATCTGCATATTCACAGTGTCGCCGGCTCGCATGACGTCACCGATACAGGGGCAACGCCTCAGGCAATTGTCCAGATGGCTGTATCGGAGCATCTCGATTTAATCGCGATCGCCGATCATAACGAGATCAGCGGGGTCGCCGCAGCAATCGAGGCGGCGAAGGGGACAGGCCTGTTGGTCGTCCCGGCGGTCGAACTGTCGACGGCCCATGGCCATATTCTGTGTTACCTGCCTACGCTGGATGCGCTGTCGCGATTTCACGCCAAGCTGACGTTGGGTCGATCGCGGCGAAGCCAATTCGCGGTGCTCGAACGGCGTGGTGGATATCCTCAATCTCGTCGCCGAGGGTCGCGGCTTCGCAATTCTCGCGCATGTCGATGGTGGCAAGGGTCTCGAGACGGAGGTGCCCGGCAGTCCTCCCCACAAGCGCGACATCATCTGCCATGCAGCGCTGCTCGGCATGGAATTGAAACGTGGCGACAGCGAAGTTTCCTTTTCGGACCTCGACCCTAATGCAGACCGTAAACTGCTTGGTCGCCAACGGATTGACGCTTTGGGCCTTGGCAAAAAGCAGTTTCTGGCACGGGTGCTAAATTCGGATTCGCATACCTTGGCGGCGCTCGGTCGTAACGCCGCCGGCGATCGCAAAGTCACTCGTTACAAAATGCAGCAGGTGTCTTTCGACGCGCTTCGAATGGCTTTACAGGATAGCGATGCTCGCGTTCGCATCGAAGAGGAGGTGCCAGCGCGTGTTCCGGTCGTTCGAGCGCTTTCGATGGATGGCGGCTTTCTCACCGGTCAAGGCATCCAGTTCAGCCCCAACCTCAACTGCATTATAGGCGGCCGCGGCACGGGCAAATCGACAACATTCGAAGCTATTCGATGCCTTACCGGGCAATCGGGGATGGGCGACGTCGTCGATTCCGAAGTGTGGCCCGATCTGATCAATCTGCTGGTGGAGGACCAGTCCGGCCACGAGCTGAAGATGCGCCGCCGCCGCGACTGCGATGTGGAGGATGCAGATGATCCGGACGCCTTGCTGCCCGACTTTGCTGTCGAATGTTACGCGCAGAGCGAGGCGGCGACGATCAGCCAGAACGCGACGGCCGACCCCGCTGGCCTGCTGAGCTTCCTCGACCGGTTCATTGGTGTCGCCGCCGATCTGAAGGAGGAGCGCGAGGTTCGCCAAGAGCTGCTTGATTCAGAAGCTGACCTCAAAATCGCTGCTGAAAACGTGGCTAAGATCCCGCAGGTGGACCGCGACCTTAAATACAAGAAATCGCAGCTTGCCGCGCTCGAGGCCCAGCGCGGCAAAGAGGTAATCGCACTTATCCGCAAGCTTGATCAGGAGAAGGAGGTGCGCGTTTCGCTGCGTCGCGATTTACAGGAACTGTTGGGCCTCACGTCGAACGAGGCGCTGCGCGAACGGATCGAGAGTATCGAGACGTCCGTGGACCCAACCGACCTGACGATCGGCGGCACCGAATATCAGGCGATCGCGCAGCAGGCGGCTGCTTTCAAGGTCAAAGTCGTTGCCGCGGAAACCGACCTTCAGGCGGCGGCAAAACTCCTGAGCGACGTTATAGAGCGACAGCTAACGGCGTGGCGAACCAAGGAAGCGGCTGCAAAAGCCGAAATCGACCAGAAACGCGCCGCGCTGGAGACGAATGGCGTCCGCCTCGACATGGTCTTCATTAACAGCCTATCGACCGACGAGGCGCGACTGACCGAAAATCTGCGTCGATTGAAAACTTGGGAACCCGGTCTCGAGCGTCGGCGCAAGGCACGTGCAGATCTTGTAAAAAAGAGGTGGGAAATCCGTGATCGGATTGCCACCAAGCGCAGCGCCTACGGCGTTAAGGCGAGCCGCACACTGAAATCGGTGCTGACCGATCTCAGCGTATCGCTTAAATTTCTGCACAGCGCGCACTCGCCTTCGGGCTGCGCGGTGATCACCGAGGCTATGGGATGGCGAACCTCCCAAGTTCCGAGAGCCCCGCTTTTGATCGAGAAGCTCTCCCTACCGGGCCTCGTGCAGGCGGTGCTCAAGAAGGATAAGGCGGCCATCAAGGGTGCGAGAGCCAGTGATGGCGCCACAGTGTTCGCGGATGCCGACGCACAGGCCATCATCGAAAATCTTTCGGCGCCGGAAGTGATGCAAAAGCTACAAGCGGTCGAAGTCAGCGATACGCCGCAGTTGATCGTCAGTAAGCAGGTGACCGGCCAGGCGCGGCCAATGATCCGCGACTTCAGCCAGCTTAGCCTCGGACAGAAACAGTCGGTTCTTCTGGCGCTGATGCTGTCGGCGGATTCCAACCGGCCTTTGATCATCGATCAGCCCGAGGATCACCTCGACAGCGAGTTTATTTATCAGACGCTCGTCCCTGTCCTGCGTCGGGCGAAGGAGCGGCGCCAAGTGATCATCGTTACCCACAATGCGAATATCGCGGTCCTGGGCGATGCGGAGCAGATCATCGTCCTCAAAGCGCAAGACGATACAGGCAGGATCGTATCGCGCGGGTCCATCGACCATCCTGAAGCCCGGCAACTTGCCTGCGACATCCTCGAAGGATCGTCCGAGGCATTTCGACGACGCGCGACAATCTATGGCGTGGCGTAGGTAAACCTGTACACGGCACAAAAATGCCGACACGTGGGGCTTAGGTGGATGTCATGAGCGACGATCAAGAGCAGGTCTCCGGACGCGCTACGGTTCTCAGGGTGCGGATGGCGCGGGCATTGAAGGGCTTTAAGAGCGGCCTTCCCGAAGAGGTCGACGAATGGGACCTATTTCCGCACACTCCTGACAGGAAGCTGTTTCCTGTGCCGGAGCTTGTCCTGTTCGGTTTGCGGAACGTGATGGGCTTCCGATGGTGCGGCGTCGGCGAGAAGGTTAGGTGGACCGTACACACCACGGTGGATGGCGAGCCTTTCGCCTTCGCGCTACAGAAGTTTGGTTTCAGGATACTCGCTAGACGCGAGGTCCCCCCGGATTTGCTGAAACGCGTTGCGGGCCAGCTCTCAGGCTCACTCAAGCTCCTTGAGCCAATGCTACAGGCGTTCGCGCAGACGCAGATCGACGGAGGTAATCTGACGCTCGAGAACCGCATGAGCCTCTACGAGGACCGCTACCGCTACTTCCGGGAGCTAGCCGACAAGGCATTCGCATTTAAGCCAAGAACGGGGAAGAAAAACTCCGCCGGCGACATGGCGATCTTCAACGACATGGTGGAAAGGACAAACCGCCTTGGTGAGGCGGAGCGCCGCGGTTTCTTCGCTTCGGGCGCCATGGTTGATGCATGGTTTAGCGGGCTGGAGCACCGGATGCTGCTACTAAGGGCCTTCTTGGGCAGGCCATTGGCCGAGAGCAGCTTCAGGGCGTTCCTTAAGGCGAAATGGCGGGATCGCCTGATCGAGCTCCACGGCGGCGTAGTGGACGCCAAGCTCGACCGTTTGCTTATGAAGCTGGTCGAGGTCAAAGAGGCAATCCGCAACCCGCTGGCACACGGCGGCGTCGAGAACGACGATGGCGCGTTTTACTTCCATCTACCCAAGGTAGGCGCTGTGCCCGCCAACCTCTCGCGTTACCGCGGACGGCTCAAGATGAGCTTCTTTCCGATAGAAGCTGGCACCCACGCTGAGACCTGTCAATTGTTCGCCGCTGTCGACGAGCACCTTTCTACGGGCATATTTGAACTTCCGAACGAGTTCGTCCGCTGGGGGATCGACCCCCAATTCGACGAGGATTCGCTATCGCGATACGGCACTGCCATCGCTGGTGGCGCTGATGGCGTCGAAGAGCTCGTTGGAAGGCTGAGCCACGAATGGGAGCAGCACGCAAACATGGACTATTAAACCTTCCCAGCAGCCCGTTCCTATTGAGGTCAACCGCCTCCAATCGGAAACTGCGGGAGACTCGCTGGTTGGCTGGCTTCAAGGCACGTTACTCCGGTCGATGGACAGGAACGACCGGTGCGCAACGCGCGGCTGACCTACGCGCTCATCGGAGGCCTGACCGTGAAGCAGGTCGAAAAAATCGCCGGCATCGACGTGAAGCCGCTGATCAAGGAGGTGATCGGCGCCTACGGCGATCTGAACAAGCACGTCCATGGCCGGGAGGACACGATCGTCCGGGATCTCGAAGAACAGGACGCAATCGCCTACGACGTGCTCGTCGCCCTGGCCGGGCTGCTCGAGGCGCAGCGTGACTACCGGCGCGAGATCGTCGACGGCATCGCGGACGGGCTGCAGCGGGAAGCGGTCGAGAAGTTCACCACCGAGACCGTCGCTGAGATCGACATTCTGGCGACGCACCACACGGTCGACTGGGTCGGCATCGACGAGCGCCATGTGGTCGGCATCACCGACACTCACGTCGAATACGAGATCACGGGGTCGGTCGGCGTGACGCTGCTCTATGGCTCGGGAAGTGACCGGCGGAGGGGCGACGGCGCGGAGATCGAGGAGGAGTTCCCGATCGCCATGGGCTTCCGGGTCCCCATCGAGGCACCACAGAACCTCGGGGAAGCCGAGATCACGAGTGAGATTGACACGTCGGCGTGGTTCGGAGAGGACGGGGACGAAGTTGAAGATGGCGACGATTGCGGAGAAGTGGGAGGCATGTTCTAGTGTCGCTGCGCCGCCAATTCCCGTCACGCCAGGCAGGCCCAACCTGCTTGTTCAGAGCATCGACTCAATCAGGTGAGAAAAGAGATTGCATGAACCGCGCACGCTCCCGCTACGACGAGCTCCATGATCGCTTCGACCCGATCAAGACGGGCAAGGCGGGTACGCGATACGAACGTCTGACGGCCATGGTCCTCAAGGCGCTCCACCGGGAGAACGTGGTCATCCACGACATGCGGCTTATCGGAGACTCCGATGTCAAGCACCAGATCGACGTGCACATTGAGATGAATGGCGCCGACCGGCAGGTCATCATCGAATGCAAGGACTTCGACCTCGCTGGCGACAAGGTCGGGCTAGACATCGTCCGCTCCTTCCGATCCGTTGTCGAGGACACGGGCGCTGACGAGGCAATCATCATCACGTGCAACGACTTCACCGCAGACGCTCGGAAATACGCGAAGGCCAAGGGTATCAAGCTCGCAGTACTGCGGACGTTCAAAGATACCGACATGGACAGCCGGATCCGGACGATCATCAGTACCATCAACATCAGAGGTGCGATCGCGATGGATGTACAGGAACTGGCCTTCATTGATGAGGCGTCAGAGAGGAGCTTCGCGTCGGAACTGGCCGCCGCCGGCATCGATCAAGGGTTCCGGTCGGACACTCCGGTCCATTTCGTGAAGAATGAAGAACGGATCCAGTTCAACGAATACCTCACCAAGGCAGCAAACGTGGATGCCGACAACCACTCTCGCGGTGAGGGGAATTGGTCGATGCGCCTGCCTCAGGACGGGTGGCAGCTCTCAGTCGCAAACGGCCCGGGCATCGATTTCGCAGGAGTCGCCATCAATTACACGCTCATCGATCAAACCCGGGTGACCGAGATTGTGTCCGATCGGATCGCCGAGCTCATCCTGACCGACTTCGGCGCTACGGACCTGATCATATTCGCGGACCAGCTCGAGCGGCACCAGATCCAGCCCAACGGCGAGGTGACCTGACGGGAAACATTACCCAACTAGCGGAGGTAGTCAGTCGCGATCGTCGAGGCCGAACCGGAGGCTGCCACCGTCGACCCGGTCAGTCGGCATCACATCGCCACACTGCGCGTCGAGCCACTTCGTCACGACACCCCGGACGAACTCCCGTGCCTCTAGCAGGTTCATAAGAGTCGACTGGTCGATCGCTGTGTTGCGCTTGGACGCGCCGTGCCGACCGAAGGCTCTATTATTCGCCGCCAACTTGAACGCATTGAGAGCCTGTCGCTTGGTGAGGCCCGCCGCGTCCAGCTTATCGAGAGTAGTTTCGAAATCTCCGGCGATGTCCTCCAGCAGTCGATAATAGTCGGCCCAGTTCGGCGTTCCGGAGATGACCATCGCAGCATAAGCCGCCAATGGCTTCGACATCATAAGGTGGACGCGACCGTTGCGCATCACCGCGAGATTTGGATGCCGTGCGACGCTGATCAGGCGGCTCGGATTAACCGATACGGTATCGCCAAAAGTCATGTGTCCACTGCCATGCTCGTGTCGGATCTCGGCCGCGGTTGGAACTACCGGCTTGAAGTTGCTGTCGGCTAGAACGGCATACCCATTAAGCGGAGATATAATCTCGCGCGCCACCCATCTTGCCGCGCCGTAACCCTGTGCCTCGGCTAGTGGGACGCACCCTTCCCCGGTAACGTATGTCCGGCGATCGGTGGCATCGCTCACCCTGTCCATCGGGCCGTCTTTGCCGCCCTTCAGACCAGTAAACACAGCCAGACCGGGATAAGCGCCTTCGGGAAACAGCAGGCTTAGAGCGTAGAGGTCATCGACGTGGCCATCGACGATGATCTTAATTTCCATGTCCCCTCCAACTAATCGCAACGGGCCTATGATGTAATTGCTAGGGGCACGAAATCGAAGCCTGCTCTTCTATTCGCAAAGCCTTTCCCGACCGAAATCCCACCCGGTCAGTCGACCGGCCCGAACTCACGCACGAGGAAGTTGAGCGTCGCCGCGTCGCGCAGCCGACAGACCACGTTCCGGTTGGCGAAGGCTCCCGAGAAGGTCTTTTCCCGAACAGGGTGCACTGCTGCCAGGCGGCTCAATTGAACGGCCATGGCAGATTTTGGCAAGAGCGGCCACTCAAGCGCCGGACTGGGAACGGCTTGATTTGGTCGGCAGCCGCTGTTGAAATGGTGGGCCTGCCAGCGCCCCGATGGTCGTCGTTCGAGGCGATAAACAACATTCCCCAAAGCTACCTACCGTTCACCCTTCTCTTGATCGGATGCGATTTTCCAAAAACTCGAAGTGTCGCTTGTTGCGGTCGAAAGTCACTCGCGTAACCCACGATCCGCACCACGTTGCAGTAAGATGCTGCTATGCAGTCAAAGATCGAGGAAAAATACGACCATGAGGGTAGAAATCGTTGACGGGTACCGCGACCTCGAAATGCACGAATGGGCGGTGGCAAAGCGCGACGACATTCTCGAGACCGGAGGTGCATCGACTTGCGGCATCATCGCGGTGCTCAATTATAGCCAAGAACGCGCGTGGATGGCCCATCAAATGGCACCGCACGAGATGTTAGAGGACAGGCGAGAGATGCTTGGTGATGCATCCTTTCAGATGCAGTCGACCGACAATATCGTAATCTTGCTTGCCGGCTGCGGTCCTGGAGAGACACAAGATTCCGACCACAAGGCGCTTTGCGCCGAAGTTATAGCCTATTTTCCCGATGCTACACTTGTGCTTCACTGGGGCGAGAAATTCTTGGCGTCGGTTTCGACGCAGGCGCCGGCAATTGGATAATTTTCTTCGATTGACTGAAAGTGTTCATCTCAACGACGATGGCCGTTACCGCCGACAAAGCCGCCGTTCGAGGCTCAAGCTGAAGCCTTCAAAACTTGCCCTACGTTCATCGGTCAATGGGTGCGCCTGAGTGACTTGGTCTGGGACTATCTGGTCATTCACGCGACTAGCCGCGATCGACTGGTTTTTGTAAACCTGTCGTATAATGCGTCGGATAGCGCACAATTGAATCATAAAGATTTCGCCGTTTCTAGCTCGGCCGCAAATCTTTCGATCAACAGATTACTTCCTTTCTCAATCAGGAATGGGCATTGTCCCGACAGACGGGGGAGAATCGTGTGGGGCTGAGGTTCCGGCAGTCGTTTCAGCTATTTCCAGGCGTTCGACTCAATCTGAGTGGCGGCGGTGTCAGCGCAACGTTCGGCGTCCCGGGCGCTTCCATGAACTTCGGTCCGCGCGGGATTCGCAGCACGGTCGGGATCCCAGGCAGCGGACTCTCCTATTCCTCAAGCCTCACGCCTGGCGTGGCGCCGTCCCCTGACCCCGGCTCCGCACCACCGGTCAATCCGTCCGTTGCATATTGGCAGTCGCAGCAGATGCGCGAGATCAACAGCGCAGCGGTCGAGAATCTCACCAGCCACGGGCTCATCGAGGTCCGTGACCTGATCGCTCAAGCGCGTAGCCAACGCGCGGAAATCACCGCCGATCTCGCAGAGGCGCAGGGCATGCACAGCCGCGACGCGGCCGAGCTTGACCGCCGCAGCCGGAGCCTGTTCCGCGTATTCTACAAGCGCCGCATCGCAGAGCTTGAGATATCCGTCCCGGAGGCTGAGCAAGAGATCCAGCGGCTAACCGAATGGCAGCAGTCGACCCATGTCGACGTTAGCTTCGAAACGTCCGACGCTGCGCAGAAAGCCTACGGCGCGCTCGTGCGCCAGTTCGAGATACTTCGGGGCTGCGCCCGCATCTGGGACATCACCTCGGACCGCATTGGCAACCGCGTGGTCGAACGGTCCTACGCCTCGCGGACGATCACGCGCACGCCGGTGACGCTCGAATTCTCGACTTCGGATCTCGTCCGGTTCGAAGGACGTGCGATGCGATTTCAGAACGTCAACGGTGAAGACATCCTGATCTTTCCGGGCGTAGCACTGATGCCGCGAGAGGACGGTGCGTTCGCGCTGATCGACCTCAGGGAGATCGATCTGGCTTTCACCGCTGCGCAGTTCGTCGAGGACGAAGCCGTTCCCGGAGACAGCCAGGTTGTCGGCTACACCTGGGCCAAGGTGAACAAGAACGGCTCGCCCGACATGCGCTTCCGCGACAACTACCAAATTCCGCTATGCCTCTACGGCCGAATGGTCTTCACGACGCCCGGCGGCGTCGAAGAGGAGTATCAGTTTTCAAATGCGGCGGTGGCCGGAGAGTTCGCGCGGGCGTTTGACGCCTATCGATCAGCGTTGGCTTCATCCTAATGGTGAGCAGACCGATATCGGGCCAACATCGACTGCCCTACAGACGACATATGTTGGGGGCGTGCTGCCGCGAACGAACGCCGCATCGTGGGACTTACCGGTCATTCCTAGCTCTCCACTCGACCGACCGCTTTCGGCGACAGCGGACGTTCCGACCTTGCGAGGGAGCCATGGTCGATGACCGCCTTTGGGCCGCTTGCCGACAGGCGGCTGTCCTCGAACTTGGGCTGGTCCAACATCGGCTAGGCTTTTCCTTACGTTACGATCGTCATGCGCACCGGCGGGGCGTTGGTGATCCGGCCGGACATGCTCACGCATCTTCGAACGGCGGGGCGGCCGGGTGACGGTACATCCGGTCGCTGATGTCCGGGCCTCCCCAATTCCTGAACGTCGCGAGCACGTCGAGCAGCGGATGGTCTTCGACCGCGGACGGGCGGTTAAGGTCGGCATATAGAAGCTCAGCAGGACGACTTTGGAACAGATGACAGAGGCTGTTGGCGAGGACATCGGCCGCCACCACGATCGGGTCCTCATCGCCGACCGGCGTGATCGCCAGACTGTCGACCGTGGTCGTCACCTGAAGCTCGGGCGGGAGCTGCGCTTCGAACCGCATCTGAGCGCTCACCACCGTCTTCGTGACCGTGTCAAAGCCGGTGGCGCTGCTGGTGCGAGGATTCATGTCGAGCAGGTCGGCTGCTTTTTGCCGGAACAGCTTCGCGATCGGCGCATCGACATTGTCGGTGCGCACCACGATATCGACGGGTCCCGGATTCCGCTCCTCGATATAGGCGACGATATGGCCGTAAAGGCCCGTGAACAGGATCGCGTGGAGCGACTCCGGCTTTTCGCGCGGACTGCCGACCTTGATCCTGGGATTAGGGTTGGAAGCCGCCATATCCGCCCGCGCATTCGCGTGCAGCTGCTCAACGGTTTGATGCCAGCCGTGGAAACCGGCGACATGGATCGCGTACCAGAAGCAGGGTAATTTGAGATCGAGTATCACGGCGAACAGGTCCGCCCGCAATCCCGCCTGCTGTGACGGTTGCAGATCGGTGATGTGCAGCTTGCCGGCATCACCCCGATAGGGCGCGATTGCCGCTTCGAGCCTCGGCTCGGCGTCGGACAGCATTTCCTCCGGCACAAACAGCCCGGCGAACACGCCGACCTGCCCGGGAAATTGCTCGTCTTGGTCGGCATAGCCCTTTGCGCCGGATTCGTCGCAGGCGAGAATGATCTTCATGGGTGTTCGATGTTCTAGGCCGCCCGGCCGACACCGGTGAGCGGCGTCGACAAGATGATGGTTTCATGCGGCCCCGCCGGTGCCCGCCCAAGGACGTGCAGCGCGTTTAAATAGCGGTGCCGCTGGTGCCCCTCGACGAGGACCAGTCGCACATCGGGCAACCTCGCACCGCCGTCGATGACGCCGAACGGTGTAGATAGGAGCACCATCGGATAGTCCCAAGTCCCCTGGTCAAGCGCGACCGCCGTCGCATGACGATCGGCACCGCCGCGCCCTTGGAAGGTGTTATAATCGAACTGGGGATGCAACTCGCCGCCCCAGGCGCGGTGGATGGCTGCCAGCAGCACTTTACCGTCCCAGATCCGCCTTTCCCAAGAGAGCGTTTCAGACGGGAGGAAGCTGAACGGGGAATGGGTCCAGTGCCGGTAGATCCATTGCTCGCTCAGGTCGGCCGGCAGGTGTGCCAGCACTTCGCGGTTGCGCGACCACCAGGCGTCGAAGGGCTCTTTCGCATGGGTCGATTCGCCAACCGGCCTAAGCGCATCCGGCCAAGTGGTGGCCGGTAAATGATCGAGGTCGAATGGCTGCATTGCGCAATCATAGCGCACGGGCGCATGAGCTGAAGTCCAATCGACCGGACGGGAGAAGCAGGTTGGAGCAAGAGAAGGGACGCTGGGGAATCTGGATCGACGTCGAGGGGTTCAGCAACCTCTGGAGCGCGGGCGACCAGGCGCTGCGTGGCATCGGCCAGCTCACCAGCCTGATCTTCGCGATCGGACGGAAATGCTACCCCCGAGACGGCGAGCGCCTGTTCGCGCATCAGATGGGCGATGCCTTCTACATTGCCAGTGACTTCCATGAGGAGAGCCTCGACCGATGCGCCGCCCTCGCGGTCGCGCTGATGCGCGGGATGACGGAGATCGGCTGCGTCGCCCGCGCGTCGATCGCCGAGGGCGACATGGCCGACTATAGCGGCTGCCGGCCGCGCGAGGTGCAGACCGAGGCGCACCGTAACGGCGATGCGGACGTGGTTTCCCTCGGCGACGGGCTGATGACGCTGCAATCAGTGATGGGTCAGGGCCTGATCAACGCGGTCACGCTCGACAAGCTGACCAACACCAAGGGCGCCATCCTTACCATCGCGGCAAGCAATGCCGGCCGACTGTCGCCGGGGTTCGTCACCCGCGAGCTGGCGGAGGCGCCGGGGATTATCTCGATCGACTGGGTCCACTCCAACTCGGAGCGGATCGACGAGATCGTCGAGCGAACAAGGCTCCCAAACCCTACGTCCGGCACGCTGGAGCAGCGGCTCAGGGACTATGTCGCGGAGCACGGCCTGCAGCCGAAATGGAGCGATCCGACCTTCCGATATGCCGGCCTAGACGGCTGATCGCGATTGAGACGGGCGCCTCCAGCGCCCATATCCGCTCAACGCAATATAAGAGGGGAAACCGTGTCCGAAGCAAACCGCAGGGCGGCCGAGCGCGCAGCCGACCATTTGGTTTGCGCGACACGAATGGCGGGTTTCAGCAGGAGCTGTCGCTCATATCAATGACTCTAAATGTCTTGAGCTGGTCGCCACCTGCCGCCAACATTCCGGACACTCGATCACGAATTTGGGCTTCCCGAAAGCTGCTATCCGTTCAGGCACGGAGCGAGCATAGGGAGGAAGCACTCGAGGGTGCCGCGCCGGCTTGAGACTATATCTGGCGAGCCTGAGAAATCTTGGCTACCCAAACTTTGCCGTGGGGAACGTGGGGGATGAATATGGCGGAGAGCACAGACACCCTAGTAAAGCCCGACATGCAGGCCGTCCTAGCGCGGACTCACCTTGGCACCGACCTGCAGAGCTTCCTCCTCCCTACGCTCGAAGCGATCTCAAACGCCATGGACGGCATCGAAGCGCGCTTTGGCGACAAGGCCGCACAAGAGGGCTTGATCAGGATCGTCATCACAGACCCCAACGATCCCGCGAAGATCATGATCGCGGTCACGGACAACGGGGTCGGCCTGACCGACGAGAATTATCGATCATTCAAGACGCCCTTCTCAGGCTACAAGCTGAAAGCTCGGGGACGCGGTTTCGGCCGCTTTATCGCTTTCAAGGTGTTTTCGAGAATCCTCTACTCGACGCGTTACGAGTTCATGGGGGTGGAATCGACGCGGACATTCCGCTTCGACATCACCCGCAAGGACGAGCTGGTCTATTTCGAAGCTGACCCGGACTTCGATCACCAGGGTCTTTGTGTCGAGTACGACACGCCGCTTCTGCCATGGCACGGCCTAGTGCGCGAGCTCAAACAGGCCGACGTGTCGGACATAATCGCCAGCCACTTCCTTCCTTACTTCTTGTACAAGTGGCTGCCTGAAATCACGATCAAGGTGGGCGACGGTGAAGCGGAGAGCATCACCAAGCATTTTCAGAACATCTTCGTGGAGTCGGACAAAGGTCAGGTCACGGTGGAGATCGATGGCAAGCCTGAGATCCTTGATTACAGCCTCACAAAGATTCCAAAGACGCGCAGCTATAAGAACCACTGCCTGCTCTTCACGGCCGCCGATCGCATTGTGGGATCGCCAAAGGACCTGACGAACGTCCTCGGGTCGTCTCACTTCACGAATGAAGCGAACGAGAATTACATCGTTATCGGGGTGGTCCGCGGTGAGGCTTTCGAAAGCCGCCTCAACGACTCACGGACCGGGATCGATCTCCAACCAAAGGCAGTGGAACGGATCGTTAGTGCTGTCAGTGAGGTCATTCAGAAGACCGAAAATTCACAGATCGAAAAGATCAAGTCTGCTCAATCGGCTGACCTTGGCGGCGCGTTGCAGGAAAACCCCATTCTCCGGCTGGGACTGCGAGGGAAGTCGATCAACGAGTACGTCTCAACAAAGCCAAACAACTGGACTGCCCAACAATTCGTCGCGGACCTCGCGATTGAGCGCTTTCGTGCCACCAAAGAGCTGTCGCGGGCTATCACCTCTGCCGCATCCGACCAGGACAACTACATCGCGAATATCAAAGACATCGTTTCCAAGATCGACGAAAACAACAAGGAAGCGTTGGCCGAGTATATCATTCATCGCAAAAACGTGATCGAGCTAGTGGAGGCCGCTCGAAAGTACACGGCTGGCACCACCAGACACGCGCCTGAGGATGTCATTCACGACCTCATCTTCAAGCGATTCAGCGACAGCGCAGCGCTCGATTACTTCGAGCACAACCTTTGGCTGATCGATGACGCGCTCGCGTTTATGCCATACGTCACGAGCGATCGTACGGCTAAGGGCGCAGGACGAAGCAAGGGCGACAAGGTTGCTGACCTGGCCTTCTTCGATGACAGCCTGATCCTCGGAGACAATGACGGCACGACGGTCAGCATCATCGAGTTCAAGCGACCAAATCGAAACGACTACTCAACAGGACCGGCTAAGACCGACCCTGTGAAGCAGGTTCTCGAGACGCTGGAGCTTGCGGTGCGCGCCGGGGGCGTAATCCGTACGGATGGCACGCACATGTCCTTCACCGGCGTTGTTCGCCGCTTTGGCTTCATCGTGGCCGACCTTACGCCCACGCTGGTCAATGTGCTCAAGGATCACGACTTTAACAACGATCAAAATCCGAAAATTTGGGTCCGCCATCGCGATCGTGAGCGAATCATAATCCAAGCGCTGGGTTACGATACGCTGGTGGAGAATGCTAAAAAGCGAAATCAGGCGTTCTTTTCCGTATTACTCGGAGAGTAAGGTCATCGTGAAATTGGCATCGCTGCATTCGGTGGTTGCTGAGCAAAGATTCACTTGGGGAGTTAGGCGGCTGCAAAGGAATTGCCGGCGTACAGGTCTGTTTAGTGGTGGACCAAACGGCCCAAATCGACCGCATAGCCGTCTGATTACCTTACGGGCCGGCTGCGGCCTCAGCTTGGCGCCACGCTAAGGCGAAAGCGGGCATACCGCGCGCGATTACAGATTGAGAACTGGTGGGCCGTTCTTTGCCCGAATACGTGCCTCAAAATCCTCTCCGTAATGCGCTAGTAACCTGTGGTAGAAGCTAGGTTCGACCGACCGCAAATGTGCAATATATCCCAATAGTTTGCTAGTGTTTCCTGGGTCCACCCCAGCCATTAGGGCGTGATGAACTTGTGCTCGCACCAGACGCTTTTTATTCCGCCCAATCGACACTTCGCCATTGTCGGCTAAGATCAGGCCGGTCACGACCCGGCGATATTTTTTTGTCGCAACCGTGGTTTTGGCCTCATTCAGTTTGAGGCGCGGAAACTGGGTATCGTGAATAATCTTGCGGACAATTTTATCGACGCCGGTCAGATGTCCCGTCCTCGGCGCGGAGAAGGTCAGATCATCTGCATAACGCGTGTAAGTGACACGATCTTTCGCGACCGCACGCGAAACGGCGTCATCGAAATCATACATTAAGACATTTGACAGCCACGGAGACGCTGGAGCCCCGATTGCAAGGCGTAGCACATTGGTCCGTTTTGCTCGATGGAAAAACAGGTTCACGCTCCGGTGAACGTCTCCCGGGTCAGAGAAAATTGGATTTTGCAGGCAGTATTGCTCCCAATCCGATCCCTTGATGGACGGAAAAAAGGACTCAAAGTCATACTTCCGGATCGGGCCGTTTTGCGCGTGTTTGAGGGCGTTCGCCCGAATGGAGATGCCCTTCCGATATGCCATTGCAGCATCATGAATTCGCAGGCTTCGAAGACGATCGATTAAGACACGCTGGAGAGCTTTTACTTCGCGGGCGGGCTGTGAAATGATACGGTCACCCTTCCCGTTCCGTTTGGGAATCTTGTAGCTTTTGTATGTATCTGGCGCGCGATTAATTATCCGCTCCACGTCTTGTTCGGTCAGGCCAGTTTGAACGGACAAGAGCCTGATCAGCTTACTCATAGCTCTTGCTCCTCATTGGCGGGAGCTACCAGTCTGAAGCGTTTCATATCTTTACTGCGCCAATGGTCGAGTATCGCAAGGCGCCGCCGAGGGCGATCGCGCAATGATGCGCTTTCGCTGACCGGATAATTCAACGCTTCATTTGTCTCAAGAGGGATCCAATAGGAATCGAAGCCGGTCGATTTCTCTTCGATCCAGCCAACTGATCGAGCGCACATGAGATAGCATCGAATTTCTGCTTCGGTCGCATCGACTTTAAAATGCGGCATTGCCGATACGATCTCGTTGAGCGCGAGCGCGCCGTACTCCTGTATCAATCCAACGATTAGCTTGATGCGGTGACCTGCGCGTTCAGAGCTAAAAGTGGTTGGCTCTCGCGTGACTTCAAGCCGTGCGCGGAGCGGTTCCTGAATAACCTCCTTAAATTTATCGATATCAAGGGTAGAAATGTTGGACCCTTTGATACCTATATCTTCATCGCGGATCACAAATACAGCAGTGGCGCCGCAATTTTTTTTGAGAAAGTTGAGTGGACCTAACTTTATGAACGAATCCTGTTCCCAATAGATATGTCGAACAACCACCAGCAATTGTCGGTATATTTCTTCATATGAAGAGAATGAGCCGAGTTCAGCGAAACTGCCCTCACTCTCGCAGAAGAGAAGAACGAGTTCGGTTATTTGGGCGATATCTCGCTCGAACAATAGCAAGTCATCATAGTGAGCCGCAAAATCGGATCGCCTGGTCACATCCTCTGCCATGATTATGTCACGGCCCTTAAGAGAAGGATGTTCCGCAATACAATGGAATGCGTGCCGGAGCGATTTTAAGCCGGCTTCCTTCGGCCCGTCGTATGGACCGCCACACAGAAATATTACTTCTGTCGGCGCTTGAACGTGGAGTGATCCGAGGTCCAAGTCGTCGATGAATGGCAACATCTGCTTACCTAGGCCCTGGAAGAGAGCGATGCGAAATCGAGCGGAGCGTCCTGTGGCGATTTCACATCGCTCTCTTTCAGGGCCCCAAATGGGAACAATAAAATGAGATTCGGCGAAGCACCGAACCAGCGCAAAAGCACTAATCGCGTAAGCTGAATCAACGCTAACCGTCACGCGTCTTTTTGCAAGAAAATTTCTCTCAGATTTAGTTTATACTACGTGATTGCGCCCTATCGCGCCGCATCCTGCGGTACCGTGTGCGGCAATCCAAGATTACAACGGCCCCGTATGACCGCCGACCTCATTCCTCTCGCTTGATCCGATCCATACGATGACCATCGTCAGATTTCGGGTGTCGCCTCAAATAGGCTGATCGGCGGAGATTGGGGCTTGAAACTGACACAAGCGGTCGCCGCCGGGATGTCCGCTAACCCACTTGCGCTACCGAAAGGGGACATTCCGGATCGTCCAACGAAGCTGACATTTGAATTCAGATTTGGCCGTTCAGCCATCAGTGCATCCAATATATATATACTCTGACTGGTGATGTTTGGTGCAGGCTGGACCATGGAGGACCTCGGCTATATCGCATCGACGGCCGGCAGATTTCATTTGGACGCCACTAAAATTTCAGACAGACGCACGCTTACTTCGTCTGGACGTCGCCTAAGCTTCAAACCGCCATGCTTCACCGCCATTCAACTGATCGCGTCCGCGAAGCTCTGCAGAACGACCATCTACGAGAAACGGATGTTCGGCACCTGAGAGGCGTAATGCCACTCATTTCGCGCGGCGTTTGTGAAAGTCCCAGACGCGGATGAAGTCGAGAGCTATGACAACGAAATAAACGGCGACGATTAAGCTCATGACGACCATGTCGTGCCGATCACGCTACCTAAGATCGACAAGACAGTGGACGAATCAAACATAGCATATTCCTGCCCATGGCCGTGAGCAGAGAGAGAGCCCCGCTTGCGCCTGCCGCGAAACCTTGATGCTAGTAGGCGGTGTCGTCTGTTTCCACGCTCGTATCGATCTGCTCTTCCTGGTCGATGTCGCGAGCTTCTTTGGCGTGGGCTTGAACCTCCCGAATGCGTTCATCCATCGCCCTGGCAAACACATCGAGCATGATCCCGCGGCCAGCCGGCATGGCCGCGACCTCGTCGACGGCTTTCGGTAGTTCACTTGCCATCCGCTTCGTAACATCTTCGACGCGGCGCGCGGTAGCCTTCGCCGCCAACCCGCAAGCCTCGGCCATACGGTGCCAGTGACGTCCATAGATATGGCGGCCGCGACGCTGCCCGCCAATGGCCTGGGCGTGGTTGGTCGTGATACCCTCCCAGGCAAGACCGGTCATCAGATCATACAGCGGTGCCAGGCTCGGACCCTCGGGTTGCAGGAGGATCGAATAGTTCTTTGCATGGGAATCGACATTGCCGATCGCGATGTTGAAGATCACCGCGTCCAGCAGCCGGTTGATGTCGCGTGCGGTCATGTGCTCGCGGACCAGCGCGAACATGTCGGCCAAGCCCGGTCCGCGCCGGCCGGTGCGATTAAACTCATATTTGGCCGCCGGAGCCCGGCCCAGCGCTTGGCAGAAATCCTCCTGATGGATACGCCGCGTTTCGCTTTCGCCGCCGCTGCGATCATATCGTGTGACGAGCAGGTAGCTGCGTTCGCCAGCCTTGCCGGTCGTCACGGGCGCAGTGGGCAAGCTGATGCGGTTTGCCAGAACCATGCACAACGCCTCGTTCTGCACGCTGTCCGGCAGCCTCGGATTATCGGGTTTCAGAATATGCGTCGAAGGTGCTCCGTTGACCGGGATGGCGAGTCCATCGCCCTGCAAGGCGACGGGCAGCTTGTCCTGCGCGCCGGCGAGGCTCATCGACACGCCATTTTCCCCGACCAAAAACGGGCGCGCCGGCAGATCGGTTATGATGCGCTCGAGCGCGGCCGCGTCGGGAACGATGCGATAGCCCGGCGGCCCATCCTGGCCCGCGGACCCAATCGCCAATGCACCGGCGAGATCGCCGCCGGTTTCGATGATGAGGCCGAGCACATCTTCGGAGGAGGCGCCTAGTACCCTTGTCATGGCGCGTAGCGGCTCGCCTTCGGGCAACAGGTTCATCAGCCATGGCAGGACGAGATCCTGTCCGTAGCCCGCCTCGCCAAGTGGCATGGTCAGCGAGACCGGAAAGCGATCAGAAGCTTCAAGCCAGTCTGTTTGATAGTTGAGCCGAACTTCTCCCGCATCGGCTGCGATGGTCGCGACCTGTCGGCCTTCATAGTGAACGGGTAGCTGCACGCTAGTTCATGTCCAGACGAAGGCCGACCGCTCTGGCGGCGGCCAGCGCCTTCCCGAGCTGCGCTGTCGCCTTTCCCGCTTCCAGATCGACGATGAAACGTTCACCACTGTTGATGGCAAGCGCCAGTTCGCGCTGGGTGAGTCCCAGCGACTTACGGGCCTGCGCTATGGCGGCACCAAATTCCTGTGCGTTACGAATCATGCAATCTTCCCGATCGGTAAGATCGCATATAGGTAGGCACTGTGCAAGCGCGATTCTGCCCGATCGGTAAGATCGCAGTGCTGTTGCTGAGCAACCAAGATAAATCTTACCGATCAGGAAGATTCATCTCTTGGCAGTCCCAATGCCTCATAGCGAGATAGGTTGCCCAAATTCCAAACCGCGCAACTATCCCCCGTCTCGCGATGAAAGTCGCCGGGGCCCCTTTTCGTTCTGCAGCGAATGCCTCTCTGCTAGGGCGCCTCGCTCGATACAAGAGGGGGCATTTTCAAGCAGATGAAGTCAAATTTCCGAGCAGGACGAAAACAGGCAGTCCGACAGAATACAGAAAACAGAATCAAGACACGGGGGCGCAAGCCCCATCCGGTCATTGAATTTCCCAAACCTCGATCGTTGAGCTGGAAGGATCCGGCCACCTTCCATGAAGCACTCGCACTACACATGGCGCGGCATGGAGAAACGGCCGGTCGTCTGCTCAAGGCGATCGCAGGGCCAGACGACCGCACCGACCGCAAGACCATCTCCCAATGGGCGGCTGGCATCAAGACGCCGCGCACAGTGACGAGCCTGGATATGCTCGCGCGAATCGAACGGCGCTACCAACTGCCGACAGGCTATTTTCGGGTGAAACTTCCAAATCGCACCCATGCACCTCGTGGTCACCGAAATCTCGAAGGTATTTCTGCCTCCGAGCGGCGGCGGCTGGCCTGGCATCTACCGGATGACTTCGACCGACGGACACCCGCCGAGCGCGCCGAGATCGTGGAATGGATACGGCGTGTCATCATTACCGGCTCGACTGAATATCGCCGCTTCCAGGCGCGGGCGCTCAAACACCGCTACGCGCTGCGCTTTCCTGAACTGACCGGCCGAAAGTCGTCATCGAACGAAATGCCGGATGATGAGGATCGCGACCCACTCGCCGATGTCGAATGCGAACTGGCCGCCGCGAGCAAGGATGCGCCAGCAGCCCTCGCAAAAGAAGTAGCGCAATTCGTCCGCTTCAAGACCGCCACGCTGACCGAGATCGGATATCTGCGTAGCGGTGTATGGAACGAGGAGACGGCGCTGCAGCAGGTCGAATATCTGGGGTTGCTGTTCGGTGCATTAGTGGCATCGCCTTCCTCTCCGATTGCCGGAGCAGGTGTGCCGCGCGCGAGCCTAGCCATGGGAATGCTGATCTTCCCAGCCGTCTGGGACTGGTATCTTCAATGGCGGGAGCGGCGCCGCGGCTTCTTCACCGCCTGGGAAGTCAATATGCTGCAACTCGGCCTGGCGCTGACGCGCATCGCAACGGGCTGGTTGCGTCAGCATCCCGAGCTTGCCGACCGTCTGCGTCCCATTCCTGGCCTGGTCTCGCAAGATGACGTCGCCTCCGTGCAAGCCGATTGGGCTGGAGCGTGCGATGCCTTCTATCAATATGGTTTTGCCCGCGCGAACGAGATTCGAAGGGTGGCGCGGGTCCATCGCGACCCCTTCGAGCCCATTTTGCCCATCCTGGAAGCGGAAAGCCCGCTCGGAGAATACCGGCTGATCGTTCAGGAGATCGTCCGGTTGATGCCGGATGCGGATCGCTATCCATTGGCCGCAGCCGAAGCTGTCCGATCCCTGTTGATGCTTCGCCTCGGTCTTCATCTTGGTGTGCGGCAGAAGAATCTCCGGCAACTCCTGCTATGTTTTCCAGGGCATCAGCCGACGCCGGAACGCCAGCTGGAACTGCGGAAGTGTGGTGAGCTACGCTGGATCGATCGGGAAGGGGCGTGGGAAGTTTTCATCCCGGCTGTGGCGTTCAAGAACGCCGGCTCCTCCTTTTTTGCCAAACGCCCTTTCCAGGTCCGCCTTCCTGATCTGGATGGTCTCTATGGCTATATCGAAACCTATATCCGTCGGGGTCGCTCGGTGCTGCTCGGTGGCTTGGCGGATACAGGCACCTTTTTCGTCAAGACCACGAAGCGAACGAGCAAGGATGCCGCTTACGACCAGAATGGCTTCTATGAAGCCTGGCGGCTGACCATCCAGCGCTATGGCATCTATAATCCTTACACCGGGCGCGGCGCCATCAATGGACTCCTGCCGCACGGCCCGCACAGCGTGCGTGACGTGCTGGCCACGCATATCCTGAAACAGACCGGTTCTTATGAGCAAGCCAGCTATGCGATCCAGGACACGCCGGAGGTGGTCGCCAAATATTACGCACGTTTCCTCCCGCAGGATAAGGCAGCCTTGGCCGCCCAAGTGCTCAATCAGGTTTGGGAGGCGGCATGAGAGCGCATGCATGATGATGTGGCAGGGGAGGTCAAGAAAGCTGCGAGGAGGCTTGTCGGCGACCCCACAATTTACCTACGCCAATCTTGCCTGGAATATGACAGGCTACGCTGCAGTTGGACGAGAGCATTCATTTGAAAACGCTTGATAAAACTCGAAATGCCTGTTATCTTCATTTAGATTTTCGTAAGTGCAATTTTGCCAAGATTGGGGTCGAGGGTTCGAATCCCTCGCCCGCTCCAGTTTTCCGATGCGAAACTCCTGCGGACATCATCAAGCTACGAAGCCGTCCTTGGTCGTCCAGCGTTCATTCGGCTTTGTAGTATAGGTTCGTTCGATCATGAGGCGGGATGCGATCGGCTCCATCATCTTCGAGGCTCCTCTGTTGCCTGCGCAGCTGCTAAGCCACGGACCTTGCGCCTTTTATCGAGGGTGGGCTCCCGTTAGCCCGCTTGCCCTATCTGCACCCGACCGGGCGTCTGGCTTATCGGCCATATGCCTGCCGTAGCGGGCATAAAGCGTCGGCAGCACGAACAGCGTGAGCGAGGTTGCCGAGATCAGGCCGCCGATCACCACTGTCGCGAGCGGCTTTTGCACTTCGGCGCCAGAGCCGGTCGCGAGCGCCATGGGCACGAACCCGAGACTGGCGACCAGCGCGGTCATCACGACAGGGCGCAGGCGCATCATCGCGCCTTCATAGGCGGCCTTCGCCCGGTCCATACCAGTGGCGATCAGTATCTGGATCGACGTCATCATCACCAGCCCGTTGAGCACCGCGATGCCCGACAGGGCGATGAAGCCAACTGCTGCCGAGATGGAGAACGGCATCCCGCGCAGGGCCAGCGCCGCGACCCCGCCAACCAGTGCCAGCGGAACACCCGTAAAGACGATCGCCGCATCGCGCACGCTCCCCAAGGCCCCGTAGAGCAACAGGATGATGAGCGCGAAGCAGACGGGCACCACCAGCATCAGCCGCTTGCTGGCCGACTGGAGATTCTCGAACTGACCGCCCCATTCGAGATACTGCCCGGCAGGGAGGCGCATATCGCTTTCGATCATGGCTTGCGCATCGTTCACGACACCGGCCACGTCGCGCCCACGCACATTGGCCTGAACAACGACCCGGCGTTTGCCGTTTTCGCGGCTGATCTGGTTAAGGCCGTCCGTGACGCCAATCTCGGCGACGCTTTGCAATGGCACGAACTTGCCATTCGGCAAGGGCACAGGCACTTGCGCCAGCGTCTGGAGGTTGGCGCGGGCCGTATCGGCGAGGCGGATGGTCACCGCGAAGCGCCGGTCGCCTTCGAAGATAATCCCGGCATCGCGCCCGCCGATGGCGGCAGACACGGTGTCCTGAACGGTCTGCGCCGTGATTCCGAGCCGCGACATGACGTCCCGGCCCGGACGAATATCGAGTGTAGGCAGGCCTTGAGTCTGCTCAACTCTCACATCGACTGCACCTTCGACTTTGCGGAGGACCGCCGCAATCTCGTTTGCGGTGTCGTTCATAGCGTCGAAATCATCACCGAACACCTTGATGGCGATGTCGCCGCGCACACCTGCGATCAGTTCATTGAAACGCATCTGGATTGGTTGACTAATTTCGAAGTCATTACCCGGGCTGCTTTCAATAATAGCGGAAATCCGTTCAATGATATCCCTCTTGCTTATGTTTTTGTCCGGCCATTCTGTTTTTGGTTTCAGCATGACAAAGCCATCGGATATATTGGATGGCATCGGGTCGGATGCCAATTCGGCTGTGCCGGTCTTCGAAAAGACGAATTCGACTTCCGGAAGTTTTGAAAGTCTTTTCTCTATACGTGATTGCATCTCCTGGCTTTGATCGACTGACGTACCCGGAACTCGTAATAGTTGAACTGCGATATCGCCCTCATCCAGTTGTGGCAGGAACTCCTGTCCCAGAGATGAGTAGGTCAGGATCGCGGCGAGGAACGCGCCGATGCCAACTCCCATAATCAGCATCGGCCGCTTCATCGCCTTGTCCAGACCCGGCTCATATCTCTGCTTGAGCCAGGCCATGATGCGGCCTTCCTTTTCGTCGACCTGCTTCGAGAGCCAGATCGCCAGCATGGCCGGCACGAAAGTGATGGAAAGCACGAAGGCTGAGGCCAAGGCGATGATGACGGTCAGCGCCATGGGCAAAAAGGTCTTGCCCTCGACGCCCGTCAGCGTGAGCATCGGGACATAGACGAGGATGATGATCGCCTGTCCGAATATGGAGGGGCGAATCATTTCACGAGCGGCCTGCGCCACGGTACTGAGGCGCTCCTCCAGCGTCAGGGGCCGGGCCAGACGGTGCTGGCGTTCGGACATACGCCTGAGCGCATTCTCGACGATGATGACCGCGCCATCAACGATGAGTCCGAAGTCGAGCGCACCCAGACTCATGAGGTTGGCGGAAACGCCGCCCTTCAGCATGCCGAAGCTGGTCATCAGCATGGTGATCGGGATCACCAGCGCCGCGATCAGCGCCGCGCGGAAATTGCCGAGCAGGAGAAACAGGACGACTATGACCAGCAGGGCGCCCTCGGTGAGGTTCTTCGCCACGGTCTTGATGGTGGAGTTCACCAGCGCGGTGCGATCGAGCACGGGCTGGATAACGACGTCCGTCGGCAAGGAAGCATTGATCTCTTCGAGCCGGTCCGCGACGGCTGAGGCGACTGTCCGGCTGTTCTCGCCGATCCGCATGATGGCTGTCCCAACCACGACCTCTTTGCCATTCTCGGATGCCGAGCCATAGCGAATGGCCTGTCCAAGCCGGACCTGAGCGACGGAGTCGAGCCGGACCGGCACACCCTCACGCGTGGCGATCACGGTCGATGCCAGTTCGCCGATATTGCGGATATGCGCATCGGACCTGACCGCGAGACCTTCGCCGCCCCGATCCACCACTCCGGCGCCGACACTGGCATTGTTGGCTTCCAGCGCCTGCGCCAGATCGGACAGGCTCATGCCGATCGCTGCAAGACGCTGCATGTCGGGAATAACCTGGAACTGTTTTACATAGCCGCCGATGGAATCGACACCCGCCAAGCCCGGCGTGCCTTTGAGCAGCGGTGCCACGATCCAGTCCTGCGCGGTGCGCAAATAGGTCGCCTGATCGGCTTCGGTAACAAGCCGGTCGCCCTCCGGGGTGATATAGCTGCCGTCGGGTTGCATGCCAGGTTCCCCCGGCTTGTGCGTATCTTCCTCGCGATGCTGGAAATGGACGGTCCACATATAGACTTCGCCCAGCCCGGTGGCGATCGGCCCCATGGTCGGGATTGCCCCTTCCGGTAGGCTTTCCTCCGCCACCCGGAGGCGTTCCGCGACCTGCTGGCGCGCGAAGTAGATATCGGTCGATTCCGAGAAAACCGCCGTGACCTGCGCAAAGCCGTTGCGGCTGAGCGAGCGCGTGTATTCCAGACCCGGCGCGCCCGCGAGCGCGGTTTCGATTGGAAAAGCGACCTGCTTTTCGACCAGTTCGGGCGAGAGAGCAGGTGTGCTGATGTTCACCTGCACCTGATTGTTGGTGATGTCGGGGACGGCATCGATCGGCAGGCGCGAAAGCGCCCATCCCCCGATGACCATCGCGATGAGCGTCATGAGCAGCACGAACCAGCGCCGCTCGACAGCGAATGTGACGATACGCCCGACCATGATCAGTGCCCATGCTCCGCTTCGCCTTTGCCGAGTTCAGCCTTGAGGGTGAAACTATTGGCTCCGGCGATCTGCTCATCGCCCGTGAGGCCTGTGGTCACGACGACCTTATCGCCACTGGGGTCGCCCAGCGTGACCGCAACGGCCTGGAAGCCATGATCGGTGCGAACGAAGACCGTGGGCCTGCCTTCCACCGTCTGGACCGCATTTTGCGGGACCAGGACCGACGCGGCCCCGGATGTGTCGCCGGCCAGACGAACCGACGCCGTAACCGGCTCGCCAACCCGCCATTGGCCCGACCGATTGTCGATGACCGCAATTGCGGTGGCGAGACGCGTTGCCTCGTCGAGGATCGGCGATACGAAATCGACCTTCGCGATTGACCGACGGTCGCCTGAGACAATCTCTATTTCCGAACCCGGGCGGACCTTGCCGGCATCAGCAGGAGACAGCGCCAGAGTGACCGCAACGCGCGACAGATTGGCGACGCGGAACAGTTCCGCGTCGGCAGCCACTGTCTGGCCGAGCGTCACGCTTCGGCCAACGACCTGCCCCGCGAGCGGAGAGGTGATGGCAATGCGATTGAGCGCACCGCCGCCACCGCCTGCTGCTGCAACCTGCTGCTGTGCGAGGCGCAAGGCGATGCGCGCTTCGGTTGCCGCCGTGCGTGCGGCGATCAGGTCCTGTTCGGGCGATACCTTCTCATCGAACAGGCGCTGTTCGCGGCGCAGGTTGGATTCGGCCAGCGATAACCGTGCGCGCGCGGCTTCGATCTCTGCATTGAGCGATGCCGCCTCGCGGCTTTCAATGACAGCGAGCACCTGGCCCCGTCCGACAGACTGGCCGAGATTCCGCGTGAGAGAAACGACTCGTCCCCCGATGGCGGCCGATACAAGCTGCATGCCTTGTGGGTCAGCCTCGATCGTCGCGGGCAGCGTCAGCGTGCCGCCACCGCTGCGAATGACGCGGACAAGCTCGATCCCGGCCGTCCTGATCTGGTCGCCGGTGAGATTGATCTCGCCTTCTTCATCGTCATGCCCCACCTCTTCCGCAGCCGCGGCATCCTCAGCGGTTTTGCTTGTGTCAGGCGTCGGATCGCCGCCTGAGCAACCCGCCATCAGAAGGGCAGCGAGCGTTAACGGCAGGACCATCTTGTTCCTCATTTTCATGGATCAGTTTTCCTGCATGTCGGGCACGCGAGCGGTGAGTCGTTCGAGCTGCGCCCGGGCGTTGTGATAGTTGAGAAGTGCATCGATCGCGGCCGCGCGTGTCTCAGCCAGCGTCCGTTCGGCATCGAGCAGATCGAGCTGGCCGAACTTGCCTTCCCGGTAGCCAATGCGGGCGATGCGGGCCGTTTCCTCCGCCGCGGCCAGCGCCGGACCTTTCGCGGTTATCGCGGTGGTTGCCGCATTGGCAGCCTCTGCCTGTGCCCGCGCGATCGCCTGGTCGACCTCCAGAGCTGTCACCCGTTTCTGCGCTTCGACCCGGAGCCGCTCGGATGAGGCCTGATCCAGCGCTGCCCTGCCATTGTTGAACAAGGGTAAGGGTATGGTCAGGCTGAAGACGGCCGCAGTGTCGCCTGTATCGCGCATGTAGCGTGCCCCGGCTCCAACGGTCAGGTCGGGGACGCGTTGTGAACGCGCCAGACGGACCCCGGCGTCAGCAACAGCGAGATCGGCCTCGGCTGCCGCCATGGCGAGCGTATCGCTGCTGTCGATGTCCAGCAGCGGGCCATAGCTTGAACGCACGTTCGTGAACCAGTTGATGTCGAGAGATCCAGAAACGGTTCGCCCAATCAACCTTGACAGCGAGTAGCGTGACACGGCGACAAGACGCCGGGCGCGTTCGACCTCCGCGCCGGCGTTAATATGGGCGACGTCGGCACGCTGCACCTCGATCGGAGATGCCCGTCCGGCCTGAACGCGCACCTGAGCAGCGCGCAGGCTGTCTGCCGCGAGACGGGCCTGGTCGCGAGCGATGGCGAGCCGCTGCTGGGCGGCGGCCGCTTGCGCATAGCGCCGGATGACATCGAACCGCAGATCGGCCTGAATAATCGCGGCCTGCACCGCGATACGTCGCGAGCGGGCATCCGCCACGCCGATCCGGGCCGACCGCTTGCCGCCGAGTTCGATTGGAAGCGCGAGGGAGGTTGTCGTCTCCAGGCTTCGCGTGCCGCGATAAGGCCCGCTGCCGGCGACATTCTCCGCGTCCACGGTGATTTCCGGATTAGGCCGTAGTTCGGCAACCGTGCGTGCGGCGGCTGCCGCACGTAAATCAGCTTCGGCCGCGTCAATCGATGGCGATGTCGCTCCTGCCATGGACAAGGCCTGCTCGAGGGTAGGCGCTGTGGCCGCCTCCCCAAGCGGGGCAGCCTGCGCCTGCGCGATGCTCGCGCAGGACGCCGCGGCCAGCACGGCCGCGATGAATCGATGCATGATGGGATATCCTGAACTGAAACGTCAAAAGACCCACGTCCTGCGGATTCAGGGCATGGATTCGATTACGACTCGTTCAGGCGATAGGAGGGCGCAAATCCGGACCCGATGCGCGGGAAAAAAGCGCGCTTACCGGCATGAGGGGGAAGTCATCGGCACCGGGGCTGAGGCTGGGCTGCAACGGTTCCGAGCCACCGAGAAATGCCGATACGCTGTGACATCCGTGATGATGTGCTACGGCCTTGTCTGAGTCACCGGAGGAAGGCTGCTCCCTCTGCTCCGGATGTATTTCACCGGAACATTCCAATTGAGCTGTGCCAGAGAATTCCTGTGCGTGCACGACGGTTGACGTCAGCAGTGACATCACCAGCAAATACAGGATCGCAAGGCCATTGCGGAACATGATAGTCGCCTAGCAGCGACGAGTTGCCATGTCATCTTCAATTTTGCGATCATGATACTACAAGTTAATGAAATGTAATAACAAATCAGGGTGCCATGAGGTAAGGCGCGAGGTGTATATTTATAGAAATGCCAGGGCAGATCCCGCGAGCGGAGGCCCGACGGCCGATGCTCGCCGAAAAAGAAACGACGGAAACGGCGGCCTTCAGGATCGGCTACGCGCGCCCGCGCAATTTTGGCGAGTATAGTTGGCGAGTATAGGCGGATATCGAGCATAGACGGATAGTCAGACTTCCGCCCGCCCGGGATGTATCATTATTCCAGATCGAGTCGATTCGGGGCGCATGGTCAACGACCCATCGGCTGGACCTCGGTCAATCAAAGGGGGGAAGGGTGATCACGATCGGACAAACAATCTCCAAAACTGCGCTTTGCGCATCAGCCTCCATCGCGTTGTTTGCAATTGCGACGCCTGCTATGGGAAAGGACTGCGGAGATCTCGCCTCATTGGTCCTGACAGACGGCAAGGTGACGGCCGCTACGCTGGAGCCGGCAGGCAACTTTCAGGAGCCGCCAAGCGACGTGCCGCTGCCACCAGGCGTTGCGGGCGCGGCCTACAAGGATCTACCGGACTTCTGCCGTGTTCAGGTGACCATGACGCCGACGAAGGACAGTGACATCCGGGTCGAGATCTGGCTTCCGGCCACGGGCTGGAATGGAAAACTTGTCGGCATCGGCAATGGCGTGTGGGCCGGGCAACTGAGTTACTCGCAAATGGCTGATCCGGTGAAGCGAGGCTTCGCGGCGGTCACGACTGATACGGGACATGAAGGCAGCGGTCTCACAGCCGAATGGGCGGTCGGGCACCCGGAGAAACTGGTGGATTTCGGCCATCGCGCGGTGCATCTGATGACGGTCGCCGCCAAGGCCGCAATCCGCGACTATTACGGCACCGATCCGCGATTTAGCTATTGGAATAGTTGCTCGACCGGCGGTCGGCAGGGGTTGATGGCAGCATATCGTTATCCAGATGATTTTGATGCCATCTCCGCCATGGCGCCGGCGAATCCGATGACTGACCTGATGACGCAGAGCATGTGGGCGGCTAGCGTCACCCACCGCACGAAGGCTTCCGCCCTCACGCCGGCTTTGCTCTCTCTTGTCCATGAAGCAGCCGTCGCCGCCTGTGACCGGGATGACGGCACGGCCGACGGGTTGATCGCCAATCCTCAGGCCTGCACGTTCAAGCCGGCGGCTTTGCTTTGCAAGCCGGGGCAGACTGAAACTTGCCTGAACCCTGACCAGGCGGCAGCGATGCAGGCCATCTACGATGGCGTGCAGGACCCGCGATCCGGGAAGATCATCCTCCCCGGCTGGCCGATTGGCAGCGAAGTGCAACTGGCGGCGCTGGTCATGGGGCCAGCGCCATTTCCGGTAGCGAACGACTATTTTCGGCTACTCGTCCATGGCGATGATCGCGCATGGGACTGGAGCCGGATGGACTTTGGTGAGGAGACGGAAGCGGCGCGCCGCTTTGGCAGGGATGTCCTTGACGTCCCCCCCGCCGGCCTGGCCGCCTTTTTCAAGCGGGGCGGCAAGCTGCTGCTCAGCCATGGCTGGACGGACGGACTGATCCCCGCGACCAATACGCTCGCTTTCAACGATGGTCTGGTCGAAGCCATCCCGATCGATCAGCGGGCTACCAGCCTGCGCCTTTTCATGGTGCCAGCTATGGATCATTGCGGCGGCGGAGAAGGTGCTGGCAGCTTCGATACGCTGGGCGTTATCGACGACTGGGCAACGACAGGAAATGCCCCTGAGCGCATCGTCGCGACGCGGGTTGCGTCGGGCTTCCCCGGCTCGCCGACGCTGCCACCACTATCGCGCCCGCTCTGCGTCTGGCCCAAGATCGCAACCTATCAAGGGGCGGGCGATCAATCAGACGCTGCCAATTTTGTCTGCACCATGCCGAAATAGTCGAGGGCGGCCGCTTCATTCGTTAAATCTTGCGGATGAAATCGGCCGCTCGTTCCGCCACCATGATGACCGGCAGGTTGGTGCTGCCGCCGGAAGCGCGGGAAAGACCGAAGCGTCGACCACGCGCAATCCTGCTATGCCGCGCACGCGCAATTCGCCGTCCACCACCGAAGCCGGGTCGGCGCCCATGCGGCAGGTCCAGGAAGGGTGATAGGCGGTCTGGCGGACTCGCGCACATAAGCCAGCACCGCTTCGTCCGATGTCAGCGCGCCGATGAGCCGGCGTTGCGCACCGAGGACATTGGCCAGCGCGGGCTGATTGAGCAGGCTATGCAGAACATGAAAGTCGTGCACCATGGCCGCGCGATCGGCGAGGTCGGAGAGCAGGTTGAAGACGATTTCGACGGCAAATCGCGCAAATGCTATCTCTAAGGGGGCAAGCCTAGAAGGCTGACGACGAGCGTGTGATGGGCATGTATTGCACTATGCGCTGCGTCTTCGTGGGCATGTCGATCACATTGGCGTCGATGTCGTCAGGCGTATCGGTCATTGCATGTCTCTCCTCGCCGGCAGGACGCCGTCATGGCGCCGGGGTGAAGCGGGACCGCTCTGTTGCATCGTCACCGAACCGATCCTCGGTCTACTTTCGGGGAGGCGCGGCATGCGAGGACATGATCAGGCTCGACATGAATTGATCGCAGCTTGCCGTATCGGTTTATTCATTGCAGTGTCATGCCCAAAGACAAGAAACGGGATGCACAATCCCGACAGAGGGGATCAACGTCATGCGCATGCAACCTCGCTCGTTCTTCATTGCCCTGCTTTTCCCGGCGTTTCTTTTGCTCGGCGTGGGGGCAGGGGCCGGCGCTCAGGAAGCGCATGATCATATGGACATGCCCGCACCAGCGCAGTCTTCGGCGGTCAAGCGGTCGCGCTGGTCCGATCCTGCATCCTGGCCCGACGGAAAGGTGCCGCGCGAAGGCGATGCGGTGACGATCGGCCGGGACAGGGATATTGTGCTCGATGTCAGTCCGCCGGCGCTACGCAGCCTGACAATCAACGGCAAGCTCAGCTTTTCGAACGATCTCGATGTCGAGCTGAAAAGCGATTGGGTGCTGGTGGGAGGCGGCGAGCTGAACATTGGCAGTGAGGCCAGGCCTTATACGCGCAAGGCGACGATTACCCTCACCGACAATGTTCCCGATGAAGATGTGAACAGCATGGGGGACCGCGGCATCATGGTGATGGCCGGCACCCTGAACCTGCACGGCGACCGTGAGAATAGCTGGACCAAGCTTGCGAAGACGGCGAAGGCCGGCAGCGCCCGGATCGAAGTTCTGGATGCGAGCGGCTGGCGGAAAGGGGACCAGATTGTCCTTGCGTCAACCGATTTCGACCCCCGGCAGGCGGAGAAGCGCACGATCACCGCTATTGGCGGAAACACGATCACCCTTGATAAGCCGTTGAACTACATGCACTTTGGTGAAGTCACCTTCGGCGTTGACGAGCGCGGCGAAGTGGGTTTGCTGACGCGCAATATTCGCATCCAGGCGTCTGACGACGCGGAGCGCTCCTATTTTGGCGGGCACATCATGGCGATGGCCGGGTCCAAAATGTATGTCTCCGGCATCGAGTTGTTCCGCATGGGGCAGCATATGCAACTGGCCCGCTATCCGATCCACTGGCACATTATCGGCGACGGACAGGGGCAGTATATCCGCAACTCGTCGATCCACGACACATATAGCCGCTGCGTGACCGTGCACGGCACCAATAATCTGCGGGTGGAGAATAACGTGACCTTCAACAGCGTGGGTCACTGCTTCTTCCTGGAGGACGGGATCGAGACGGGCAATCAGTTCATCCGCAATCTGGGCATCCAGACCAAATGCCATCCGACCCGGCCGTGCGACCCGACCAACCTCACGCTGGCGCATCAGTCCACGAAAGGTCAGGAATCTGACCAGATGCTGATCCCGTCGGACAACACTGTCTCGACCTTCTGGATCACGAATCCCGACAATATCTACCGCGACAATGTGGCTGCGGGGTCCGACCAGATCGGCTTCTGGTTCGCCCTGCCGCAGCATCCCACCGGGGCGTTTGAAGGCACGGACATCAGCGCCAGGACCTGGCCCGGGCGGACCAAAGTGCGGGAGTTCAGCGGCAACACCGCCCACTCCAATTTCGATGGGATGATGCTCGACCGCGGCCCGGCGCCTGACGGCAAATTCGGTATCGCCGGCCCCAACCTGACCAGCTATGCCGACCCCGCCGATACGAATAGCGGGCTGGTGGTGTCGGTCTTCGACAATTTCACGGGCTATAAGAACCGCAACGGCGCGATCTGGGGCCGGGGCGAATATCACCTCTACACCAATCTGAAACTGGCCGATAACGCGATCGGCTTCACCCATGCGTCCGGTATCCCCGGCATCGCGCCTTTCACGTCACGGGTGGTCGACTCGCTGTTCGTGGGGGAGAGCGACAATATCGGCAACCCCACCACGCCCGAGGAAGTGGCTTATGGCCGCAGCCTGCCGGCCGCGTCCGCGGATTTCCCGATCCGTGGCTATGAATATTATGATTTCCACCACGAAGTGCAGAATACGACATTCGTGAACTATGTGCCCAACGATCTTCGCGATGCGGGCGCGCTCTCCTACCTGTTGTTCACCAGCTTCGGGATGAGCACCGAGAACTCTGTCGAGGGCGTGAAATTCGTCAACGCCAAGCCGGTCAGCTTCCCTCCGGTCCAGCGCCGCTGGGCATCCGACTACGGACGCAGTGCCGCCTATAAAAGTGCGGCATTCCGGGATCTGGACGGCTCGATCGGTGGGATTCCCGGCGCCTATATCGTCATCGACAACGGCATCGCATCCCATGAAGATACCTGTGAGATCAAGGCGAGCTGGGGAGCGGCCATCTGCAAGGGGGATATGGGCCGCTTCAGCATCGCCGGTGATTTCAGCGGTTTCCAGACTGGCCCCATCACCAACCCGATCATGCTCCAGCGCAACGGCAAGCGGTTCGAATATAACGGGGAAACCACGATTGGCAGCGGCGCCGAGCTAAGGGTCGAGACGGCCCGGGATACGCTGTCCCTTTCCTTGCGGGAAATGGATCAGGGCTCCTTCGTGCTTTTCGAGCTTCCCGGCTTCGCCACCGCCGCTGGCGGCGCGCCGGAGAGCAGCCTTGCCGCCCTGCGCGACGCGAGCAGAACAGCCTATTATAAGGAAGGTGACACGCTATGGGTCAAGCTGGTGGTCGAAGAGGCCGACCACAAAGGCCCTGTCATCGAACGGGTCGGCAATCTCACTGCGCAGGCCAGCATCGATGTCGGCAGGCAACCCGGCTCGCCAACGGCCATCCGTTGATGATGGCTTAATTGAAAGCGGCAGTCCCGTGCGGCTCCGGCTGGACGGGGTCCGCGCGGGCCGCGCCCGCTTCGCCGAGAGAGCGCCATAGCAGCAGGATCGCGGCGCCCGCATGGACCAGACCGCCGGGCACCTATGTGACAACCTTCCACGGCCATGTCTTCCACCAGTGCCTGGGCCGCCGGGGAAGGCTGTAACTGCGCGAAAAGCCAAGTTGCCGCCCGGTTCTGGATCGTTTTCTTAACATCCTCACTAACGGCAGGCGTAACATCCGGTTTCGGATCGCTATCCGATCGAGCAAGGCGTTGACAATATTTGTCGCCATGCTGGCCCCTATGCACTTCCCGGTTCACCGACGTGGACCCAGATGCGTTGTGCGAAACTACCATCTCTGGCGACCTGTTCAAGAATTTGCTTCAGGACGTTTTGCGGGCTCGACCATTGACCCTGCCTGCTGCGGTGTCGTCATGGCCCGTCTGTCGTTCCGTTGAGCCCGGTGAACAGCCGCTTGCTATGCTCCACCATCTAACTTACGCAGTTCGAGAGATTGATCGCCTTGTTATAAGCGGGCGGCATAGGGGGAGCGACATGCTGTATAAGTGCGTTGAATCTATGGGTTTCGAGCGGCTTACCGGACACGGGCCACGCAACCTGCGTGCGCTGTTCGAGGTGAAGGCGGGCGAGATCGGAGCGGGCGCATGAGCATGGACCAGGGCTATTCCGCGCTTGAGACGGCCAATCTCGCGCTGGTGCGCAAGATGTATGACGAGGTGCTGGAGCCGCTCGATGCCAGCGCGGTCGATCGCTATTTCACGCCCGGCTATATCCAGCACAGCCCGATGGCGAAGAGCGGCGCGCAGGGGCTGAAGGATTTTCTCGATTGGGCGCGCAGCACGTCGCCCGATGCCCATCATGACGTGAAGCGCATGTTTGCCGATGGCGATCATATCATCGCGCATGTTCATGTGGTGATCGAACCGGGCACGGCGGGTAATGCGGTGATCGATATCTTCCGCATCGAGGACGGCCGGATTGCGGAACATTGGGATGCCTCGCAGCCCGTCCCGGATCAGCCCGGCAATGATAACGGGATGTTCTGACATGACCGGTGATGTTTTCCGGCCGGGACGGTTTGTGGACAAGGTCGTGGTGGTGCCGGCGGCAATAGCGGGATGGGGCACTGCGTGCAGTCCGATATTGGCGATCTTGCCGCTGGCGAGGGTGGTCTGTTTTACCGGTTTTCGCGAGCGACGCGCTTTAGGGGACGGACCCGCATCTTACGGCGCATTCAGGATTTAAGATGAACAGAATATCGGTTGAGGAATGCGATTTCGTCGTGGTGGGTGCCGGCAGTTCAGGGTGCGTTGTCGCCGCGCGCCTGAGTGAGGACGCGCGCCATCAGGTCGCTTTGCTTGAGGCGGGCGGGAGCGATCGTCATCCGATGATTGCGATGCCGCTCGTCTGGATGAAAACGCTCGATATGCCGCAGTTTGGCTGGGGCACGCAGAGCGTTGCCGAACGCCATCTGGACGGGCGCGTCCAGCCTCTGCCACGCGGAAAGGTGCTGGGCGGGTGCAGCGCCATCAATGGCACCATGTATATTCGCGGCGCGGCGGCGGATTATGACGGCTGGCGCGATATGGGGTTGCCGGGCTGGGGCTATGACGATGTGCTGCCCTATTTCAAGCGCTCGGAACTGAACTGGCGGGGGGAGGGGGCTCATCATGGCGGCGCCGGGCCGCTGCATGTCACCCCGCTCAAAAAGCACCGGCAATTATATCCCGCCATGATCGGGGCTGCGGCGCAGATGGGCTATGACGAGATTGACGATTTCAACGTCCCCTCTCCCGAGGGCTTTGGCATGCCCGATTGCAATATCCGGAACGGCCGACGCCATTCGGCCGCCAATGCCTATCTTGATCCCGTCAAGGCGCGCCCGAACCTGCGGATCGAGACCGGCGCTTTCGTCACGAAGGTCATTCTTGAAAATGGCCGGGCGGTTGGCGTTGCGTTCGAGCAAGGTGGTCAGCAGAGGATTTTGCGCGCCCGCCGGGAGGTCATCCTATGTGGCGGCGCGTTCAACTCGCCCCAATTGCTCATGCTGTCCGGCATCGGCCCGGCGGAGGCGCTGAAGGCGGCCGGGGTCGAGCCGGTGGTGGATCGCGCGCGTGTCGGGGCCAATCTTCAGGACCATCCCATCGCGTTGAACTTTTGGGCGGCCGCCCAACCGATCACGTTCGAGCGGGATCTGCGGCTCGACCGGCTGGCGTTCAATGTCCTGCGCTGGAGCCTGACCGGAGAGGGGACGCCGGCGCAAAGCCCGTTGACTGTTCAGGGGTTCATCCGGTCGAGCGCGGATGAAGACCGGCCGGACATCCAGTTTCAGGTCAGCCATGTGTCTTATGAGGCGCGGCCGTGGTTTCCCGGCGTGCGCAAGGGGGCGGGGCATGTGCTTTCTGCCGGTGCACTGTTGCTCAGTCCGGAAAGCCGCGGGCAGGTGTCGCTGGCATCGCCCGATGCCCATGACCGGCCGATGATCGCGCTGAACTTTCTCTCGGCGGAGCGGGATCGCCTCAGATTGCGAGCCATGATCCGGTTTTCGCGGGCGTTTTTCTCCGGCACGGCACTGCGTGACTATGTCGCGCAGGAACTGGCGCCGGGCGCTGACGCGCAGAGCGACGACGCAATCGATGCATGGCTGCGCGCCAGCGTGATGAGCGGGGGCCACCCCACGAGCACCTGCGCCATGGGGCCGGATGCGGACGCCGTGGTGGATGGCGAACTGCGCGTGCGGGGTGTCGCGGGGCTGCGTGTCGTCGATTGCTCGGTGATGCCCACGATCATTCGCGGCAATACCAATGCGCCAGCCGTGATGGTTGGCGAAAAGGCGGCCGATATGATCCTGGGGCGCCCGGCCTTATCTCCGGAACGGACTATGACAGCGTCGCCAAGCAGCTCATGACGGGCTGCGGCTCGCCCGGGAAGCACCACGCGGCGGAAGCCCGGCGCCCTCATTTTTCGGCTGCGCGCAATTCCCAGATGTGGATGATGCCATCAATGCCTTCCTCGATCGATTGGTCGATCTGGTACAGCGCGTCGATCCGTTCCCACACGCGCGAATGATGGAAGACGGACCAGCCAAGGGTATAGGCCTGGATGTCCGAATAGGCGCGGTGAAAGATCTCGCGATCGACATCATAATGCCGGCGCTGCTGCTCGACCAGATTGGTCGCCAGCTCAACGACGCTTTCGTCGTTGAGTTCAGCGGACTGCAACAGGAGCATGGCATAGGGCATGTTCCGGTTGGTTGCCCACAAGGTTGTGCCAAATGCCTTCAGCCAGCCCTGCCATGAGCTGCGTTGCGGCGTGCGCTCGACCATCGCGACGATGAGCGACTTGATGACCTCCCGCAGGATCGAGCTTCTGTCCGGGAAATACCAGTAAAGCGTGGGCGCCCGGATCGCGAGGCGTGCGGCCAGCTTCCGCATGCTCAGCTTCTCGATCCCTTCCTCCTGAAGCAGCGCCAGTGCTGCTTCGACGATCTGCTTCTTGTCGAGTTTGCTCTCTTCCATGGCCTCTCATTGGGAGCTGAACGGTGTTTGTCCAGCGCACTTCGTTAATGAGCGTCTATTGAAGAAAACCCTCCCCGCAGGCACGGGGAGGGCTCTATTTTCTCTCTATTTTATAGAGCTGGGCTTCAGCTTCAGAACTTGAAGTTGGCGCCCAGATAGAAGCGGCGACCCATCACGTCATAATAGGACGCGTTGTAGCTGCCGCCCGACAGATTGCCGCCCGTCGGAGCCGTGTTCACACCGAACAGCGGCGGCGCCTTGTTGAACAGATTGTCCACACCGAGGCGGAACGACGCATCGCGGGTTACCTTGATGTTGGCGCTCAGGTTGAACAGGTCATAGGCGCCGGCACCCGCGATCGGGGTCGTGGGGATGGTCGCCGCCGTCTCCGTGCGAACACGCGGCAGGTGGCGCCATTGCAGGGCCAGATCGACCGGACCGACCGAGTAGCCGAACGTCGTGAACAGCTTCCAGCGGAATGCGCCGCCGTCGAGACCGTTCTGCGTCGGACCCGTCGTGCCGACATATTCAATCAGCGGCAGCTGGGCGAGTTCAACCGACTTCATCGAAATGACGTAGTTGAGCACGCTGTTCAACGAGAAGCGGCCCGGGCCGATGTCCTTCGCCCAGTCGAGCTGGAAATCGAGACCGGACGTCTGGAAACGGCCGCTGTTCAGATAGGTCAGCGACAGATTGCCCAGTGCGCCGCTCGAGTTGCGGGCCACTGCATTACAGGCAGCCGCGTTCGCATCCAGCGTCGGGTTGAAGAGCGTGTCGAAGCACTGACGCTGCACGATATCAGCCGTCTGGGCACCGATCGCGTCCTTCACCTTGATGCTGTAATAGTCGACCGCGAACCGCAGACGGTTGAGCCACGGCGAATCGAACGGCGACGTGATGACCGCACCGAGCGTCCAGGTGTCGGCGACTTCCGGTTTCAGATCCGGGTTGCCCGTGAGAGTCGGGAACACGTAGGACGCGCCCTGACCCTGGGTGCCGCCATAATAGGTGGACGCCGCCGTGGAGCTTGCACGATCCATGAGGGTGACGCAGAGCGCTTCGACGTCCGCAGCGTTGGCGGCAGTGTTACCGGCAGCGTTGGGATTGGCCGACCATGCCAGGCCGTTCAGACGCGAGCAGACGTCACCACCCGAAGCCGACGCGAAGGTCTGCTGGGCCGCGAGGAACAGCTCCGCGATGTTCGGAGCACGCTCAGCGCGGTTGTAGCCGCCACGGAAGCGCAGCCAGTCGGTGACTTCCCAGGTGCCCAGCGCCTTGTAGGTGTAGCTCGTGCCGGTCGTATTGTAGTCGGAGACACGACCGCCCAGTTCCAGCTCCAGATTGCGAATGCCCGGAATGTCCGCGAGGAGCGGGATCAGCAACTCGCCATAGACTTCCTTCGCCGTGATGCGGCCCTTCGAGTTGCCCGACGGATAAAGACCGAGAACCTGGTCGTTAAACATCGAACCCTGCGTCACATAAGTGTCGTTGTCGAAGTGATAGTTGTTGTGGCGATAGCTGGCGCCGATGGCCGCGCTGACGTTGCCGGCCGGCAGAGCGAACAGCGAACCTTGTGCGTCGAACTCCCAGACCGACTGCTGCATGACCGCACGGGTCTTCAGGTTGGTCGAAACCGCATCGAGGCAGTCCTGGCTGATCGTGCCGCCATTCAGGTAGGAGAACGGATTGATGCCGGTGGTGCAGGTTGCGGTCGCACCGGCGAAGCCGTTGTCCAGGCCCTGATTGCCCGTGGCCGAGAAACCGGCACCCCAGTCATCCGACTGCATCACCGTACGCAGACGCTGCAACGAAACGAAGCCGGTCTGAAGGACGTTGGTTTCGGATTCGCCCTGCTGGCCGAACAGCGTCCAGGTCCAGTCGGTGCCTGGCACCTTGCCGTCGAGGCCGACCGTCATGTTGTAGGTGAAGACATCGGTCTTCGATTCACGGTTGAACGGCAGCATGGCGCGCAGTTCATACGGCGCCGTCGGATCGGCACGCGAATCGAGGATCGCCTGGAGATCGGAGGGAACATCGCGGCCATCATTGGCCATCACGACGCTCCAGCCATATGTGATCGGGCCGGGCTCCTGAACGGTCGAGGTGCTGACCTTGCTGAAGGTGGCGTCAGCGAAAACGCTCACCCAGTCGTTGATCTCATAATTGCCGCGCGCATACACATTGTAGCGCTCGAGAGGCAGAACCAGCAGATTGTCGGTGAAGTTGGCCCCAATCTGACCGTTGGAGAGCAGCTTGTAGTTATAGCCGTCCACGACCTGATTGGCCGACGTGCCATTCTTGCTCGCAGCGTCGAAACCGGAGAAGACCGAACCGTCGGGGTTGACGAACAGGGTCGCGCCAGCGCCACCGTTATTCCACGTCGTCACGCCCATCGCGTCATTGAGCGCTGCCGAGGTGGGCAGGTTCGAGAAGCCGAGGGTCACGCCCGGCAATTCCGGGAAGAAGCCCGAGCCGCCAATGTCCGGGTTCGCCCACATGTCACGATACCATTTGCGATCGCGCTGGTAGGCAGCGTTACGCGTGTTGGTCGAGAAAGCGATGCTGATATTGCCGCGGCTGTCCGCAAAGTTGGTGCCGAGGATACCGGAAACGGTCCACTCGGTATTGTCACCATGCTCGCTCGTGCCGAGCTGCGCATCCAGGTTGAAGCCCTGGAAATTCTTCTTCATGATGAAGTTGGTGACACCGGCAACAGCGTCCGCGCCATAGGTCGACGAGGCACCGCCCGAGATGATCTCGACGCGCTCGATCGCAGCCGACGGGATGGTGTTGATGTCCACCGCCATCGAGGCGTTGGCCGGCGTCGCGCGACGGCCATCAAGCAGCACGAGGTTGCGGTTGGCGCCAATGCCGCGCAGCGAGATCGTCGCAGCGCCCGGCGTGTTGGTCGCGGTTGGCTGAATGTCGCCGCCAGCGGTCGGCAGCTTCGCTGTCGACGAGAATTGCGGCAGCTTGTTCAGGTTGGTTTCGAGCGCGGAGCTTGTCGAATTCTGAAGCAGTTCGCTGCTGACCGTCTGGATCGGGCTGTTGGCCTGATAGTCGCGGCGCACGATGCGCGAACCGGTGATGACGATCGCTTCATCAGCCGAGGCTTCGTCGTCCTGCTGGACATCCTGTGCGTGGACAGGCGCGCCGGCCATGACGAGGCCGACACTGCTGGCGAACAGCGCTGCCTTGAGGGACTGACCGAACGACCGGCCGGTCTTGAAGGGGGTATTCATATGGAAAAATTCTCCAGTCCTGGTGTTCAAACGGACAGCCGACCGAAGGCCGGATTTCTGTCTCACTGTTTTATTCTTGGGTCCGCTGCGGACCGGGTCGAACCTCGCTGCGCTGCGCTGCCGGAAAGAAAGGCGCAGGTCCCGTGCGTCCGGAGAGGAATGCGCAGGGACGGGGCCGTCGGAACGTGCTGCGAAAATCAGCGAGAAGAGGAAAAATCTGGAAGGCAGGAATGTTTAACTGGCTGCCAGAGACGCCCGGATGCTTAGCGCCTGGCGTCGTGAGCGAACATGGCCAACCTCCAAATATTCTTAGCAAGCGTAAAATGAGACAAACACTCGTTTAAACGCTAATCGATACAGGGCTATTGGGACGCCCCTAGGATGACGGAGAAAGGATTGTCCAGACATGGCGATCCGATTGCCTAACAAGCGACGATGACTGTGTCCAAAATGACGCAGTATCGGTGTGCTGCTGAGATAGCGCGCTGATTTTATGAGCGATTGTCGGGCATGTTGCCTTGGGCAAGGGCGGCGATGGTCGAAATCCCGTGAGTAGATGGCGATAGCAGCATGGTTTCGATCGGCTTTGCGGCCGCGCTTGCATAGCTCGATTTGAGCGGGAGCCGATGGCGGCACGGGCGCGTCATGATGACAATGTGACGTCTGGTGCCGCCGCTAAAGGTTTGCTGTGGCTCGGGCTGCGCGGCTGCGCTGTCCGGGCCGGTCCAGACCCCGCCAGAGGGCCGCGCAGCGCGGATAAAAGCATTGCGCTTGCTCTCCCGCTACGCTTTGGATAGGCGCGCAGAGAGCCCGCCTTCTCGGGCAATGATCCGGGGTAAAGTTGAGGCGTTAAACTTTATGCAGATGGGTGACCGAGCGGTTTAAGGCGCCCGTCTTGAAGGCTCCCGACGGAAGGGTGGCAGAGTGGTCGATTGCAGCGGTCTTGAAAACCGCCGATGTGCAAGCATCCGTGGGTTCGAATCCCACCCCTTCCGCCAATTTCAGCCGAACCGACATATTTGACGTAAACAAACCTTGCGGATTGCCTTGGCCGTTCCGTGCTCAGAGCCCAAGAAATTGGAACGGTTCGCTTTCTTTGAACTGATCGTTGGCCATGCCGGAGTAGATATTCTTCTGGTTGGGACCGAGATCGAGTTTCATCACCTTTCCATGTTCTTTGGAGAGGTCCAGCTGCGTCAGGTCGATCCAAAAGATGTTTGGCGTGAGTACTGATTCGAAAAAATAGAGCTTACGCTTATGGTCGGCAACCGTGCGCCAGCGCGTCGAGGAAATATTGGGCTGGTCCGGCGTTGTGATCCCCAGGGGGACCGACGTGTTGCGGATGACGCTGAAGGCGCTGGCGATCGTTTCCACCGGATCGGCCACTTTCGGAATGGCATTTACATAGAAAGACGCACGCGCGAAGCGGTCGGCGGCCCGGTTCGTTCCGGGTAGCATGACGGTCCCGCCGATTTGGGTCCAATATTCATTCAGCGCGAGCTGCTGCTCGAAGGTTGGTGAGTTTGTCATCACCTGATAGTCGCGGTTATGGTGGATGACCTGTTTGCCGTCGATATATTCGATGATGGCACTGTCTCCGGTAGCATCCGAGAGCGAAAGGTGCAGAGTGGCAAGCCTGTTCTCGCCAGGGACGCTGTCTGTGACGATCGTGAAGCGCTCTTCGGCGAGCGCATCGACCGCCTCCTGGACCGTGGCGAAGTTGTCGAGAACATACTGCGCCCACGCAGCCAACGATAGGCCGGGGGCACTGCCATCATATTCGGGATAGGTCGACTCGACGAGCCAAAGCACATTTGCCACCAACCCAGCCTCGTTCATGCCGTCGGTGGTCGAGATGTCATAGCCCGAGGCGATGACACTGCCATATTGCGATGTCCATTGAATCGAATTCGGTCCAGCCTCGCCCGAGCGCCCCATGCCGCGCGGGAATACCCAAAGGTTTGTCCCCACGTCAGTCTTCCAATCCATGGAGCGCGCGGTGATCACCTGGTCGTTCGCGCCGAGATAGACGAAACGCGTGCAGGCTTCAGCGGCTGGAACCACGACACTTGTTGACACCAAAAGCGCGCCGAAAATCGCGGTCAATAAACGCTTTCTTCCAGACAACACAGCCTCCCCAATTTTGCAGCTTTTTCCCTGCGTCATGGTGCCCTCTTTTGGTCCGGGGTCAACAGCTTGATTGGCTCCTGACGTGCTTGGCGGCATGGCGCGCGGCACGCCGCGCCAGGAGGTGGACATCATCATGAGGCCGGATCAAGACACCGGCGCTGATCGTTGGCAGCCAGGATGGCAATCTCATCTTTACTGTTGTCGAGCGCCAAAAGCTCAGCTTGTCATTCCCGCAGTCCGCAGCCGGGGAGGGCTCCGATACCCTGTGATCGCGAGGCATATTGCCTGCGCGATCTCGTCGAACGGTTCTGGTGCCGTTTCAAGGATGGACGACCCTTATATGGCAGAATGGCTTCTTGGCCGCCCTCATCACCACTGGTGCGCTCCTTGAGCCCTATCCTGGTTCAGCCCGGCACAAAATTTCAAAATAGTATTTGACCGAATCATTTGGTCTGCCTAGAGGGGCTTCACCGCAGCGGTGGTGACCATGAGTTTCCGCCGCGACGGTCGCCGGCATGATATGGACGCGGCACCCTGAG
>Ga0182736_1000715_pt1 | contig 43167 bp, 39 predicted proteins | sample eDN5th30CKraftBY_FD_128882 | JGI IMG/M metagenome (GOLD analysis project Ga0182736, IMG submission 128882) | Enriched backyard soil microbial communities from Emeryville, California, USA - eDNA 5th pass 30_C Kraft BY (version 2) (version 2) | ecosystem: Environmental > Terrestrial > Soil >... | reverse complement strand
CTCCGCCCGCTCGTGAAGAGCGGCTCGTCGGGCCGCACCGCCGACCTGTCCCGCCGTCACAAGGTGGTCGCGTCGCCCAGCGGCGTCGTGTCGGTCACCGGCGGCAAGCTCACGACCTACCGCGAGATGTCCGCCGACACCATCGACGAGGTCGTGCAGGTGCTCGGCACCCGGGTCAGCGGCATCTCCCGTGGCTCGCGCACCAAGAAGCTCCGCCTCCGCGGCGCCGAGGGCTACGACTCGCTGGCCGAGTCCACCGATGCCCTCACCGCGCACCTGGCGAACCGCTACGGCGGCGAGGCCCGCACGGTCCTCGCCCTCGCCGAGTCCGATCCCACGCTCCGCGAGCCCCTCGTCGCCGGCCTGCCCTACATCAAGGCCGAGGCCGTCTACGCGGTGCGCCACGAGATGGCCCGATCCGTCGACGACGTCCTGAGCCGCCGCACCCGGGCCCGCCTGCTCGCACGCGACGCGTCGGCCGCAGCCGCGGGCGACGTCGCCGCGCTCATCGCCCCGGTGCTCGGGCTGTCCGAGTCCGAGGCCGAAGCGCAGGCGTCGAGCTACCGCGCCGCCGTCGAGCTCGAGCGCACCACGGCGCAGCTCCCCGAGACCGCGCTGGACGCCAGCCTCGGCGCCTGAGCCCGCGGGCATGCCCCCGTCAGGTACCCCGAACGGGTGATGTCCTCCTCGACGGATCGCGCTGGCGGCGCGACCATGAGCCGGACAGCACCACAGACCAGGGAGGGTTCTGATGGGGTTCGTACAGATCATCGAGCTGCAGACCAGCCGGTTCGACGAGATCGAGGCGCTCCACGAGGCCTGGCTCGCCGACACCGAAGGGACCCGGACCACCGTCAGCGAGACGGTGGTCCGTGACCGCGAGAAGCCGGGGCGCTACCTGGTGATCGTGGAGTTCCCGAGCTACGACGCCGCGCAGACCAACAACGACCTGCCGGCGACCAGCCGGTTCGCGGAGCAGCTCGGCCCGCTCCTGGATGCGCCGCCGACGTTCCACAACCTGGACCTGGTGCGGGTCGACCGCACCTGACGCGCATCCCGCGCGGGTGCCCGACGAAAGGGGGCCGTGATGGCCCGAATGGTTGCCGACTGCCGGGACATGCCGAGTGAGAGCGGCTGCACCCTCACGATCGCGGGCGAGGAGGACGAGGTGGTGGCCGCGGCCGCCATCCACGCCGCCACCGTCCACGGCCACGAGGACACCCCCGAGCTCCGGGAGATGGTCCGCTCCGGCCTCAAACCCGAGTAGCCGCCTGCGTGGCTCGATCGGCGGTACCGTCCGCTGAGGTCCTTTCGAGCTGAGCGAGGTGGTCGGTCGTGCGAAGCGTCACGGTGGCATCGGTGCAGATGTCGATGGCCGACGACGTCGCCACGAACGTCGCTGCGGCCGAGCAGCTGATCCGCGACGCGGCAGGCCGGGGCGCACAGGTCGTGCTGATCCCGGAGCTGTTCGAGGGGCACTACTTCTGCATCGACCAGCTGCCCGAGCACTTCGAGCGGGCGCGTCCGCTGGAGGGGCACCCGACCGTCGAGCACTTCCGCGCCGTGGCAGCCGAGCTGGGCATCGTGCTGCCGATCAACGTGTACGAGCGGGCCGGCCAGGCCACGTTCAACACCGTCGTGGTGATCGACGCCGACGGCACGGCGCTCGGGACCTACCGCAAGAGCCACATCCCCGACGGCCCCGGCTACACCGAGAAGTACTACTTCAACCCGGGCGACACCGGCTTCCGGGCCTGGGACACGGCCCACGGCCGGATCGGCATCGCGATCTGCTGGGACCAGTGGTTCCCGGAGGCGGCGCGGTGCATGGCGCTGGAGGGCGCCGAGGTCCTCCTCTACCCCACTGCGATCGGCAGCGAGCCGCCCGACCCCTCGTGGGACTCGAGCGGGCACTGGCAGCGGGTCATGCAGGGGCACTCGGCGGCCAACCTCATGCCGGTCGTGGCGGCCAACCGGTACGGCCACGAGGAGGGCGCCGAGGGCCGGGCCATCACGTTCTACGGGTCGTCGTTCATCACCGACCTCACGGGCGACAAGGTCGCCGAGGCCGGACGGGAGGGCGATGCCGTGCTCACCGCCACGTTCGACCTCGACGAGCTCCGCAACCAGCGCAACGCCTGGGGGCTGTTCCGGGACCGCCGACCTGACCTGTACGGCCCGATCGCCACGCTCGACGGGGCCACCAACCCGCGCACCGGAGGCCGGTGATGGGCCGCTTGCGGATGCCCGCCGAGTACGACCCGCACGAGGGGACGGCCATCGCCTGGCCCTGCCGCGACGAGATCTACCCGGGGCCGCTGATGGACGAGGCCCGGGACGCCCACGCCCAGCTGGCCCAGGCCATCAGCCGGTTCGAGCCGGTCTGGGTGATCGCCGATCCCGCCGACGCCGATGCGGCCGCGGCCCGCTGCGGCGAGGGGGTCACGGTCGTGGAGCTCCCGATCGACGACTCGTGGTTCCGCGACACCGGCCCGATCTACGTGTTCGACGGCAGCGACCGCATCGCCCTGGACTTCACGTTCAACGGCTGGGGCCGGAAGTTCGAGCCGTACGACCGCGACGCGGCGGTGGCATCGGCGTGGGCCCGGGCGATGGACCACCCGGTGCACCGGGTGCCGCTGGTGTTCGAGGGCGGGTCGATCACGGTCGACGGCATGGGCACCGCGGCCACCACCACCCAGTGCCTGCTGCACCCGAACCGGAACCCGCACCTCACGATGACCGACATCGAGGACGAGGTCTGCGACGCGTTCGGCCTCGACGCCGTGATCTGGCTCCCCTACGGGCTGGCGCTCGACGACGACACCGACGGCCACGTCGACAACGTCGCCGCGTTCTCCCGGCCCGGGACGCTGCTGCTCCAGGGCTGCGACGACGAGGACGAGGCCGACTGGGTCCGCATGGACGTGAACCGCCGCGTCGCCGACGGGCACCCGGACTCGGCGGGCGAGCGGATCGAGACCGTGGTCGTCCCCGTGCTCCCGTTCGTCGAGCGCGACGGGCTCCGGGTCGCGGTGCCGTACCTGAACCTGTACGTCGGGAACGGCTTCGTGGTGGCCCCCACCTGCGGCCACCCCGCCGACGCCGACATGGTCGGGCTCATCGCCGAGCAGTTCCCGGGGCGCGAGACGTTCCCCCTGGAGATCGGGTCGATCCTCGCTGTCGGCGGCGGCGGCATCCACTGCATCACCCAGCAGATCCCCGCGACCTGAGCGTCCTAGGGTGCGGTCCCGATGAGCCCTGCACCGAACTCTGGATCGCCCACCCCGCCCATCGAGATCAGCGGCGGCGCCGCATCGGCCACCGGGCGCCTCGGCGCCCCGGTCGTGCTGCTCGACGACGCGTTCCTCAGCCGCCTCGGCGAGGCCTGCGCGGACGTCCGGCTCGATCCCGCTGAGCGGGCCGAGGCGAGCCGGGACTGGTGGCCGCTCGCCATGGTGTGGGCCACCGAGGGCAAGGTCGGCCAGGTGGCCGGCGCCGTCGCCCGCCCGTCGTCCACCGACGAGGTGGCCGCGGTCCTGCGGCTGTGCAACGAGGCCCGCATCCCGGTCACGCCGGCGGCCGGCCGCTCGAGCGTCGTCGGCGGCACCGTGCCCGTGCACGGCGGCGTCCTGCTCGACCTGACCGGCCTGGTCGGCATCGAGTCGGTCGACGTCGAGTCCGGCATGGTCGAGGTCTGGGCCGGCACCTTCGGCGACCTGTTCGAGGAGGAGCTGCAGGCCCAGCACGGCCTCACGGTCGGCCACTGGCCGCAGTCGATGAACCTCTCGACCGTCGGCGGCTGGCTGGCCTGCAAGGGCGCCGGGCAGCTGTCGAACCGGTACGGGAAGATCGAGGACATCGTCGTCGGCCTCGAGGTCGTCCTCCCCGACGGCACCGTGATCCGCACCGGCGGCCAGCCCCGCTTCGCCGTCGGCCCGGACCTCACCCACCTGTTCGTGGGCGCCGAGGGCACGCTCGGCGTCATCACCCGGGCCTGGCTCCAGGCCTGGCCCAAGCCCGAGGCCACGATCCGCGGCGCGTGGAGCTTCCCGACGTTCTCGGCGGCGCTCACGGCGATGCGCCGCGTCATCCAGCGGGGCGCCCCGGTGGCCGTGCTCCGCCTCTACGACGGCATCGAGTCGAACCGGAACTTCCAGACCGAGCTCACCGACAACGTCCTGCTCGCCTACGACGAGGGCGACGAGACGATGCTCGCCGCCGCCAAGGCCGTCCTCGACGAGGAGTGCGCGGAAGCCCGCCGGCTCGACGACGCCCTGGTCGAGCAGTGGTTCGGCCACCGCAACAACGTCGACGCCCTCGAGGCCCTCATCTCGAAGGGCTACGTGGTCGACACCATGGAGATCTCGGCCCCGTGGTCGAAGCTCGACGCCATCTACGAGGCCGCCACCGCCGCCATCTCCGCGGTGCCCGGCACGCTCGCCGCGTCGGCGCACCAGTCGCACTCGTACGTCACCGGCGCCTGCCTGTACTTCACGTTCGCCGCGCAGGTCGCCCCCGAGGCGCGCGAGGCCTACTACGTCGCCGCGTGGGACGCCGGCACCCGCGCCGTGCTCGAGCACGGCGGTTCGCTGAGCCACCACCACGCGGTCGGGCTCAACCGGGCCCGGTTCATGCCCGAGGTGCTGGGCGAGGGCCTCGGCACGCTCGCCGCGGTGAAGGCGGCGCTCGATCCGAACGGCATCTGCAACCCCGGCAAGCTCGGCCTCCCCGACCCGTTCGGCGGCCAGGCCTGGCCGGCCGCGGACTGACCGGCGCCGTGGCCCCCTTCGACGCCCCCGACGACGACATCCCGCCGGCCAGCGACGAGCCGGCCGGCCCGGACCCGACGCGCGTGGCGTGGATGGTCGTCGCCCGCTCCGCCGCCACCGGCCTGCTCCTCGCCATGCCCGCGGCGTTCCTGCACGTGGTGCTGGCCAACCAGACGCCGCGCCCCCAGGCGGGCATCAACCTCTCGTTCCTGGCGGTGTTCATCGGGTTCGGGCTCGCCGGCTGGATGGCCGGACGGGAGGCGCCGGGCCAACTCGCCAAGCACGGGGCACTGGCCGCCGGCGCGGCGTTCGTCGCCGTCGAGATCGTCGTGATCCTCGGCCGCCCCGACCGCGGCGCGGCCGCGGTCGTCTTCGGGATCGTGTTCATCGGCCTGCTCGCCGCGTGCATCGGCACGATCGGCGCCACCATCGGGGGCCGCAAGCGCAAGGGGGAACTGGGATGAAGCTGCTCGTCGTCGACGTGGGGACCAGCGGGGTGCGGGCGGCGGTCGTGACGCCCGAGGACGGGGTGACCCACTCGCACCACCAGGAGGTGCTGCCGTCGTCGCCGGCACCGGGCCTCGTCGAGTTCGACGCCGCACTCATGGCCGAGGCCGTGCTCGCGGTGGCGAAGCAGGCCGCCACGGAGGCGGGCACGGTCGATGCGGTCGGCATCGCCAACCAGCGGGCGTCGACCGTGGTGTGGGACCGCAAGACCGGCGAGCCGGTCGGCCCCGGCCTCGGCTGGCAGGACCTGCGCACCGTGGTCGACTGCCTGATCCTGGCCGGCGAGGGCCTCCGCACCGCGCCGAACCTGCTCGCCACCAAGGCCGCGCACCTCGTCAAGGAGGCCGATCCCGATGGCACCCGGGACCTGTGCATCGGCACGGTCGACAGCTGGATCGCCTGGACCCTCTCGCAGGGCTCGGTGCACGTCACCGACGCCTCCAACGCCGGTCTGTACGGCCTGCGCACGGGCGACCAGGAGCAGTGGGACGAGCGGGCCATCGAGCTGCTCAAGCTCGACGTGGGCCAGCTGCCCACCGTGGTCGACTCCGTCGGCGAGTTCGGCCGGGCCACCGCCCTTCCCGGGTCGCCCCCGCTCACCGGCATCCTCGGCGACCAGCAGGCGTCGCTGCTCGGCCAGGGCTGCGTCCGGCCGGGCCAGGCCAAGATCACGTTCGGCACGGGCGGCATGCTCGACCTGTGCCTCGACCGCCGACCGGCGTTCGAGACCCAGGGCACCGGCGGCACCTTCCCGATCGTCACCCGCAGCAGCGACGGCCAGCGCCGCTGGGGCCTCGAGGCGGTGATGCTCGCCGCGGGGACCAACGTCGAGTGGCTGCGCGACGACCTCCAGGTCATCGCCGACGCCGCCGACTCCCACACCGTGGCGGCCCAGTGCGAGTCCAGCGACGGCGTCGCCTACGTCCCGGCCCTGCTCGGCCTGGGCGCCCCCACGTGGGACTACGGGGCCCGTGGCGCCCTCCTGGGCCTCACCCGGGGCAGCGGGCGGCCCCAGATCGTGCGGGCCGTCCTCGAGGGCGTCGCCCAGCGGGCCGCGGACCTCGTCGACGCCGCCGAGACCGACAGCGGCCTGTCCATCCCGGTCCTGCGGGTCGACGGCGGCATGTCGGCCAACCCCACGTTCCTCCAGGCCCTCGCCGACGCCACCCAGCGCCGCGTCGAGGTGTCCCCCGAGCGGGAGGCGACCACCCTGGGCGCCGCCTACGCCGCCGGTCTCGCCATCGGCGCCTGGCCTGACGACGACGCCATCGCCGCTTCCTGGAACCCGTCCGAGGTCGTCGAGCCGGTCGGCTCGTTCGACCGCGAGAAGTGGGCCGACACCCTGCGCCGGGCCGAGAAGTGGTTCCCCGATCTGTCGGCCATCTCGTTCTAACCTGCTCGCCGGCCCGCCTCGCTTGGACGTGACCCCTCTGGAATCGGCACACTTCCCTGAGGCATCCCGTGCGTGCCACCCGACTCGGCGCCCTTGGCGCCACGAACCGACTTCCCCAGGAGGAACCCGCGTGCAGACCGACCAGTCGATCGACTCGGCCACTGCCACCACCCGCCGGACCTTCCTGACCCGGGCCGTCTTCGGCGGCGCCCTGGTCACGGCAGGTGCGGTGGCCCTCCCCCACCTCGGTCTCACCCCCGCCGGCGCCCGCCCGGCGGACCAGGGCACCCTCAAGGACCCCGACTTCGCCGCCTTCGGCACCGCCATCGAGCTGGCCGCCGTCGCCGCCTACAGCGCGGCGTTCGACACCGGCCACCTCGACGACGAGTGGTCCGCCCTCGCCCTGCGCTTCCAGGGCCACCACCAGGACGTCGCCGACACGCTCACCGAGCTGCGCGACCCCGATGCCGGCGAGGCCATCGCCGAGGCGGCGTTCACCGCCCGCTCGGTCGACGCCATCAAGGCCGCCGGCGACCAGAACGGCGTCCTCGCCGCCCTGGCCGTGGTGGAGGAGACCTGCGCCGCCACGCACCTGAAGGCCGTCGGCGAGCTCGTCGAGAAGTCCACGGCCCGCACCGTCGTCCAGGTCCTCTCCGTCGAGGGCCAGCAGGCGGCGCTGCTCGGCGTGGCCTCCGGCTCCACCATCGCCGCCGTCACCCCGGCCACCAGCAGCGGCGACGCCGCCCTGACGATCCCGAAGGCCTCCGAGACGGCGTCGACCACGACGACCACCGCGGCGGCCGGGTCCGACGACTCGACCACCGACGACTCGACGCCCGAGACCAACAACGAGACCGACACGTCGGCCCCGTCGGCCAACGACTGAGCGCCCGAGCCACCAGGAGCCCCACGATGAACCCCACCTCCTCCCCCGCTTCGGGCACGACCCGCCGCCAGCTGATCCGCACCGGCGCCTTCGGCGCGGCGGCCGCCGCGTTCCTCGCGGCCTGCGGCACCAAGTCCGACAAGAAGGCCGGCCAGTCCGGTGACGACCCCACCACCACCGAGGTCGCCCCCGAGGCGCCGATGCCCGAGGCTTCCGAGGCCGACCTGGCCTACGACACCGACCTGCTGCGCACCGCCACCTCCATGGAGCTGCTGGCCGCCGACCTCTACGACGAGTACGGCCCCAAGCTCTCCGACGAGCAGTGGAAGACCGAGTTCGCCCGCTTCGCCGCCGACCACGGCGCCGCGGCCGACGAGTTCCGCCAGGAGACCCCCGTCGAGCACCGCGTCGACGATCCGAACGAGTGGCTCATCGAGAACTCGGTGAAGCCGGTCGAGGACCAGCTCGACAGCGGCAGCGATGCCGTCATCCTCGAGTTCTTCGCCCTGCTCGAGAGCACCTTCGCCGCCACCTACATCACCGCCGTGTCGTCGTTCTCGCAGGTCGAGGGCCGGGCCCAGTTCGCCGGCTTCGCCGAGGCCGCCGCCCGCCGCAACGCCGTCATGGGCAACGGCGGCGAGGGCGCGGCTCCGCAGGCGGCCCTGTACCCGCTGCAGGACCTCATCCCGAACGAGGCCTACGTCACCGTCGTCTCCGCCGACGCCGGTGTGGCCGCCGACTCCGAGGACGAAGGCCAGAGCTGACCTCGGGCCTCCCGACGATCTGGTCGAGCCTCCACCCACCGGGTGGAGGCTCGACTCGTTTTCGGGCCGGGTCACCGGACCGGACCCCGGTTGCCGGCTGCGGCTGTTTCCGGCCGCCGGCGGTGATCGGCCAGACTGGTCGAGACGATGAGTCGGCCGGGTGGCCGCGGCGTCGGATCCGCTCGCGGTGACGGCGTCGAGGAAGGTCGGGGCTCCACAGGGCACCGGTGCTGGCGAGAGCCAGGTGGGAGCGATCTCACGGATCGGGCAACAGAGAACAGACCGCCGATGGCCAGGTCCGCCTGGCACAGGCAAGGGTGAAACGGTGCGGTAAGAGCGCACCAGCGTCGGGAGCGATCCCGGCGGCTCGGCAACCCCCACCAGGAGCAAGGCCAAATCGAGGGGAGGGCGGCCCGTCCGCTCCTCTCCGGAGGAACCCCTCAGGTAGGCCGCACAGATGGATGGTCACCGAACCGAAGTCCCGCAAGGGCTCGGGGAACAGAACCCCGCCTACAGGCCGGCTCATCGTCACCCGGCTGATCGGCGGTCTCGGGCCGTTTGGGTGCGGTGCGCGGCGGGGATCAGGACGCATGTCCAGGTCTTCGGCTCGTCGTCCACCCGCACCGCAAGGGTTGGGGTCGATGACGGCGCCGGTGCCGGCTGAGGCCGGGTGGGTGCTGGAGCGAGGGCGGCAGGCGCACGTGGCGGTCGTGACGGGGCGGGGACCGCACGTGACCCCGGAGCTGTGCACGTGGTCGGACGGGCGGCTGTGGTTCTGGTTCGCCACGTCCACCCTGAAGGCCCGGACGCTCACCGGCCACCCGCGGGCCGCGGCGATGGTCACCGTCGACGGGCGGAGCGCGATCGTCCGGGGCCAGGTCGACCTGTTCGACCCGACCCGCCCGCTCACGTGGCTGAGCAGCCCGTGCCGGGGGCTGCGGGCCGGACGGGCGGCCGCCCGCTACGGCGCGGGCCACCTGCCCGACCTGGCCGGGTTCGTCGACGACCTGGCTCGAGGCCGGCTCGGGCGTCGGCCCCCACCCCTGCGGATCCTCGCCGCGCTCGAGCCCGACGAGGCCTTCGCGGTCGACGCCGGCGCTCTCGGCGCGGACGATCCGGGCGACGCGGTGGTCGCCTCGTTCCCCGGTCCGGCGATCGCGCCGGGGCGGTGGCAGGCCGACGGCGACCAGCTGCTGGTGGCGCCGTCGCTGCTCGACCGCTTCCACATCACGGGCGAGACCACGGTCGCCGTCGTCGCCGACGAGGACCACGCGCCGGGACCGGCCGCCAAGGAGGGGCTCCTCGTGCGGGGTCGCGGCGAGCGCCGCGGCCGGTCCGGGGCGCTCGACGTCGTCGCCGACACCGTCACCGCGTGGCAGGGGGTCGAGATGGCCACCACCCCGCTGGGCGGGAGCTGAACGGCGGCCGGCGGCGGGTCGCTCGCCTTCGGGAGGCGGGACCGGGGTGGGGTACCTTGCACCGGTGGAGGATGGGGGCACCGCGACGGTGGACGAGGCCGACTCCGGCGCCGCCGACCGACTGCCCCGCTGGGCGGTCGGCGTGCTGGTCGGGTTCGGCCTGGCCCTGCTGACCTGCTCGTTGATCACGCCGTTCGCCTTCGTGCCCGACGACGCGCTCTTCTACCTGGTGATCGCCCGCAACATCGTCGGCGGCGACGGCATCACGTTCAGCCACGTCATGGGCACCAACGGGTTCCAGCCGCTGTGGCAGGCGGTCGTCGCCGGGCTGGTCGGCATCACCCAGCCGCTCGGCCTCAAGTCCGACGCCTCGCAGGTGGCCCTGATGGTCGCCGCCAGCTGGGCGTTCCTCGCCGGTGGGCTCGTGCTGCTCGAACGGCTGCTGCGGCGCCTGGGCACGGCGCCCATCGCCCGGTTCGCGGCGCTGGCCGTGGTGCTGGTGCTGCTGGGCGGGCCCTACGGCACCCTCGCGACCGAGGCGAGCATGGTGCTGCTGGCACTCGTCGTCGTGCTCCTCGCCGCCCGGCGGCTGATCCTGGCCACCAACGCCGACGCCCTCCGCTGGTCGGCGCTGCTCGGGGTCGCCGTCGCCGTGCAGCTGCTGGCCCGGCTCGACACCGTGTTCGTGGCGGCGACGACGCTGCTCGTCGTCCTCGTGGTCCTCGGCCGCCGCCACGACTGGAGGCGGGCGTTCACCTCGGTGCTGGTCGCCGGGCTCGTCACCACCGCCTGCATCGCGCCCTACCTGCTCTGGAACCTCGTCCGGTTCGGCCACCTCAACCCGATCTCGGGTGCGGTGAAGCTCGACACGTCCCGGATCTGGCTGGTGGCCGACTCGGTGGGTCCGACGGGCTGGCTCCTCGTGATCGGGGCCCTCGTCCTGGGCGCGGCCGGGGCGGCGCTGGCACCGCACCGCGGCGACCTCTGGCCGTGGGCCGCCATCGCCACCGGTGCCCTGGCGGCGAGCACCTTCTACTTCCTCTTCTCCCCCGGCAAGCTCACCAACGCCGGCTGGTACCAGGCCCCGCACATCCTCGGCCTCGCGCTCGGCTCGGCGCTCCTCGTGGACCGCATCGCGGCGCGGCTCCCCCGCATCGCACCGGTCGTGGCCATCGGCTCCACCGCGGTGCTCGCCCTCACGCTGGTGTTCGTCGTCCAGTACCGGGTGCAGGGGGCGAACGTCGACCAGGCGAACGCGGTGCGCCAGTTCGGCCGCGACGCCGATGCCGCGCTCCCCGAGGACGCCATCGTGGTCACCGTCGACTACCCCGGCTACGTCGCGCTCGTGACCCGACGCCCGGTGATCGCGCTCGACGGCCTCACCGGCGACTACGACTTCCAGGACGACCTGCGCGACCGGGGCGGCGAGTGCGCGCTGGCCGAGCGGGGGGCGACGCACCTCGTGACCGACACCGACAGCCGCCTCGCACCCGCGCCCGACGGCCCGCCCACCGCCCGCATCCAGGAGGTGGCGAGCTGGCTCTACGACGAGTCGGCCGGCGTGCTGACCGTCGACGAGCGGGACCGGCTCGTGAGCGACCCCAAGGGCGGCCTCGAGCTCTGGACGCTCTCGGTCTCGTGTGGGTGACGGGCCACCTCCGCCCGCACCCACAGCTCGCCCACCAGCATCGGGACCAGCAGCCGCAGCTCGAACCAGTACCCGGTGAGGAACGCGGTCAGGACGTACGGCGAGGCGAACAGCCAGAACCAGCCGACCGCACGGCCGGACCCGCCTCCGCCCAGCCCGGCGAGCGCGCTCCCCCGCCGCCAGACCAGGTACAGCCCCGCCATCACGGCGAGGCCGACCCACTGGATCAGCCGGGCGAGGTTGCCCTCGATGGTCAGGGTCTCCCAGAACGCCGGCGACGAGGCACCGACCCGCACGCCCAGGTACGCCGCCACGCCGGCCACGCCCGTGACCACGATCAGGACCAACCGCCGGCGGCTCGGCGGCACGACCACCGCGTGGGCAGCGAGGGCGGCCACGGCCACGAGGGCGCTCTCCCGCGTGAGGACGCCGAGCACGATGAGCGGGACGGCGAGCAGGTCCCACGGCGGCCGGGACCCGGCGGCGACGAGCACCGCCAGCGCCAGCGCGAGGGCCGGGAGGTCGTACGGGGTCACCGTCGACAGCGACAGCGCGACGGCCACGAGCAGCAGCACGACCACCAGGCTGCGACCCGGTTCGACCAGGCCGCCCCGGCGCACGACGACGTGGATCAGCACGACGAGCGCCACGAACGACACCGCGTTCAGCACGAACAGGGCGGTGAACAGGTCGGCGGCGTGCGGATGGCGCCCGTTGGCGACGAGGTGCGAGCCGAGCGGGTCGTTCGGGATCATCCGGTCGATCCAGAGGACGACGTCGGGGCCGAGGATCCGGAACTGGTAGACGCCCTGGTCGTAGTACGCCCGGAAGACGCCCCGGTCGAACAGCCGGTCCGAGTACCACGGCGAGAAGCCGACGGTGACGGCGACGAAGAGCACCGCCCCGACCACCAGGTCGAACAGCAGCGACCCCCAACCCGGCCGGCCGGCCGCGACCTCGTCGTCGACGGGCTCCCCACGCATGGCCTGCATCCTGGCACGGTGCCCAAGACGGCGGACTGACCGTCGCCCTGGCCCGACCCTCCGCTCAGGTCGACGCCGAGACGGCCGACGTAGGGTGCGACGACCCGGCCGCCCCGGCGCGCCCCGACCGGACGACCACCTGAACGGAGACCGCACGATGACCCTGCCCGAGACCGACGACGGGCTGGCGTGGCCGCGCGACTTCGAGGCCCGGTCGGCGGCCGGCCTGGACCGGGCCGTCGTGCTCGGCGGCGGCGGGCTGTTCCTCCTCGCCTGGCACGTGGCGTACCTCAACGAGATGCACGAGCACGGCATCGACCTGAGCGCGGCACCGCGGCTCATCGGCACGTCGGCCGGCTCGGTCATGGCCGCCGGCCTCGCCGGCGGCAAGCTCGGCCGCCTGCACCGGATGGTCGGCACCCTCGAGAAGCAGCCGGCCATCATCGACAAGCTCGCGCCCGCCGGCGACCCCAGCCCGAGCCAGGCCCGTGCCCGCGAGCAGTTCTGGTTCATGCCGGACTCGGAGCCCGAGACCATCCGCACCGTCGGGCACGCCGCGCTCGCCGCCCGCACCCCCTCGGCCGACACCACCGCCCGCACCTTGGGCCTGCTGCTCGGCATGCGGCGCTGGCCGTCCGAGAGCCTCCACATCACCTGCATGGACACCTTCACGGGTGAGCGCTGCGTCGTCACCAAGGCCGCCGGGGTCAGCCCGGCCCGAGCCGTTGCCGCCAGCAGCTGCGTGCCCGGCATCTTCACGCCGCAGCCGATCCGGGACCGCAAGTGCATGGACGGGGGCGTCTCCTGGTCCGGCATCCACGCCGACCTCGCCGCCGGTGCCGATCACGCCATCGTGCTGGCGCTCCCGAGCCTCGACATCTCCCGGTCGGCCGACGGCACGCCGTCGAACGACGACCCCGACGCCGAGCTGAAGGAGCTCCAGGCCACCGGCACGAAGGTGTTCCACCGCACACCGGAGGAGGTCGACCCGATGAAGCTCATGGACCCGGCCAGCGTCTCGGTCGCCTTCGCCATGGGGAAGCGCCAGGCGCTCGCCGACGTCGACGAGCTGCGCGACTTCCTGAGCTGAGCGCCGGCGCCACCCGTCACTCCAGGACGCGGATGGTGCCCTTCATGTACTCGTGGATGCTGCAGGAGTAGGCGTACTCCCCTGCCTCGTCGAAGGTGACCTCCTTCGACGATCCCCCGGGGATGTCGCCGGTGTCGAACGCGACCGGGTCGCCCTCGTCCGCCGTGGCCGTGTGGGCGGCGTCGTCCTCGTTGGCGAACGTGACGGTGTCGCCCACCCGGACCTCCAGCGCGTCCGGGTCGAACGCGAAGTCGGCGATGGTGACCGCGTCACCGGATCCACCACCTCCGGTCGGCGCGGCCGTGGTGGCCGCGCCGCCGTCGGAGGCGGAGGAGCCGCCCCCGCTTCCACCGCAGCCGACCAAGGCGGTCGACGCAGCCAGCAGGGCGACGGCGATGGGCAGGCGGACGCGCATCGGACCTCCTCAGGTCGAGACATCGAGGGGACGGGCGGTGGGCCCGACCACCCGCTGCGGCCGCGGCCCCGAAAGGGACCAGGCCGCGGCCGCAACGGGGTCAGCCCGGCTCCAGACCGCGAGGGGCGGGAGCCGGGCAGGGCTCAGGGCGTGGCCGCCATCTGGGTGTTCGCGAAGGTGTCGGGCACCGGGTACTCGCCGAGGGCGAAGTTCAAGATGGCGACGTGCTGCATGTCGATCGGCTGGATCGACGCCACGAGTCCGATCGCGTCCTCCGTCGACAGCATCGGGATGACGGCGAGGTAGGTGGCGGCCGCCGTCATCTCGAGGTCGCGAGCCAGCGTGGCGGCGCCGGCCACGTCCTTCACCTTGCCGAACGCGTCGTCGACCGAGCGCTCCAGGTCCTTCGGAGGTTCGGTCACCTCGTCCTGGTCGGCGCCGGTCAGCACCTCGTTCCACTTGTCGAGGTGGGCCTGGTGCTGGTCCTTCGCCGTGGTCATGAACTCGGCCACCGCCGGCGGCACGTCACCCAACGAGCCCTTCTTCGCGGCGTCGAGCGCGGCGCCGTACGTGTTCACCGCCAGGACCTCGAGCGACGCGGCGAACGCACCGAGCTCGAGGTCCTTGTCGGCCGACATGCCGCCGGACGCAGCGGTGGTCGTCGACTCGGCCCCGCTGGTGGTGGTCTCGCTGCCCAGCGGCGTGTTCGAGTCCGGCTTGGCGTCGCCGTCGCTGCCGCAGGCCGCGAGCACGGCGGCTGCGCTCAAGGCGCCGCCGAGGGCGAGGAAGCCCCGACGGTTCATGCCACGGCGCTCGACCGAGGGACCGGTGGTGGTGTCCATGGTGGGATCGATCTGCTGCTTCACTGCACGGCTCCTTCTTCGGGCGGGCTCGCCTTCTCGGTGCCCTCGAACGGCTCGGGGAACGCCACGCTCCCGGCCGCGGCCGGGAGCTTGGCCAGGTCCGTGGGGATGGCGATGAGATCGGCTCCGCCGCCGGCGAGGAGCGCGTTCACCGCCCGCAGCGTGGCGAGGTGCTGCGATTCGACGCCCATCACGCTCGCCATGAGCTCCTTGGACGTCGTGTCGTTCAGCAGCGAGAGGTTCGCCACGTAGGTCTGGGTGGCGACCTGTTCGAGGGCCATCGCCAGCTCCACCACGGCCGCCGGATCCTTGAGACCCGGCTTGGCGTCGTTCACGACCTTCAGGTACTTCGGGTTCGGCTCGGTCTGCTCCTCGCCTCCGAGCGTCTTGGTGGCGCCCTTGAAGGCGTCGCCGTGCTCCTGGTGCTGCTTCATCGTGGTCTGGGCGAACTTCTTCACGACCGGGTTGCCGTCCTTGATGAAGTCCAGGCCGAGGGCGGCGTCGTAGGTGGCGACGGCGAGGTTCTCGAGCGATGACGCCGTCTGCAGCACCATCACGTCGACGTCGTCGCCGCTGCCCTGTGCACCGGCCGGTGCACCGAACATGGTCGTCATGGCGGCGGCGAAGGCGGTGCCGAGGCCACCGACGGCGGCGAGGGTCGAGAGACCGAACCCGTCGTCCGCAAGGAGCCGGCGCCGGTTCTCGGCGAACTCGTGTGCCTCGTCGGGGTCGACGCCGTTGCGGAGGCGATCCGCTCGACCGTCGGCCAGGTCGGCCCGGATGCCCTCCATGTCGCGCAGGGCATCGACCTGCAGGTCTTCGGACTCCACGATCAGCTCGTGGAGCGCCCGTTCGTCAACGGTCATCGGTTCCTTCTCCCTGTGGGGTGCGGACACCGGCGGAGCGATCGACGCTCCATCGGGTGCAGGGGGTACGCACCCGTCGCCGGGCCCGGATGAGCCGATCGGCCCACGTCCCGTTCCCGGTCGATCACCTCGTCGGGTGGATCGCTCGCCGTGACCAGGCGGGGGACGAGGTGACCGCTCGCCCGGAAAAAGATCCGCGGAGGGGCCGCTCCCCCGCCCGGCGCCAGGACACCTCATCCAGGTCGGCGCTCAGCACCGGAGCAAGGACATGCCCGGTCCTCCTGAGCTCCTCATCCTCCTGGTCGTCGTCCTCGTCCTGTTCGGTGGCGCCAAGCTGCCGAAGCTCGCCCGATCGCTGGGCGAAGCCCAGAACGAGTTCAAGAAGGCGACGAACGAGACCACGGCGGCCGATGCCGCCGCGGCGCGCCGCGACGACGCCGTCGACGCCCGCTGAGCCCTGCTCGACGCCGGTTCAGCGCCGGCGGCGTGCGCCCTGGACGATGACCCGCTGGTAGACGCCGGCGGGCAGCCGGGCGGCCAGGTCGAAGAGGCGGGCGTCGGGCCCGATCAGCACGCGCCGCCTGTCGGCCTCGACGCCGGCGAGGATCACCTTGGCCGCCTTCTCCGGCGTGGTGCGGGCCACCTTGTCGAAGTCGACGGCGAGCTGGGCCTTGTCGCTGCCGGCCACGCCCGCCGCGCTCGGATCGAGCCGGCTGTTGCGCACGATGTTGGTCTTGATGCCGCCCGGGTGGACGGTGGTGGACGAGACGGGGGCGCCCTCGATCTCGAGCTCCATGCGGAGCGAGTCGGTGAACCCGCGGACCCCGAACTTGGCGGCGTTGTACGCCGACTGCGACGGGATCGACAGCAGGCCGAACACGCTCGAGATGTTGATGACGTGCCCCTCGCCCGACGCCTTGAGGTGCGGGAGGAACGCCTGGGTGCCGTGGACGACGCCCCAGAAGTTGATGTCCATCAGCCAGGTGAAGTCCTCGATCGACATCGACTCCACGGTCGCGGTCAGGGCGACGCCGGCGTTGTTGAAGATCAGGTTGGCCTGGCCGTGCTCGGCCACGACCGAGTCGGCCCAGGCGAACACCGCATCGCGGTCGGCGACGTCGAGGCGCTGCGAGGTGACCTTGACGCCCCGGCCCTCGCACCGGCCGACCGTCTCGGCCAGCCCGGTCTCGTCGACGTCGGACAGCGCCAGGTGGGCGCCCCGTCCGGCCAGGTCGATCGCGAGGGCGCGGCCGATGCCCGATCCCGCTCCGGTGATGGCTGCCACGCGCCCGGTGAAGTCCTTCATCGTCTGCTCCTGCCTGGTTGGTCCGGACCCGTCGAGCGGGTGCCCCGGGGAACCCCGCCACCCTAGCTGACCTCAGGTCAACAGGACAGGGCCAGGCGTGCACGGGCGCGCCGGACCAGGGCGGCCGACCCGCGACGTGGCCGCTCCCCGCCCACCAGGGACCCGCGCTCGGCGCAGGCCCGGCGTCAGTCCTCCCAGTTGCCCCGCTCGCCGCGCTGCTTGAAGAACGCCACCACGACCACGATGGCCAGGAGACCGAAGAGAAGACCACCGACAATGAACATGGGATCACCTGAGGTTCGAGAAATCGGACACGGTTCCGTGTCCGACCGGACACTAACCCTCCGACCCACCGACCCTGGGCACCGCACCGGTCCCGCCGATCCTGGATGCGCGCCAGGTGGCAGTAGGGTCGCAGCCCGTGACGACCGAGGACGAGCTGCGACGGGACCTGTCGAACCGGGTGCTGTTGCACCGCCGCCGCTTCCTCGCCCTCCTCGCCGGCACCGGCGGTGCCGTGGTCCTGGGCGCGTGCTCGAGCGACGGGAGCGACCCGGCCAAGGCCACCACCACGACGACGAAGGCGGCGAAGCCCGGGACCAGCACGACCACCACCGAGCCGGCGCTGACCGCCGCGCCGCCGGCCGAGGGGATCGACAGCGACCCGTTCCTGCTCGGCGTGGCGTCCGGCGATCCGCTCCCCGGCTCGGTGATCCTCTGGACCCGGCTCGCCACCGACCTCGCCGACCCCACCGGCCAGGGCGGGCTCGGCGAGACCGACTTCGCCGTGCTCTGGGAGGTGGCCGCCGACGAGGACTTCACCGACATCGTGAAGCAGGGCACCGAGCCCGCGGCCGCCGAGTTCGGCCACAGCGTCCACGCCGACGCCCACGGCCTCGACCCCGACACCTGGTACTGGTACCGGTTCCGCATCGGCGACTACGTGAGCCCCGTGGCCCGCACCCGCACCACGCCCGAGAACGACGCCAAGGTCGACCAGCTGACGTTCGCCTTCGCCTCGTGCCAGCTCCGCACGGCCGGCCACTGGACCGCCTACCCGCACCTGGTCCAGGACGAACCGGACCTCGTGTTCTTCCTCGGCGACTACATCTACGAGTACCCGGGCGGCGAGGGCGACCTCGCCATCCCGCTCCAGGCCGAGCCGGCCACGCTGGGCGACTACCGGGTCCTCTACGCCGCCTACCAGCGGGACCCGGCGATCCAGGCCGCCCACGCCGTCGCCCCCTGGGTGATCACGTGGGACGACCACGAGGTCGAGAACAACTACGCCGCCACCATCGCCGAGAAGCCCGAGGACCAGGCCGGGTTCGAGGCCCGCCGGGTCGCTGCGTACCAGGCGTTCTGGGAGGCGCACCCGATCCGGATCGACCCGCCCGCCGAGGACGGCTCGCTGCAGATCTACCGGTCGTTCCAGTACGGCACCCTGGCCCGGTTCTTCGTGCTCGACGGCCGCCAGTACCGCAGCGACCAGGTGTGCGGCGACGAGACCCCCACAGATCGCAACGCCTGCCCCGAGCTCGCCGACCCAGCGCACACCATGCTCGGTCCGGACCAGGAGGAGTGGCTGGCCAAGGGCCTGAAGGCCACCGACGCCATCTGGACCGTGCTCGCCCAGCAGACCGTCGTGAAGTCGCTCGTCCTGGGCGACCTCGTGCTCAACGTCGACCAATGGGACGGCTACCCGGCTGCCCGCTCCCGGCTCCTCGACGCCATCTACCAGGCCGGCCTGCGCAACGTCATGGTGCTCACCGGCGACATCCATGCCGGGGGCGCCGCCGACCTGCGGATGCCCGACGCCGGCGTCGAGGGCGAGATCGTCGCCCACGAGCTCGTCGCCCCCGGCATCTCCTCCCCCGGCCTGGGCGACATCGGCAAGGGCCTCGACCTCAGTACGTTCGGCCTGGCCTACGGGAACTTCGAGGACAACGGCTACGTGCGGTGCACGGTCACCCCCGAGACGTGGACCACCGAGTTCGTCGTCGTCGACACCATCGCCACCGAGACGTCGCCGGCCCGGGTCGACGCCACCGTCGAGGTGGCCGCCGGCAAGCCCGGCCTCACCCGCATCTGACCGGGGCTACGCCGGCACGTCCAGGCGGCCATCGGAGAGGAAGCGCTGGCGCTTCACCGGGTCGTCGAGGCCGAACCAGCGCCAGGCCCACACGCCCACGGCGATCCCGACCAGCTCGAGCACGAGCGAGATCCCGAGGTGGTCCCACTCCGGGATCTGCTGGTCGGCGAAGTCCGTGCCGGCGATGGGCCACCAGAACACCGCGGTGACCGCGAACGAGGCGTCGAGCACCAGGTGGGCCATCATCCCGATCGGGATGCCCAGGAGCCGGCGCCGCAGCAGCCGCCGCTTCCGGGTGCACAGCATCAGCACCACCAGGACGACCACCGCGCCCACCACCGAGTGCAGGAACTTCGGGCCGCCGGTCAGGCCCTCGCCGATGGGCAGGATCGCCCCGAGCACGACCGTGCGGTAGTCGACGCCCGGGCTCTTGAAGACGATGGCGACGAGCAGGACCGAGAGGACCGCGAACCAGATCAGCACCGCGACGGACCGGTCAGGGGACGAGGATGCGGCCGCACTCGTCGCAGTGGCCGACCTCGCCGTCGGGGAGCTTGCGCATCCGCGCCGCCTCCATGGCCGACAGCGTCAGGTGGCAGGCGCCGCACTGCGATCCGGTGAAGCGGGCCACGCCGATGCCGCCGCGGCCGCCCCGCAGCGAGGTGTACTCGGCGAGGAGCTCTGCCGGGATCGGCGCCACCGCGCCCTGGCGACGCTCGGTCTCGGCGTCGATCTCGCTCAGGACCTCGGCCTCGGCCGCCGTGAGGCGCAGCTCGGCGTCGGCCAGGACCGTGCGCCGCTGCTCGACCGTGCCCTGGAGCTGGACGAGGCTGGCCTCGACCGGCTCGACCTGCTCCATGATCTCGATCTCGTCGTCCTCGAGCGCCGAGATGCGGCGGCTCAGGGCGTCGATCTCCTTCTGGAGGTCCTGGAGCTCACCGGGGCTGGTGACGGTGCCGCCGTAGAGCCGGGCGTCGAAGCCCGCCCGCTTCTCCTTGAGCAGCTCGACCTCGTCGTCGACCTTCTTCTGCTGGCGCGCGAGGTCGTCTCGCTGCGCCGTGTCCGTGGCCAGCTGGGCCTCCGCCTCGCGGACCGCCACCGCCGCCGCATCGCGCTCCTCGCGGGCGGGCAGCGTCTCGTGGTGGTGGTGGAGCTGATCCAACCGGGTGTCGTGCGCCTGCACGTCGAGCAGGGCGAGCAACGCCGGGTGGTCGGTCATTCGCCAGCTCCTTGGCCGTCGTCGTCGTTCCCGCCCCCGAAGCCGGGGCCTGCGGGCACCGTAGTGGGCGTCGTGGTGGGCGATGCCGCTCCGCCACCACCGCCGCCACCACCACCGCCGCCTCGGCTGCCGCCGCTGCGCCGCGACCCACCGCCACCGATCTCGTTCGGGACCTTGCCGACGGACTTGCCCCGGCGGGTCTCGTCGGGCGGGATGAAGCCGACCTCGGGCTGGCCCTGCATGAGCATCGAGTAGTAGCGGCCCCAGGTGGTGGCCGGGTAGCGCCCGCCGGTGGCGCCGCCGAGGCCGGCCTGGGCGAGGCTGATGCGGTCGATGGGGGCGCCCATCCAGATCGCCGTGGCGAGCTGCGGGGTGTACCCGACGAACCACACGTCGGCGGAGTCGTTGGTGGTGCCGGTCTTGCCGGCCGCGGGCTGGCCGCCGTCGATCTGGGCGTTCTTGCCGGTGCCGCCGGTGACGTTGGCCTCGAGGGTCTGGTTCACGAGGCGGGCGGTCTGCGCGTCGATCACCCGGATCGGGTTCAGCTGGTGCTGGTAGAGCACCTTGCCGTTCTTGTCCTCGATGCGCTCGACGTAATAGGGCTCGTTGCGCATGCCGTCGTTGGCGAAGGTGGCGTAGGCCGAGGCCATGTCGATGGGCGTGATGTCGTTGACGCCGAGCGGCAGCGACACCACGGGCTCGAGCGGGCTGCGCACGCCGAGGCGCTTGGCCATGTCGACGACCTTGTCGGTGCCCACGACCTGGCCCAGGCGGAGGAAGGCGCAGTTGTTCGACGCCTGCGTCTGCCGGGTGATCGTGTTGGTGCCGCCCTTGCCGGACACCGAGTAGTTCTCGGACTGGCCGGGCACGTCGAAGGTGCAGCTCGAGCCGCTGACCGTGTCGGTCGGGACGAAGCCGTTCTCGAACAGGGCGGCGAGCACGAACGTCTTCATCGACGATCCGGGCTGGCGGCCGGGCAGGTGGGTGGCGAGGTTGTACTGGTACCGCTCGAAGCCGGGACCGCCGACCATGGCCCGCACGGCGCCGGTGGACGGCTCGATCGAGGCGATGGCCTGGGTGCCGTAGGTGACCTGGCCGGTCTTCGGGTTGTTGACGTCGAACGTGCCGTCGCCCTTGTGGTTGGGCAGGGTGTCGTTGCGGGCCTGGATCGCCTTGGCCTGCATGTCCGGGTTGAACGTGGTGAACACCCGGATGCCGCCCTCGAAGACGGTGCGGTTGCGGGCGGCCGGCGTGGCGCCGAGGCCGAAGCGGGGGTCGTCGAGCAGCTGCTGCTTGACCTCCTCGACGAAGTAGTCGCTCGGCGGCAGCGGGACGTTCGGCGTCTCCGGCAGCGGCACCTGCGAGTAGAGCTTGATCTCGTCCTCGGTGAGCCGGTGCGTGGCGAGGAGGCGCTTGAAGACGATGTCCCGGCGCTTCTTGGCGACGCCGGGGTTCTTGAACGGGTCGTAGTAGCTGGGGCTGCGGATGAGCGCGGCGAGCAGTGCACCCTCGGACCAGTTGAGGTCGCCCACGTTCTTGTTGAAGTAGTACTCCGACGCCGCCTGCACGCCGTAGGCGCCGCCACCGAAGTAGACGCTGTTCAGGTAGCGCTCGAGGATCTTGTCCTTGCCCTTGCGGCAGTCGTCCTTGATGGGCTTCGGGCAGTACTCCTCGTTCATCTGCTTCTCGAGCTCGACGGAGAGGAACGCCTCACGGATCTTGCGGCTCAGGTCCTGCTCGCTGCCCACGAGCGAGTTCTTCACGACCTGCTGGGTGATGGTGGAGCCGCCCTGGCTGGCTTCGCCCGACTGCAGGTTGGCGTCGACCGCACGGCCGATGGACCGGATATTGACGCCCTTGTGCTCGTAGAAGCTCTGGTCCTCGGCGGCCAGCACGGAGCCGACGACGGTCTCGGGGACGTCCTCCAGGTCGACCGCCACCCGGTTGCCCTCGGCGTTGATGAGCGTGCCCTGCAGGTTGCCGGCGCTGTCGTAGATGTACGACCGCTCGGCGAGGTCGCCGAGCTTGATGCGCTCGTGGTCCGAGCGGTGCGCACCCACGAGCTCGATGACCTGGGGGCCGATCACGGCCGCCGAGGCGGTCAGCACCGCCACGAACAGGACCATGACGAGCGTGAAGCGAAGGATGCGAGACAGGTAGACCACGGCCTGACGAGCGTACTGGCCCGGCCCCCTCCGCCGATGGCGCCTCGTGGGCGGTAGTGTTCGCACCCCGTTCACCGATCGGTCCGGAGGCCCGCCCCATGCTGCATCCGCTCCGCTCGGCCCGGGTCGATGGCTCCCGCGCGGGCGGCGCGCCGTGACCGACGGCGGGGACCGGGTCGACGAGGGGGCCCTGCAGGACCACCAGCCCCTGCACGCCACCGACCGGCGGTTGGACCGGGCCTTCACGGCGCTCACCACCACCCCGCCCGACGCGTTCCTGCACTGCCTCCAGAGCGACGTGGGGGCGATCGAGCTGCCTTCGATGCTGAGCGAGCGACTGCCTGCGGCCCGGTGGATCCCCACCGACACGCACGCGCTCACCTTCATCGACCCCAGCGACCACCTCACCGTGCACCAGGCCTGGCTCGAGGCGTGCCACGGCCCGGATCGCATCGGCCGCGCCACCGTCCGCACGGTGCAGCCGCTCGAGATCGAAGGCGAGCCGGTGGGGCCCATCGGCCTCTACGACATCACGCTCATCGACCTGGTCGGCACCGAGGGGATCGACGCCGTGGTCGTCACCCTCACCCCGGTGGCCGCCTCGGACCAGGCCGATCGGATGATCCCCCCGCCGCCTCGGGGCGCGGCTTCGTTCCGCGTCCGGCTCGACATCTCGGGCCGGGTCATCGGCGGCACCTCGAGCGTCGCCTCGCTGCTCGGCCGGTCCCTGGGCGACCTGCTCGGCTCGCCCATCGCACCGCTGATCCACCCCGACGACCTCGAGGCCGCCACCGGCACCTGGGACGACGTGCTGGCCAAGCCCGACCAGTCCCAGACCGTCCGGATCCGCCTCCAGCACGGCGACGGCTCGTGGCGCTGGTTCCACGACACCGCCTGGAACGCGCTCAACGACCCCGACGCGCCCGGCATCCTCTCGGAGTTCCACGACATCCACGCCCTGGTCGAGGCCGAGCAGGCGCTCCACGCCAGCGAACTGGGCTTCCGGACGCTCGCTGAGTCGCTCCCCGTCGGCGTGACCGTGCTCGACCAGGACGGCCGGGTGCACTTCGCCAACCACCGGCTGGTCACCATCCTCACCGCCGCCGGGCTCTCCGGACCGGACTCCCCCACCAGCCCCACACCGGAGCCGGCCGCGGGTCCCGGGTTCGTGACGTCGTGGACCGACCTGGTCGACCCGCACTTCGCCGAGGAGATCGCCGACCTGGTGCGGCCCCGCAACCCGTCTCGTGACGCCCTGGTGTCCCGGCAGGTCTCGGTCACCCGGCCCGACGGCGAGACCGTCCACCTGCTCGTGCAGGCGGTCACCATCTGGAACCACGACGGCCGCAGCGTCATCGTCAGCGTCCAGGACGTGTCCGAGGAGGTGCACACGAGCCAGGCCCACGCCCGGCTGATCCAGGTGGTCGACGAGGTCGACGACGTCGTGATCGTGTGCCGGGTCGACGACACCATCGCCTACCTGAACCAGGCGGCCCGCCGGTACCTGGGCGACGACGCCGTCGGCCAGCTGCTGAAGGAGTTCATGCCCGCGCCGGTGCGGGAGCTGACCGAGGGCGCCATCGAGCCGCGGATCGAGGACAACCTCGGCTGGAAGGGCGACCTCGAGATCCCCGACCTCCAGGGCCGCATCCGCACGATGGACACCACCGTCCGTCCGGTGGTCGACCCGTCGTCGCTGGAGCTCCACGTCGGCATCACCATGCGCGACGTCACCGCGCAGCGCGCCCACGAGCGCGACCTCGCCCACCAGGCCCGCCACGACACGCTGACCGGGCTCCCGAACCGGTTCGCCCTCATGGAGCTGCTCGACGCCCAGCGACTCGAGGGCGACCCCGACGAGGACGTCGCCGTCTTCTTCATCGACCTCGACAACCTCAAGATCGTCAACGACGGCCTCGGGCACAGCGCCGGCGACCGCCTGCTCGTCGCGGTGTCCGACGAGCTCCAGCGGGCGGCGCGCGACGGCGACACGGTCGCTCGCTTCGGCGGCGACGAGTTCGTCGTGGTCTGCCACGGCATCGGCGCCGGCGTCCTCGACCGGGCGCACCGCTTCCTCGACGCGGTGCAGCGGGCCGAGGTCCGGGGCGTGTCGAACCACGTGTCGGCCAGCATCGGCGTGGCCACCGCCACCCGCGCCGGGTCCGACGCCGAGCGGTTGATCCGCGACGCCGACGCCGCCATGTACGCCGCCAAGCGGGCCGGGCGGGCCCGGTGCGCGGTGTTCGACGAGCCGCTGCGCGAGCGGGTGTCGCGCCGCTTCCAGCTCGAGGCCGCCCTCCGCAGCACCATCGAGGACGACGCCCTCGGCGTCTGGTTCCAACCGATCGTCGGCGTGGCCGACGGGGCCATCACCGGCGTCGAGGCCCTCTGCCGGTGGGACCAGGGCTCGCCGGCGGACTTCATCCCCATCGCCGAGGAGTCCGGCCTCATCCTCCCGCTCGGCGCCCAGGTGCTGGCCACATCGCTGCGCAGCGCCGTCGACCTCCGCCACGCCCACCCGCACCTCGACGAGCTGCGGGTTGGCATCAACGTCTCGGCCCGCGAGCTGGATCAGCCCGACTACGCCGACCGGACCCTCGAGATCATCGGCGCCAGCGGGATGCCCGTCGAACAGGTCGTGCTGGAGCTCACCGAGTCGGTCCTCATCGACCCGCGCGACGAGGTCGCGGCCACGCTGCGGACCCTGCGCGACGCCGGGGTGTCGCTCGCCCTCGACGACTTCGGCAGCGGCTACTCGTCGCTCACCTACCTGCGCCGCTACCCGCTCGACGTGCTCAAGCTCGACATCTCGTACACGCAGGCGATGGTCCACGACCCCGAGACGCGCGTGATCGTCGAGATGCTCGTGGCCATGGCCAACCGCCTCGGCCTGCGGGTCGTGGCCGAGGGCGTCGAGACCCAGGAGCAGCTCGACCTGGTCGAGCAGCTCGAGGTGACGTGGGTCCAGGGCTACCTGGTGGGCCGGCCCGCCCCCGTCGACCAGCTGATGCAGACGGGCCTCCCGCCCGTCGCCCTCCTCAGCCCGCCGGGCTGATCACCAGCACGCGGGCGCTCGGCGCCAGCGCCTCCGGCCACGTCAGGCCGCCAGCCGCCAGCTCGGCACCGGTCCGCTCGATGGCGCGGCCCCGCTCCGACGACCCGGGCGTGGCGTCCTCGACCACGTACCGGCGGTCGGGGTCGAGCCCCGGGAGCGGCACGGGGACCGCATCGGCCTCGTCGTCCTCGAGCCGGTAGGCGAACACGGCGGCGCACGGCGCGTCGGCATCGGTCGCGTCGGCGAGGTTCGGATCGAGGTACGCCAGCGCACCGAGTGGTCCGTCGACGGGAGACACGAGGCGGTGGAGGTCGCCGAACTGGACGAGGCCGCGGATGCGCTTCGCGGTCTCGGCGGCTTGGACCGCAGCGGTCCGCTCGTCCTCGGTGAGCGTCCGAGGGTCGAGGTCGAAGCCGAAGCGTCCGCTGAGCGCGACGGCGCAGCCGAACGCCACCGGCTTCTCGCCCCACCGCGTGACGTGGGCGCCCAGCACCGAGGCGGGGAGCAGGTGCGACGCGCCCCACTGGATCCGCACCCGGTCCACCGGGTCGGTGTTGTCGGAGGTCCACAGCTCGTGGAACCACTGGAGGGTCTCGAGGTTCGACCGGCCGCCGCCCGAGGCGCAGAGCATCAGCTCGACATCGGGGTGGCGGCGGGCGACCTCGGCCATGATCTCGTTCGTCGCCCGGACCCGGTCGACGGCGAGGTGCGACTGCCGGTCAGCGGGGAGCGCCGGGGATCCCGCCTCGAACACGTCGCGGTTGGCGTCCCATTTGAGGTAGCTGATGCCCGGGTGCAGCGCGAGGGCCCGATCGACCACGTCGACCACGAACGAGCGGACCTCGGGCTGGAGGACGTCGAGCACCAGCTGCTGGCGCTCCTCGCGCCGCTCGCGGCCCGGCTCGTGGATCACCCAGTCCGGGTGCTGCTCGTAGAGCTCCGACGTCGGGTTCACCATCTCGGGCTCGACCCAGAGGCCGAAGCGCAGCCCGGACGCCAGCGCGTGGTCGACGACCGGGGTGAGCCCGTCGGGGAACTTCGCCGGGTCGACGCTCCAGTCGCCCAGGCCCTGCTGGTCGTCGTCGCGGGGGTACCGGTCCCCGAACCAGCCGTCGTCGAGGAGGAACAGCTCGGCGCCCAGGTCCGCCGCCCCGTCGACCACGGCGTCGACCTTCGGCACGTCGAGGTCGAAGAACATCGTCTCCCAGTTGTTGAACACGAGCGCGCGTGGGCGGTCGCCGTCGCGGACCCGGTGGTCCCGCGCCCAGCGGTGCAGCGAGCGGCTGGTGGGCCCGACGCCGTCGTCGGACCAGAGCAGCGCGGCCGGCGGCGTCGTGAACCGCTCCCCCGGCTCGAGCACCCGCTCGGCGCCGCGGTGCTGGATGCCGGCGATGAGGCGGCAGTGCCGGTGCATCGCCATCTCCGCGTCGAACCGGGTGTCACCGCCCCAGACCAGCGTGGCGGCGAGGACCGCACCGGTGGTCTCGGTGGCCCGGCCGCTCCCGGCGAACAGCGCCACCGGCGGCCGGTGGAGCGACGGCCGCACGCCACCGGCCGACGCCACCGACTTGGTCCCGGGCGTGACCGGCTCGGTGGTCTCGGCCCACTCGTGGGCCCAGCCGCCGCCCCAGTGCGTGAACCACGGGTCGTCGCCCGGCATCGCCGGCGCGGCCGACGCGGCCTGGTGCATGGTCGCCGGCGCGTCGCCGGTGTTGATGACCTCGACCCACTGCTCGACCAGGTCGTAGGCCGGCCACGTCCGCCAGCACAGCGTGACCACGAGCGGCGCCACCCGGTCGACCAGCTCGACGCGGTGGACGCGCCCGTGCGGGTGCAGCTGCTCGGACCACCCGTCGACCACGAGCCGCGTCGACGGCGACCCGGTGCCGTGGGTGACGCGCAGGGCCGGTTCCCGCAGGACCTCCTCGCCGAAGGTCGGGTACGCCAGCGGGTACAGCAGCGTCGGGAACGCCTGCTCGGCAGCCCGGGCGTCAGGGCCGCCGAGGGCCAGCTGGTGGAGCCGCCGGTCCTCGCCGATCCCGAGCACCAGCCCGGTCCGCCCGCCGTCGATCTCGATCCGTTCCCCCGTCATGGCGGGCCAACCTAGGTCCCCCGCCGAGCCCTGCCGGCCGGGTCGCTACCCATTCCAGCCGTCGCGCTCGTACCGCCAGCCGTCGTCGGACATCCAGAGCCGGTGGCGGGCCCCTTCGGCCTCGGGGTCGCCGCCGCCGTAGGCGGCGTCGCCGTCGTACATCGCGACGGCGTGCTCGCCGATCAGCGCGATCTGGGTGGCGAAGTGCTCGGCTGCTCGCGCTCGGAACGCGCCCAGGGCCGCGTCGACGGTGTCGTGCCGGGCGAGCTCCTCGTGGGTGATCCATGTCGGCGGGCTGAGCTCGATCTCGTGCGCGTCCCGGCGGGCCATGGCCGTGCGGGGCCGCATCCACGCGTGGTCGTGGATCTCGCCGCCGTCGATCGTCACCACCAGGTCCGCCGAGGGCGCAGCCGTCGCGAAGAAGTAGGTCGAGAAGCGCTTGGGCGAGATCGGCGGCGGCGTCCAGTGGGAGAACCACACGAGGGCGTCGGCGTCGAGCTCGAGGCCCGCTTCCTCGGCGGCTTCGCGGGCCGCGGCGCGCCGCGCCGCTTCCTCGGCGTCGTCGGCTGCGAGGTCGGCGCGATCGGTGTCATCGACCCGGCCGCCGGGAAACACCCACATGCCGCCGGCGAACTCGAGCTTGGAGTTCCGTCGGACCATCAGCGCTTCGACGCCGCCGTCGACGTGGTCCCGCAGCACGACCACCGTGGCCGCCGGGATGAGCGGCGCCACCTCGCGCGGCTCTTGCGCAGCGTGCTCCTCGTATCGGCGCGGCCAGCTCACCCGGCGATCGTAGGACGATGTCGCCGCACCGCCTGGCTGCTGGGCGCGCCGACGACCCGGCGGGAAGCCGGGTGGACGACGGATGAGGCGGAAGCGGGCGAGCCGGATCCGCGCGGGACCAGGGTCAGCGCGCCCGGGGACCCGCCCACGTGGGGTCGAGGTGGGCGCTGGCGAGGGGCCCGTTCGGATCCGGCGCCGCCTCGCGGGGCCGCCGTCCGGCGACCGCAGGCGGCGGTTCGGCGACCGCGTCGCCCTCCTCGGGCCCCGCACCGGGGGCATCGACGTCCGCGGGGTCGGGTCCGTCGGGGCGGAGGTAGAAGCCGTGGCGGTCGAGTCGCTCCCCGGTGGGTCCGAGGTACGGCCGGGCCGTGACGCCGAGGAGCGCGGCAGCGTCGGCGAGGTGCTCGACGGGCGAGACGTCGGCCGGACGAGGCGCGGGCCGGATGGGCGAGCCGACCGGGTCCAGCGCGTGACCCCACGCATCGGTGAACACGACCCCCGGCGCGGTGTGGCGCGGCAGGTCGGCGTTGCCCTCGATGCCGAGCGCGCCCCGGTGGTGGCAGGCGTGGTGGTAGGCGCAGAGGGCCACGAGGTTCCACGTCTCGGTGGGGCCGCCGTCCTCCCAGTGCCAGATGTGGTGGATCTCGAGGCCGTGGGTGCGACCGCATCCGGGCACCGAGCAGCCGCCGTCGCGGTGCTCGATCGCCCGACGCATCCGCCGGTTGATGGCTCGCGTGGTGCGGCCGGAGCCCAGCGGGGCGCCGGTCTCGTCGTGGACCAGGCCGCGCAGCTTGGCGTCGCAGAGGATGTGGCGTCGCTGGCCCTCGGGGAGCGGGATGCCGAGGTGGCTCATCAGCTCGAGGCCGTGCGGGCCGGCCTCGAGGTGGGCGTGCACGAGGTACCGGTCGGTGCCGGGCCGAGCGGCCTCCCCGGCCTGGAGGGCCGTCTCGGCCAGGGCGACGAGGGCATCGGCCAGGCTCACGGGCTGCGGGTCCGATCCCTCCGGAGCGTCGGCCTTCGCCTGGCGCTTCAGGTCCTCGAGCATCGCCTTGAGCGCCTGGTCGACCACCGCGCCCAGCGACTCCGGGAGGCGGGCGGTGCAGAAGTAGCCGTGCTCGTCGTAGCCCGAGGTGACGTGCGCGGCGTCGTCGGCGGCACCCGGCTTCGCCTCGGACTCGGGCTTGGGGTCGCGGAACCACGGGAGCGCCTTGCGGAGCTGGCGGACGGTGCAGCAGGAGGCCACCCGGGCCGCCGACTGGTCGTAGCGAGCCGGCACGTGGCGAGCGACCAGTGCCGCCTGGTCGAGGCTGAGCTCGCCAGCGCTGAGCGCGGCGACCGTGTGCGGCAGCTCGTCGGACCGCTTCGCCAGGCGCACGAGATCGGCAGCGCGGCCGGGAGCCATGCCCGCCCGCCACTCCAGCCACTGGGCCGGCGACAGGTTCGTGCCGCCCGACACGCCGATCTCGATGGCCCGCTTGGTGAGCTCGACCACCCGCGCCTCGGTGGCGTTGAGCGTGCCCTGTAGCTGATCGAGCTCCAGGACGATCGCGTCGTACTCGTCGACCTCAGGCAGCGAACCCCCCGCCGAGGCGGCGTCGAAGTCACGTGGCGGGGTCATGCACCCCATGGTAGCTCGGCCCGACCCCAGAAGCGAACATATGTTCGATCTATTCCGAGGTTCTTTCCGATGGCTTCGGCCCTTCCTGACGCTCGCATCGATACCGGACATCGGGGTCAGCTGCTGGCGGTGAGGTCGTAGAGGGTGACCCCGTCGACGGTGGTGGCGGTGAAGTTCGCCTCCACCCAGGAGCGGATCTCGCTGGAGGCGTTGCTGCCGCCCGTGCCCCCGCCCATGCCTCCGAAGCCACCGCCGCTGACGAAGTAGTGGATCTGGCCGTCGGCGACGTACTGCTGGAACTGCTCGAGGGTCGGGCTGGGGTCGGAGCCGTTGAAGCCGCCGATGGCCATGACCGGCTCGTCCGAGGCGAGCTGGAAGCCGGAGGCCGAGTTGGAGCCGACCGCGGCGGCCACCCACGTGTAGTCGCCGGCGTCGGCCTGGAGCAGCGCCGTGACCTGGTCGGACGAGGTGCTGCCGGTGAGGAGTCCGCCGGCGTTGCCCTGACCCCCACCGGTGCGCTGTCCGCCGCCGGTTCCGCCACCCGGGAACGTCGGGAGCTGGCCGTTGCCGCCGCCGGGGAAGCCGCCCCGCATGCCGCCGAAGCCGCCCATCCCGCCGGGTCGGCCGAAGCCGCCGGAGGCCGAGGGCCCGGCGCTCGGGAGCGAGCCCGAGTGCGTGGTGGCGGCGGTCTGCAGGCTGTAGGCCGTCGGCCCGGCGAGGCCGACCACGATCGCACTGATGGCGAGGGCGGTGCCGACCCGGCCGGTGAGCGTGGGGGCGGCGATCAGCAGGGCCCCGACGGCGAGGCCACCGACGAGGACGGCCGTCTGCAGGCCGGGCGCCCAGTCCGGTGCCCGGTGCATCAGCTGGTAGGACCACCACGCCGAGCCGGCAGTCGTGAGCCCCATCGAGGCCCGGGCCCACCAGGCGGTCCGCCGGCGCCACAGGTCGACGGCGCCCATGCCGACGAGCGCACCGATCGCCGGGGCGAGGGCGACGGCGTAGTACGGGTGGATGATCCCCTTGCCGAAGCTGAAGGCGACGGTCGTGACCGCCAGCCAGCCGCCCCACACGAGGTAGGCCGCACGGGACCGATCGGTCCGAGCGGCCCGGCCCCGGAGCACCAGCCCGATGGCGAGCAGGGCGAACGCCGCCGGCAGCAGCCACGACGCCTGGGACCCGAACTCGCCGTTGAACATGCGGTTCCAGCCGGTCTCGCCCCACATCCCGGTGCCGCCGCCACCACCGACGCTGCCGGTCTCGTTGCCGGTCAGCCGGCCCAGGCCGTTGTACCCGAGCACCAGTTCGAGGATGCTGTTCTCCTGCGAACCGCCGATGTACGGGCGGGACGAGGCCGGCCACAGCTCGACGATCGCGATCCACCAGCCGGCGGACACCACCAGGGCGATGAAGGCGTGCACCGACTGGACGAAGCGTCGGCGGAACGGCGTCGGCGCGCACACCAGGTAGACGAGGGCGAAGGCCGGCGCCACGAGGAGCGCCTGGAGCATCTTCGTGAGGAACGCGGTGCCGACCAGCGACCAGGCGAGCAGCAGCCAACGCGTGCTCGCCGCCTCCAGCGACCGCAGCAGGGCGTACGCCGCGCCGATCAGGAGCAGGACGAGCACCGCGTCGGGGTTGTTGAAGCGGAACATCAGCGTGGCGACCGGGGTGAGCGCCAGCACCGCGCCGGCGATCAGCCCGGCGGCGGCGCCGTACCACCGCTTCACCGCGGCGAATAGCAGGCCGACCGATGCCACCCCGGCGAGCGCCTGCGGGACGAGGATGCTCCACGCGTTGACCCCGAAGATCCGGGCCGAGATCCCCATCGCCCAGAGCGAGACGGGCGGCTTGTCGACCGTGATCGAGTTCGAGGCGTCCGACGACCCGAAGAAGAGCGCCTTCCAGCTGTGCGTCCCGGCCTGGACGGCCGCCGAGTAGAAGCTGTTGGCCCAGCCCGAGGCTCCGAGGCCCCACAGGTAGAGCACGGCGGCGGCGCCGAGGAGCACGAACAGCGCCGGCCGGGCCCAGCGGGGATCGTCGTCTGGCCCGCGCCAGAGGCGGTGCACCCGCCCTCGGCCTGCGGGCCGACTCGCACCCTGCGCGTGGGGCGGGCCCTCGGGGGTGGGCGGACCGCTGACGCCGGCGGCGCCCAGCGGGCCGCTGGAGGTGGCGACGTCGGCGGCGGTGGGGGGATCCATGGTCGTGGCCATGCGGGGCATGCTGCGCCCGCTTCCTGGGAATCTCCTGGGTCCGTTGTGGGAAGTCCCGCCAACCCCTCGGCGCCCGGCCACCTCCCGGACCCCCGGCGATCACCTGCGGTCCACCTCGGCCCCATAGGGTGTCCCGGTCACCAAGGGGGAGAACCGCATGATCCGCTCTTCACGCCTGGTCGGCCGCGCCGCGGCCGCCGGACTGGCGCTGCTCACCGCCGTCGGCGCACTCGCGCTGGTCCCGGCCCAGCCGGCCGGGGCCGCCGGGGTCACCACCCACGCCTGGATGGCCGCCGAGGCCATCGAGAAGGTCACCAGCCCGGACCTGAAGGCGCTGCTGAAGGCGAACAAGGCCTACGTGCGCGCCGGTGCGCACTTCCCCGACTCGGGCTACGCCCTGAGCAACCAGTACGGCGAGGAGGCCCACTGGCAGCGGTTCCACGACGCCTACGCGGCGCAGATCCTGAAGCACACCGAGTGCACCAACCTGGCGGCACCGACCGGGCCGTGCGCCAAGATGGTCGCCTTCCTCATGGGGATGATCGGCCACGGGATGGGCGATGAGGTGTGGGACTGGCTGTTCGAGCCCTACGTCGCCGACCTCTCCGAGTACTACACGCCCGACAGCCTGGGCGGGCAGGCCAACGAGGGCGGGGCCGAGCTGCAGCTCGACCTCGTGGCCATCGCCGACTTCGGCCAGCCGACCACCGACCTCGTGCCCTTCCCCTCGCACAGCGACCTGCTGGCCGCGTTCAAGGCGGTGGGCATGGCGAACATCACCGAGGACCAGCTGAACCTGGGCCAGGCGGCCATGGGCGTGGTCCACCAGGTCGAGGCCATGTGGGCGCCCGACCACATCGCGGCGCTGCACAAGGCCATGCCGTGGACCTCGCACAACATGGTCACCGCGCCGGGCGGCGTGAACTTCGCCGCCACTGCGATCGCCGGCGAGTGGAACGTGATCTGGGGACGCCTCCTCGGCGATCAGCCCGCCACCAGCGTGTCGATCACCTACCCGGCGAACGGCGAGCTCCGCGTCTCGGCCACCGGCTGGAACCGCGACCCGCAGCCCGGTTCGGCGCGCGGCCGCGGCGGGGCCCGCAACCGCATCACCGCCGTCCTCACCTACTCCCGTCCGTACACGGGCAGCGCCGGCCCGGTCACGAGCGAGCTGCCGGCCGGGTCGATGACCCTGGTCGAGCGTGACACCAGCGAGGCGGTGCCGATCCGCGCCGGCTGGCCGCGCAGCGTGCCCTACGGCCCCGACGCCGGCGAGCACATGATCGACATCCAGCCGGCGGCCGACCTGAAGCCGTGCACCTGGTACCGGGCCGGCGTGACCGCCAACCTGGTCGACGCCCGCAGCCTGCCGGTCACGCCGATGACCTGGGAGTTCCGCACCGGCACCGACGCCCAGGGCAACCGCTGCGCCGACGACCCCTACACGTCGAACGAGAACTACGTCCGCAAGGCGACGAGCGACCTGCTCGACCGGGAGGCCACCGAGCAGGAGCTGCAGGCCGCGACCTACCGCTTCGAGCGGGGCACGACCCGCCGCACCTACACCGCGGACCTCCTGGCCTCCACCGAGGAGCGCCAGGCGCTCGTGACGACGGCGTTCCAGAAGTACCTCGGCCGCACCCCGGACCCGAGCGGCCTCAGCTACTGGGCCACCAAGCTGAAGACGATCACCGTGCCGGACCTCTCGGCCCGGCTGCTCGGCTCGGCCGAGGTGTACCGCAAGGCCGGAGGCACGAACCGCGCCTACGTCGCCGCCCTCTACCCGCTGGTCCACGGCCGCGACGTCGACCCGAGCGGCCACGCCTACTGGACCAAGAAGCTCGACCAGGGCCTCGACCGGGGCAAGCTGGCCAAGATGCTGCTGACGAGCCACGAGTCGGCCCGTCGCACGGTCGCCCAGTCGTACCAGGACCTCCTCGGCCGGGCCCCCGATGCGGCCGGTTGGACGTACTGGACCACCAAGCTCGAGCGCGCCGGCGACCCGCGGACCCTGTGGCTGTCGCTCATGACGAGCAACGAGTACGACCGCAAGGCCCAGGCCGCCTGATCCTGTCGAGCGGGAGCCACCATCACCCCGCTGACCAGGGCATCCTCCTAGCCTGACCGCCGTTCACGCACCCAGGGGCCGAGGCGCGCGCCTCGGTAGGAGGAGACCACCACCATGTTGCGCACCCACCGGCGGATGACCCGCGTCGTCGGGCCGACACTCGGCGTCTTGGCGCTCATCTCGCTCGCGAGCTGCTCGTCGGACGACTAGAAGGCCGACGACACCACCACGACCGAAGCGGTCACGACCACGGCCGCCGGCGGCGAGTCGGCGGCCACCGTCGCGTTCGACGAGCAGATCCAGCAGGAGCTGAAGGACGTCGGCTGCTACACCGGCGCCGACGACGGCATCATCGGCCCGGAGACCGACGCTGCGATCATCGCCTTCCAGACCGCGTCGGGCCTCGAGGTCGACGGCGAGCTCGGCCCGGAGACCGAGGCGGCGCTCACCAAGGCCGTCGACGCGGGCGACACGGTCTGCGACGGGTCGGTGACCACCACCACGGCCGCGGGCACCACCACGACCGCGGCCAACGGCGGCGAGGCGCCGTGCACCGCAGCCGCGATCACTGCCGGACTCGGCGGCCAGGCCATCTCGAGCTACGTGTGCTCCGACGGCTACGCCGCCGGCTCCCTCGCCGACGAGGAGGCCAAGTTCATCCTCCAGTCCGAGGACGGGTCCTGGGTCGAGATGACGAGCGACCCGTGCGGCTCGGCCAGCGCCGGCCTCCCGCCGGTGATCCTCGAGGACGGCTGCGAGGCCTGATCCAGGGTTCCTGCGGCGTCCCGTCGTCGGCGGTCGGAGCGATCCGGCCGCGGCGGCGGGACGTCCCGCGTCCGGGGCCGGATCAGGCCTTGGATCGCCCGCTGCTCGGGCGCTGCTGGTCGGCAGCGGCGGAGCCGGGCCGGTCGTAGGGTGCGCCGCATGATCACGTCGGTCCACAACCTCATCTACTCGGACGACGCGCCGGCGACCCGGGCGTTCTTCCGGGACGTGCTCGGGCTCCCGTACGTCGAGGACGTCGGGTCCGAGGAGGGGTGGCTGATCTTCGGCACGGGGCCGAGCGAGTTCGGGGTGCACCCGACCTCGACCGTGTGGGAGGGCAAGGAGCACACGAGCCCCCGCCAGCACGTGATGTCGTTCATGTGCGACGACATCGAGGCCACCGTCGCCGAGCTCACCGCGAAGGGCGCCACGTTCGCCTCGGTTCCGCAGGACCGGGGCTTCGGCATCACCGCCATGGTCGAGGTCCCCGGGGCCGACCCGATCATGATCTACGAGCCCCGTCACGAGATCGCGTACGACCGCTGAGCGCCGGCAGCCGACCCCGGGTCGTCGTGGCCGGCCTCGGGGACACCGGGGTCCTCGTCGCCACCCGCCTGGCCCGATCGGCCGACGTCGTCGGCGTGTCCACCCGGCCGGCGCTCGTGAGCGGTCAGGAGCTGGGCACCCGGCTCACCGATCCGCAGCGGTGGCGGCGCACCTACCTGGTCCCGCTCCCCCGCTTCCGCAAGCTCGACCGCATCCGCACCGTGCACGGCCGCATCGACTCGGTCGACCTGGGTGAGCGCACCGTCCGCATCGAGGGCGCGGACGGCACCGCGTCGACCGAGCCCTACGACGTCCTCGTGATCGCCACCGGGGCGTCGAACGGCTTCTGGCGCCACGACCGGGTCCAGGGGCTCGACGCGATCGAGGCCGACCTGGCCGACGTCGCCGGGCAGATCGACCGGGCCAGCACCATCGCCGTCGTCGGCGGGGGTCCCACGGGCGTGAGCGCGGCCGACAACCTCGCCCGCCGCGGCGGCGCCGAGGTCCACCTGTTCCACGGCGGTGACGAGCCGCTCCCGGGCTACCACCCGAAGGCGCGACGGTGGATCGGGAAGCAGCTGCGGGACGACGGCGTGCACGTCCACCCGGGTCACCGCGCCGACGTGCCCGAGGGCTTCGTCGGCGATGAGCTGACCGCCGGCCCGGTGCGGTGGACCACGGGCCAGGACCCGTTCGACGCCGACCTCGTGCTGTGGGCGATCGGCGGCGTCCGGCCCCACAGCGCCTTCCTGCCCGCTGAGGTGCTCGACGCCGGCGGCTTCGTCCGCGTCGACGAGCACCTGCAGGTGACCGGGCACCCCGAGGTCTTCGCGGTGGGCGACGTGGCCGCGACCGACCCGAACCGCAGCTCGGCCCGCAACTGGGGCTATCGGGTGGTCGTGGCCAACGTGCGGGTGGCCACGAAGGGCTCCGGCAAGCGCAGGCGGTTCAAGGCGCCCGAGCACCGGTGGGGCTCGGTCCTCGGCGTGCAGGAGGACGGGATGGTGATCGTGCAGCCCGACGGCCGACGGGTCCGCGTGCCCCGCTGGGCCGCCGACAAGCTGCTGATGCGCGGGTTCGTGCCCTGGTACCTCTACGGCGGCCTGCGCAAGGAGCGCTGAGGCTCAGGGGCGCGGAGCGTTCTCCGCCGGCAGCGTCTGGAGGTCGGTGACATAGGACGGATCCTGGGCGCCGAGCCAGGCCACCAGGTCCTCGAACGGCACGCAGTACGTCTCGGGCTTGCCGCACGTCTCCTTGATGAAGTTCGCCATCGCGTTCTGGTACGCCGAGTTGTTCCACTCGTTGAAGTGGTTGCCCAAGATGAGCGGCGCCCGGTTGCCCTGGAGCGCGGCGTGGTACATGTCGCGGTAGGTGCCGAGGACCTGCTCCGAGTCGGCCGCCGACTCCTCGGGCGTGACGCCCTCCGACGAGGCCTCCCGCTGCCGGTAGTAGAAGTTGTAGTCCATCGTGATCAGCGGCCGTCCGGCCCCGTGCATCGGGAACGTCGACATGCCCATCTGCCAGATGCCGTACTGCGGGTCCTTCTCGGGCCAGGACAGGCCGGTGCGGGTGACCGAGCTGTCGTAGACGATCCCGTGGGCCTGGAACGCGGGGAACATCTGGGCGGGGTCGCCTTCGAGGCACGGGGTGCGGACGCCCTTGATGTCCTCGGGCGTCAGGTCGAGCTCCTCGTCGACGCCGTTGTTGGCGTTGACGTTCGTGATGAACGAGTCGAACTGGTCCATCTCGTTGTTCCAGTCCTCGGTGGTCCAGGAGCCGACCGGGCTGGCCACGCCGGAGCAGAAGTGCCCGTTGAAGTGGCTGCCGATCTCGTCACCGCGGGCGAGGGCCTCGTTGACGTCCTCGATCACGAGCGGGACGTCCTCGGGCCGGGCCCAGGCGATCGACGAGATGCCCGGGTTGTGGCCGGGGCCGACGTAGGTGTCCTTGGTGGCGTCGCTCAGCAGGTAGGTGCCGGAGAGGAAGCCGGTGAAGTGGAACGGCACCTCCTCTTGGATGGCCCGCCAGAACTCCCACTTCTCGTGCCAGCCGGCGCCGTCGAAGCTGGCCACGACGAACTGCGGGGGCTTCTCCCCCTTCGGGGTCTTCGTCACCACGAAGCCGCTCGGCTGGGTCGTCACCTTCTCCCCGGGCGGCGTCGGGTACGGGACCGTGTCCGGCTCCGGGATGGTGGTCGTGGTGGCCTTCGTGGTCGAGGACGAACTGGACGACGAGGTGGATGAAGGGGAGCTGGCGGAACCGTCCTGGCGCGACGAGTCCCCGTTGCTGCTGGTGCACCCTCCGGCCAACACCAACATCGCAACGACTCCCGCGAGGAACGTGCTCCGCCTGTTGCGAGGCAGGTGCACGGGGGTCGACGCTACTGCGCCGGACCACCGGATCCGTGTCATGACGGCGATGTCACGTCACCCGTTCGGGCGGCCACGGGGAGCGGTCGCCGCCGCGACACCGTGGGGTGTCGAGCGTCAGCGGGCGGTGCGCTGCAGGAGCCGGGCACCGATCCGGTCGCACCGCTCGCGCAGGTAGCCCTCGACCTCGGCGGGCAGGTCGACCGCTCCGAGCGAGATGCGCATCGTGTCGCGGCGTTCGCCGACGACCTGCTCCATCGACCGCCACGAGCACCGCTCGATGGCGTCCTCCCAGGTGCGCTGGTCGATGCCGAGGGCCCACAGGCGGTTGACCGCGAGCAGCCCGGCGAGCGGGTCCTCGCGCAGCTGCTCGTACACCAGGACCACCGACCGCTCAGCGGTCGCAGGATCGGCCAGGCGCTGCTCCCACACCGAGAAGAACCGCTCCACGCGGTCTGCGGCGGCTTCCAGGCGGCCGGGCTCGGCGAGCGTCCACTCGAGGCCGTCCTTCAGGACCAGCGACGACGCTGCCGCGAACGGGTCGCGCACCGACACGACGGGCCGGGACCGGCGGTAGTCGAGGAGCCCCTGGGGCAGCGGCTCGTGGCCGTAGAGGAACACGGTCTCGCCGACCGGGCGGTCCGCATCCTTGGCGAGCGCCATCGCGAACCCCCGAGGGAGCGCCGGCCAGCCGTAGCGCGGACCGGCGAAGACCCACTCGTCGTCGCCCGCCGGCGTGCGGTCCGGCACCAGCTCGAAGGTGCCGTCGCCACCGTGGTGGAGCGACATCGCGCCGTTGATCATGGCGAAGAGCCAGTTCGTGCCCGACCGGGGCAGGGCGCAGAGGTAGCGGCCGCTCGACCGCGCTGAGCGCAGGATCGAGCCCGCCCGCCGCACGTCGTCGATCCCGAGGTGCTGCTCGCGGATCTGGGTGGCGGCCACCCGCCAGCTGCGGGGGTCGTAGTCGCCGTACCAGGTGTTCGACTTCGGCCGTCGGAGCGATCGGGCGTAGGCCCGGGCGGCGGCGGTGCCGTGCTGTTGGATGCGGGCGTCGGGCGGGACTCGCATCAGCGCACGCCCTTCGCCGTCGGAACGCCCGGTCGCGCCCCGTCCAGAAGGGCTTGTCCACCGGTTCGGGGTGTGAACGGTTTCACGTTTCGAGACATTGCGGTCTCATATTACGGATGGACATCCGTCCGATGCGGAACCCTCCCGGCGAACTACCAGAGCCGGCGGCCGAGCAGGTCGGCGAGCTCCTCGTTGGGCTGCTCGTAGTACCGCTCGAGCAGGGCCCGGGCCGGGGGCGGCACGTCGGCCTCCTTGGTCTGGTTGCTGCGGGGCAGTGCCAGGCCGCTGGGCGCCTCGTCGAGCTCCAGGAACCGGAGGACCTCGCGACAGGTCGTGGCGGAGGCCTCGAACAGGTCCTCCGAGCGGACCACCAGGACCTGGTCGCGGTCGAAGTGCTCGAAGTACCGGGCGAGCTGCTCGGCGTAGCGGCCCCGGGCCTTGTAGGCGAACCAGTCGCGGTCGGTGTCGGCCTGCTCGGGGGTGCGGGGCCGTGCCGTCCGCTCCTCCTCCGCCTCGAACGCCTCGACCATCCCGAGGTCCTCGCGGACGCCGCGCGAGCTCATCCGGTAGTTCGACAGCGCCCGCTCCACCGGGTTCCGCAGCAGGGCGATCAGCTTGGCTTCGGGCAGCACCCCGTGGATCCGCTCGGCGGCCTCCGGGTGGAAGAGGTAGCGGGGCGTGGTCTCGAAGACCTGCCGGTCACCGGGACGCAGCGGGAAGTGCCCCCGGTACCAGTCGAGCGGGGTCGGCACGTCCCGATCGAAGTAGTGGACCTCCTTGACGTTGCTGGGCGCGGTCTGCGGATGCGCGGCCAGGTAGTCGTGGAGGCTCGTGGTGCCGCCCTTCTGGGTCCCGATCACGAGGAAGTCGGGCAGGGGCCGCATCGACCCGGTGCGCGTGCGCAGGTCGTCGCGCACCCGGCGCGACTGGCGCTTCACGCCCTTCTCCGCCCGTCGGACCGACAGCTTCACCGCCCGCGTTGCCCCCATGGCGGCTTTCTCCCACAGATCCACCGCGGATGCAAAGCCGGCTGCTCGGACGCCACCGACAGACCACGTTCCCCCTGGTCAGCGCTAGGGTCGGCGCTTCTACAACGATCAGACGGGAGATCGAAAGTGACGAAGTTCAAGTGGTTGCTGGTCGCGCTCGTGGCCCTCGGCCTCACGACGGCCACGGCATGCGGGAAGTCCGACGGCAACGCCGACAAGGACACGACGACGACCGTGGCGAGCGATGCCGGGTCAGGTGACGACGGCGGTTCCGCCGATCCGGGCGACGGGTTCATCACCGGCACCCCCGAGGAGTGGCTGGCCGCCGTGTGCGGCGACGACGCCGAGATCACGGAGACCGACAGCGACATCGAGCCCCGCTACGGCCCCGACGCCACGTCGTCGCACTACTGCACCCCGCCGGCTCAGCCCGACGGCAACGACACCTACCCCGAGGCCGTGCTGTTCAGCGCCGACCCGAGCGCCGACTGGGAGTCGTTCGACGACCCCGAGGTGTTCAAGTCGTTCGCCATCGGCCAGGTCTCCGACGACGAGTGGGCCCTCGTGTACGAGGACAACTCGACCCACGAGATCGCCGAGCCGCACGTCGCTGGCCTCACCGAGTTCGGGTTCACGGTCTACGAGAACAACGAGCCCGTCAGCTAGCGACCCTCGCCGTTCGACCAGTCGACCAGTTCGACCACCGGGGCCCGGGCTGCGAGCCCGGGCCCCGTCGCGTCCGGGACCCTCGATGCGGCTCGGGCCAGCGGGTGCTTCACCCCTCGGAGCGGCGTCCGACCACCAGGTAGGCCACCGGTCCGAGCGGCTGGACGAAGCACCCCAGCGCCCACACCGCCTTCGGCCCGCGCACCCGTTCCTTCGGCCGGCGGGCCAGGTCCCGCAGCGCCACGGTGGTCACCACCACCTCCACCACCGCTGCAACCCCGATCAGCCGCCGCTGCCGAGGCGTGAAGTCCTTCCACCGCTTCTTCTGCTCGTCCATGGATCGCACCGTACGACCGATCCCCGACCACCGCCGCGGGCGCATCCGCCGATGCGGATCGATGCTCCGCCGCCCCGAAGCGAGCGCGGCCGTCTCGCTGGTGGCCCTACGGGGACGAAGCGCGCGGCAAACAGAGGCCACTGCCACATCTGGTCGAGTGACCGAATACGTCGCACACGACCAGGCCACGGGCCCGGAACAACCTCGCCAGAAGCAAACTCGCCTCTCCCCCGCTCAGGTGGACGAGGTGGTCACCGCCTACTTGAACGGGTCCTCCCAGCAGGAGCTGGTGGTGCGGTTCCGGATCGACCCCACGACGGTGCGGGCCCACCTGCGCCGGCGAGAGGTGCTGGCGACTCGTCCGTACAACAAGCTGCACGGCGAACTCCTGGAACGAGCCAAGGAGCTCTACGCCGCGGGACGGTCGCTCAGGTCGGTGGCATCGGAGCTGGGGGTGTCCCGGGAGACGGTGCGGTCAGGTTTACTTGCCGGCGGAGTGGTGCTTCGCGGTCGGGGCAGCTGATCCTCAACGTGCTTGAGAATCGCCTTGGCGTAGCACTTGGTGCCGATCTGCGGCTTGGCGACGGCAGCGAGCCGAGGCGAGTGCGCTTGCCAGATCATTTCACGTCGCACCCGGCTCGGGCAGCTCGAGGTAGGTGTGGCTCGGGATGGTGTTGCGAGGTAGGGCAGATGTGCCCGAGCGGAAGCGACTGGAGACTGGACCGTCGGTGCGCAGACCGCGCTAGGTCAGCTCGGCGCGCAGCTGGCTCAAGCTGTAGCCATCGGTGGCGGATACCTCGAACGCCAAGGCGGACGCGCTGGAGAACGAGCCTGGACACCACCAGCCACCAAGCGGAAACTCCACCCGTCTCCAGGAACAACTAGCTCGATTCTTGAATGCCGACTAGTCGTAGGAGGTCTGCAAGCCAGACGAATCCATATGAGAATCCGGACTCGTCGTGCGCCACCGATTCGACCAAGTTGGCGTATGTTTCTGCGACTTCGCCCAAGGTCAGATCCGACGTCCCTGGACGACGATATGGATCAGTTCCTACCAAGCCAGGTATCGACCAGTAGTGTGAGTGGACCAATTCAATCTGCTCACCGCGACGCTCTTCTAGAGCATCAAGCATCTGGTTGAATACCAACCTGATGAGTGGCAGCGAAACGACGTTTCTATCCATAGCTACCCGTTCAGTATCTGAGATATCTGGTTTTGCCAGTTCGCAATTTCTGATTGCAGGTGATTGACTCTACCGCTGATGATGCTCTGCACCACCGCTTCCGAGGGAGCATTGGCCAGTAGACCTTTGTTGTCGTAGGCCCAAGGATTTGCGATATACGCATCTAGCTTCGCTTGATGTTCGGCTATGCGCTTAGACAGACTATCCACAGTCTTTGCCTCGGAGGCCGTCAAGCAACGGGATCCCTCGGCGGGTCCGACGCCAGCTACGCCGTAGTAGATCGAACCGGCGGTACCCATGCCACCAGCGACTGCTAAAGCTTCCGGGCCCAGCGCGCCGACCACGGCGACGCCGCACGCGACCGATGCCCCGCACGCTACCGCAGCGGTAACGATCACGACAGTCGCAATTTCACCCTTATGATCGTTGACGAATTTCGCAACACCGCTTCCCCGGCACGAGCCGTTGTCGTTCTTGCCAAGCCAGCAACGGAGACCGGTAGGGTCTGTGCCATTCAGCGGATTGTTCTCTGTGTATCCGTACGGACTCTCTGTTTGGGTCACGATTGGGTCCACAGACAGAAATTGCCCAGTTGTCGGGTGGGACTGCCGCGTGGTCCGGTGACAGGTTGGGTGTGGGGTCAGGCCGCCTGAGTGGCGGCGGTGGGCATGATGGTTTCGAACTCGATCGGGGTCAATCGGCCGAGGGCTGCTTGGCGGCGTCGGCGGTGGTAGGTGCGTTCGATCCAGGTGACGATCGCGAGCCGGAGCTGGTCGCGGGTGGCCCAGCGTTGGCGGTCGAGGACGTTCTTCTGCAGGAGTGCGAAGAAGGACTCCATGGCGGCGTTGTCGCTGGCGGAGCCGACCTGGCCCATCGAGCCGACCATGCCGTGAGCGGTGAGGGCCCGTTGCAGCTTCCGGGAACGGAACTGGGCGGGCTCAACTGGTCGTCGCAACACCTCGATGATGGAGGTGTCGGTGATGACAACGATGAAGGAGCGGCAGGAAGAGGTTCGGCAGTATCGAGG
>Ga0182736_1000713_pt1 | contig 43318 bp, 26 predicted proteins | sample eDN5th30CKraftBY_FD_128882 | JGI IMG/M metagenome (GOLD analysis project Ga0182736, IMG submission 128882) | Enriched backyard soil microbial communities from Emeryville, California, USA - eDNA 5th pass 30_C Kraft BY (version 2) (version 2) | ecosystem: Environmental > Terrestrial > Soil >... | reverse complement strand
TGCCAGAAATAAGCTTTATTACTTAAGATTATGTCCACCAACGGTAAAGACAATGCAAAGAAAATACCGAAGGAGGCACAACGAACTTTTATTTATTGGGTGTCTCCAATTTTTAAACTCATTTTTATTCATTTAAGATTAACAATTATTTTAACAGCCGATTGATGTTTGTTTGAAAACGCTCGCGAAGAAGCATGATAACCGGTTGGATTGAAGGAGTCTAAATTTACAACGGATGTTAGTTCTTAAGCAAATAAATTGCATGAAAAGATTAGATGTATACCATTTAATCCACTAATGATTGTTTTAAAAGACAGTTTAGTGCGAATTTTCTGCTCTTGGTGGAATTTTAAAGGTCATAAGACAATGCTATCACACTGGTTTTACCCATGTATTTGTTCTTTCCTTCCGTACGATCGGATTAAATCGCTTTCAAAATCCAACCATTCTTTCCAGCGTTTTTCCACATCCACATCTACTGTATATTTTCGGGCGAAGTTTAAAAACGTGGTATAGTGGTTAGCCTCTGACACCATTAAATCGTGGTAGAATTTAGCCAACTCTTTGTCTTGGATATTTTGTGATAATACACGGAAACGCTCACAACTACGGGCTTCAATCATTGCAGCAAATAATAGCCGATCAATAAAGGCCATATTACGGCTGCCATCTTTCTTGTTGAACTTCATGAGTTGGTTGACATAGTCGTCTTTCCGCTCACGCCCCAGGGTATATCCTCGTTGTTTAATAATCGAGATCACCATTTGAAAATGTTGCATTTCTTCAATAGCAATGGCGGTGAGCTCATGCACCAGGTCTTCGTGTTCCGAGTTGTTTGTAATGAGCGATATAGCATTCGATGCAGCCTTCTGCTCACACCAGGCATGATCGGTAAGGATTTCCTCCAAATTACCTTCAGCTATAGTAGCCCAACGAGGGTCTGTTAATAATTTTAATCCAAGCATAATCGCTGTATTTTACGCAAAACACTAAATTGACGGTTAATAGCCTAGGTAAATGTATCTATGATGTCCAATGCATGACTATTCGGGTTGCTATGAGGGATTGGATATCCGGCCACCCGATCATAAAAGGATATGCCGAAAAAAACCACTAAGGGCAAATCCGGACGGACAATCTGAAGGGTAGGTAGTTGCTCCTCAATACCATCCGTAGTATTTAGTAGACGAGAATGGTAACTTGCTTCTGGAAAAAAATCGCCCGCAAAATCAAGTGATAGGGCAATAAGGTGAATCCGGAACAAGGTGGTTTTCGGTGGGAGAACGATAGCTTTGAGATGCATTTCGCTTATGTCTAATGCTAATGTGCCCTGTTCCTTATCGTATGTGGTATGAAGTGGAATGTAAATAGCATCTTTTAACGCCATGGCATTATTGACACTGAAGCCACTGAACATCCGAACATTTGCAGGTTGGACGCAACGCGAGCCCCGTGGGTTTTCCATATCAGCTTTTACAATGTGGTTTACCCGTTGCGTCAGACGATTAGCTGTGGTTGATTCATAAAACAACTCGTGTAATTCGCCTAAAGCGTACTTCAATGTTCTTCTAATGCATTTTGCTATGTGACTGGTACGCCCGAATTCATTATAGTTTTCGCGTGTCCGAGCAAAATGCGGATCTTTGGCAATACGTTGTGCGCTGTGTCCTGAACGTTGTCTTACCCGATAAGAGTCGTCTTGTTTATAGAAGGTCAGGTCCCCGACATTTCCTTCTAATTTGATAAGGCTTTTTTGAGTGGCCATAATGCAAAGGTTAATACAAGAATACGAAAAAATAGGGATTTAACAAAATATCATGTATATACTGGCTTTAGGAGATACAATAAAGTACCATACAAGTAGGTGTCAAGTACCTTTTAAGTACCCCGTTGGTCTAGCTTATATCCACTTGCCCGGTAGTTAATCCTTAGCTCAACCATGCTGCATATTAAAATTACTATTGGACATCAGATAGAAGTCGACGAGAAATATACATTTTTAACGGTTACTTATTTGGAATTAATATAAATAAACTTTTACTTTGCTGCGAAATTTATTTCTTAAACAATACGATTATTAATGAAAATACAATACTTGATCCGAAGAGGTGTCGAAATGCTAAAAAGCAATTATCCAGACCTTAAGCAGTTTCGTAAAACTGTCCCTTCCATTAAGCAACTTTGTACTTTGCTTCTCTGCTTAATTAGCATACAGGCGGCACTTGCACAAGAGAAAACCAAAACGCTTATTAAAGGGAATGTACACACCTCAGATGGGCAAGCTGCTGTTGGAGTTAGTATTAGTTTAAAAGGAACCGGTAATGGCACTACGACAAATAACGATGGTGGGTTCGAGCTAAAAAATGTTTCGCAAGGAAACTATACCATCAGCGCCTCAGCAGTCGGATTGAAACCTTCGGAGAAAACGATAGTTATTGGTAATGATGGGGTTTATGAGGTTGATTTCATACTTAGCTTAAATGCAGAGCAATTAAAAGAAGTGATTATATCGGGCAGAAACTCAAAGAATAAGCCGGATGGTTTTGCAGCGAAAATGCCCTTGAAAAACCTGGAAAATCCTCAGGTATACAATACTGTTTCTGCAGAGCTTATGAAGGAACAGGCTATTACCAATTATGATGATGCTTTTCGAAATGTTCCGGGAATTAGTCGAACTTGGGAGTCTACCGGTAGAGGTGGTGATGGTGGTGCTTATTTTGCATTGCGTGGATTTGATGCACAACCAGCATTGTTAAACGGTTTGCCTGGCCTAACGAGTGGTAACTTGGATCCAGCAAATGTTGAGGAAATACAAGTCATCAAAGGACCATCCGGAACCTTATTTGGGGGTGCCTTCTTCGCTTATGGAGGAATAATCAATACCATTACCAAAAAACCTTATGATCATTTTGGTGGTGAGGTTTCTTATAACTTTGGGAGCTTTGGTCTGAATCGGGTTACAGCGGATATCAATACCCCATTAAGTAAAACAGAAAAAATTGCTTTGCGAATTAATACGGCTTATCATTCGGAGAATAGCTTTCAGGATGCCGGGTTTAAAAAGTCTTTTTTCTTAGCTCCCTCATTGGCGTATGAAGTAAACGACCGCCTGTCTTTTTTACTGACGACAGAAATTTTGGAAGAAGAACGTGCAGTGCCACCAGTTTTTTTTCACTCCGATCGGGAAAGTCCACTCCCTTTTAAAAATTTAGAAGAGTTGAACTTAAACCGGAATGCATCTTTTACGAATAATGATTTGACAATCAAAAATCCGAGATATACCTTTCAAGGACAGATGAACTACAAACTATCGGATGCCTGGACGTCGCAAACGGTTATCTCCCGGGGCGCCGTAAAGTCTGATGGCTATTATACGTATATGTGGGACGACCATTCGGGCGACAAATATTTCGAACAGTATTTCCATAAAGAACAGCAGACTACGAATACTACTGATATTCAGCAAAACTTTAACGGTGATTTTAAGATAGGTGGATTGCGAAATCGATTGTTGCTAGGGCTTGATTTTTATAACCAAAATGTGATAGATAATGGATCAGGTTGGGCTGTTGCGCGGAGGGTAACCCCGCAATCTGGTGAAGAGGATTATATAGATCCTGAAACTGGAGATACTACTGGAGCGATATACCTAAACCGTGCTCTGGTTGATGCAGCTTTAGCCGATCAAGGTTCAAGCAACAGCAATATTTCCAATAATATATACAGCGCCTATTTTTCGGATGTATTGAACATCGCGCCATCATTATCGATTATGGCAAGCTTAAGAGCAGATTATTTTACTTCGAAGGGGGAGAAAACCACGGGCGACGGGAGTTATAACCAGTTCGGCTTGTCTCCTAAATTTGGGATTGTGTATCAACCTTTGTTGGATAAGCTTTCCGTCTTTGCTAACTATATGAACGGCTTTGTAAACGTTGCGCCCATGGAAGTAGGGGATGCTGACGGCAATAACCTAAGAATGAAGTCTTTTAAACCTGAACAGGCGAACCAGTGGGAGGGAGGAATAAAAGCGAACCTTGCTGGTGATAAACTTTTTGCAACGGTTTCTTTATATGATATTAAAGTAAGTAATCGCGTCATCCAGGATGCCGGGAACCGATATAATTATACACAGGGTGGTAAAGTGGGCAGTAAGGGATTTGAACTGGATTTAACCGCCACGCCTGTAAATGGATTGAATATATTGGCGGGTTACAGCTATAATGAAACAAAAGTTCTTGTAGGCGATGAAGATGATTTCTATGCTGAGGTTGGTAGAAGTCCGGGTGGGCAAGGGCCACAACACTTGGCTAACTTTTGGGCAACTTATCGTTTTCTATCTGGGAAGCTTCAGAACTTTGGTTTTGGCCTTGGCGGAAACTATGCGGGCAAGTATAAAGTAATTGATAGTAGTATTACAGGCGATTTTATCTTGCCAAGCTATGCTTTGCTTAATGCCAGTGTCTTCTATAATTCAGATAAAATACGCGTTACCTGTAATGTAAACAACGTTACCGACACGGAGTATTATATTGGCTATTGGTCGGTAAATCCACAAAAGCCACGAAACTTCGTAACCAGTATTGCTTATAAATTTTAATTAATATACTACTTCAAAAGAAAGATACAGAATGGGTTTATGAGAATGAACCCGTTCTGTTGTTTAGCCGTTTACCATTCCTAAGTTAATTTCATTCCTTCCCATAAGGATGAACCAAGTGCCAATGCTCGTGCAGCGATGGGGCCTCTTGTCAGAACAGTGTAAGGCTATCTCCCTTTTATCAACCGATAGTCATAAGCATTTAGTTTAATAGGAATATCGGGAAAAACCGATATATATTTGTTGCATGGATCAGTTAACAATTTTTAAAGCACTTTCAAACAAAACGAGGCTTCAAATTTTAGAATGGCTTAAAGAGCCGGAGAAATATTTTCCGGCGGAAGAAAATGCCGATTTTGAAAATGTAGGGGTTTGCGTGGGTCAAATTCAACAGAAGTGTGGCTTAACGCAATCAACTGTTTCTGAATATTTAGCTCTCTTACTTCATGCGGGCTTATTAGAATCAACAAGAATAGGACAATGGACCTATTATAAGAGAAATGAAAAAGCTTTTGAAGCACTAAGCGATTTCGTCAAGTCAGTATTGTAATTAAAAATAGATTATATGAGTACAGCTAGTTTATTTAGACCTTTTAGTCTAAAATCATTGAACATTAAAAATAGAATTGTAATGGCACCGATGACCCGTTCGTTTTCTCCAAATGGGATACCTACAGAGGATGTTGCTACTTATTATGCGAAGCGCGCTGCTGGAGAAGTTGGGTTAATTCTCTCCGAAGGTACGGTTATCGATCGAGTGTCCTCCTCCAATGACCCCAATATTCCGCACTTCTATGGAGAGGAGGCCTTAGCCGGCTGGCAGCAAGTTATCAATAAAATTCATGCTAACGGTGGCAGTATGGGGCCGCAAATCTGGCATATGGGTATCATGGAAAATCACCATTCGGGTTGGTTGCCTGCTGCGGCTTTTGAAGGACCTTCGGATTTAGGCAAACCAGGTTTTTCTAATGGTAGGGCTATGACAGAAAAGGATATCTCGGATACCATCTTAGCTTTCGGCAGGGCTGCTGCGGATGCTAAACGACTTGGATTTGATTGTGTGGAGATTCATGGTGCGCATACTTATCTGATTGATCAATTTTTTTGGGAAGGTACGAATAACCGTACAGACGCTTATGGTGGTCAAACTTTGGCGGAACGCTCCAAGTTTGCTATTGAAGTAATTAAGGAAGTTAGAAAGCAGGTTGGCGAAGATTTTACTATTATCCTTCGGCTGTCTCAATGGAAATCTAGCGATTATACTTATAAACTTGCTAAAAATCCTACGGAAATGGAAGCTTGGCTTAAGCCTTTGGCCGACGCTGGTGTCGATATTTTTCATTGTTCTCAACGCCGGTTTTGGGAACCTGAATTTGAGGGATCGGACCTTAATTTTGCAGGTTGGGCGAAAAAGATTACTGGAAAAGCTACTATTACGGTCGGTTCTGTTGGGTTATCTGGCGAATTTTTGGCGGCCTTTAGGGGTGAAAGTTCTCATCCGAGTTCGCTTGATGAACTAATCCGTAGATTGGATAGAGGAGATTTCGATTTGGTAGGTGTAGGAAGGGCATTGTTGGCCGACCCCAATTGGGCTTTAAAAATTCGTTATGACCGTACAGACGAATTAAAAGGTTTCACTAGAGATGCCTTAACCCAATTGGTCTAAGCTTAATTGTAAAATAAAATGCGCGCTAAAATGTGCGCATTTTATTTTTACAGCAATATTTCTACCCTATCCTATTCTTTTCTTACAATAGAAACGTTACGCAATTTTTCCTAAATTGAAAAGGTAATTTGTGAGCACAGGCTTATATTTGTAGCTATAAACCATTAATGATGAAATCCGTATGTGCTTACACCTTATAAAAGCAAACATTTGTATAGTAGCAATTGGAATATTATGCGCAAATATTTGCCATGCCCAGACAAAATCCATCTATCATAAAGGTTGGATTGATTTTAATAAGAATGGCACAAAGGATATTTTTGAAGACCCTGCTCAAGATATAGAAAAACGAGTACAAGACCTGCTGGCACAGATGACGGTGGAAGAAAAAACCTGCCAAATGGTTACTTTATACGGTTACGCAAGAGTATTAAAGGATGAACTTCCTACGGCTGAGTGGAAAAATGAGCTTTGGAAAGATGGAATCGCCAATATAGATGAGCATTTAAACGGACTAGCGTATAACCCCAAGGCAAAAACCCAATATTCCTATCCATTTAGTAAACACGCGGATGCTATTAATACAGTACAACATTGGTTTGTGGAGGAAACCCGCCTTGGCATTCCGGTTGATTTTACTAATGAGGGTATCCATGGTTTAAATCACGATAGGGCCACACCATTACCTGCGCCGATTGCCATAGGCAGTACTTGGAACAGGGCATTGGTACATCAGGCAGGAGAAATTGTAGGCAGAGAAGCCAAAGCACTGGGATATACGAATGTATATGCACCTATATTAGACCCGGCCCGAGACCCGCGATGGGGTAGAGTTGTAGAGTGTTATGGCGAAAATCCATTTCATATTGCACAATTAGGAAAGCAGATGGTATTAGGTATCCAAAGTCAAGGTGTTGCCTCCACATTAAAGCACTTTGCGGTTTATAGTGTGCCTAAAGGAGGCCGGGATGGCAATGCCAGAACGGATCCACATGTGGCGCCACGCGAAATGTTCCAGCTTTATCTCTATCCATTTATGAAAGTAATTAAAGAAGCGGCACCAATGGGCGTAATGAGTAGTTATAACGATTGGGATGGTATGCCCATTACCGGGAGCCACTACTTTTTAACGGAGCTGTTACGTCAGAAGTTCGGCTTTAATGGGTATGTCGTATCCGATAGTGAAGCAGTAGAGTATCTTTTTACCAAGCACCATGTGGTAGAAGACTATAAGGGGGCGGTTAAACAAGTGGTTGAAGCAGGTTTAGATGTACGGACCAATTTTACTATGCCTGATAAATACGTGCTACCTTTAAGGGCATTAATAAAAGATGGTGAGCTGTCGATGAAAACAATTGACGAGCGGGTGGCTGATGTACTGCGTGTAAAATTCAGATTGGGTTTGTTTGATCAACCTTATGTGGCTGATCCAAAAATGGCCGATAAAACGGTACATACCGCTAAAGATGAGGATTTTGCTTTCGAGATGAATCGTCAAGCTATGGTGTTATTAAAGAATGAAAACAATTTACTGCCGCTAAAAAAGGATAAATTGAAGAATATTTTAGTTACGGGCCCGCTGGCAACAGAAAAAAATTATACGGTTAGTCGTTACGGCCCCTCAAATAATGCCGTAACTACAGTTTTGGAAGGTATTAAAAACTATGTGGGAGATGCAACCGTGGTGGATTATGAGGAAGGTTGCAACGTAGTAGATAGCATGTGGCCAGAGAGTGAAATTATTTCTACGCCACTAACAGGCGATGAAAGGGAGGCAATCAATAAAGCCGTAGAAAAGGCAAAAAACTCGGATGTGGTAATCGCTGTAGTTGGGGAGAATGAAAAAACCGTAGGCGAGAGTTTATCTAGAACAGGATTGAACCTTCCCGGGAGGCAATTGCAGTTATTGCAGGCACTATATGAAACGGGTAAGCCTGTAATAATGGTTATGATTAATGGTCAGCCGCTTACCATTAATTGGGAAAACAAATACCTTCCTGCAATATTGGAGGCTTGGTTCCCCGGCCCGCAAAGTGGGCGGGTTATTGCCGAGACATTATTTGGCGAAAATAATCCCGGGGGTAAACTGCCGGTTACTTTTCCCAAAACTATTGGGCAGATTGAATATAATTTTCCTTTTAAACCAGCTTCACAAGCCGGACAACCTAATAGTGGGCCTAATGGCGCAGGAAAAACTGGGGTAAATGGTGCATTATACCCATTTGGCTATGGTTTAAGTTATACTGACTTTGAATTCAGTAATCTTAAATTGAATGCCTCAAGCTACCATTCAGGAGCTGATATTCAGGTATCAGTAGATGTTGCTAATACAGGCAAAGTTTTAGGTGACGAAGTGGTGCAATTATATCTAAAGGATCTCGTAAGTAGTGTAACTACCTATGAGTCCGACTTGCGCGGTTTTGAGCGGATAAGGCTTAAACCAGGAGAAAAGCAAATCGTTAATTTCACCCTTCATCCGGATGATTTAGCACTCTTGGATAAAAATATGAACTGGATAGTTGAGTCTGGTAAGTTTAAAATAATGATAGGTAACTCATCCGAAGATATTAAATTAACAACGGGATTTGAAATAATTGACTAGCTTTATGTCATTTCGATGCTTAAAAGCAATATAAATATTATACTGAAATAACAAAAGTGTTATTAAAAATACAATAATTTTCCGTCCTTTACATAAGCAATTGAAATCATCAGTATAATAAAAAACATGAGCGAAGAATTTCTTCAACACATATATGAGCAGCAACACAAGGTAGAAGCTGTACCTTCTAATAAAGTTATAGCGGGATGGGCATTTAACCTGCTGGACTTAATTTATCCGGAAAGATTAACCTCACCAAAATACACATTCACTGCGATAAAAGAACGTTTTTTAGATTTAGAAACGGCATTAGTGCGATTGTTGGATGCTACGAAAGCTTGCAATGAATGTAATAACCAGGCGGTAGCAAAGCAATTTTTTGAAAATATTCCACAGTTATATCGGATAATGAACACGGATGTAGAAGCAATTCTAAATGGCGATCCGGCATCTCGCAGCAAATTTGAAATTATCCGCACTTATCCCGGCTTTTTAGCCATATCACTATATCGAATAGCCCACGCGTTATTGAATTTAGACGTTCCGTTAATCCCGCGTATTCTAACAGAGCATGCGCATTCTCTGACAGGTATTGATATTCACCCCGGAGCGGTGATCGGAGAGTATCTGTATATTGATCATGGTACGGGTATTGTTATTGGGGAAACCAGCGTGATAGGGAATCATGTTAAACTTTATCAGGGGGTTACACTGGGGGCCTTAAGTGTAGAAAAATTTATGGCTAATACCAAAAGACATCCTACTATTGAAGATCACGTTATTATCTATGCCGGAGCCACTATTTTAGGCGGTGAGACTGTTGTTGGTCATGACTGCGTTATCGGTGGTAATGTGTGGCTAACTAAAAGTGTTCCGGCAGGTTCTACGGTGTACCACCAATCTACTATTAAAGTGATCGGAGCTGGCGTTAATGAACAGTGATACTAATTAATCAATTAGCTAATGAATGATAGCGCCGGTGCTAGTTGAGTTGTTAATTAGTTAAGCGGTTGGCTAGTAGCCAATGCGGTAGCCTGAGCAGTGACGAGTGACCAGTAATGCGTGATCAGTGCATCTCATGTCTTACATCTCACATCTAATATCTTATATCTAACAATTAAAATCTCACATCTAAAATGAACATTATAGCAAGTATAGGAAATACCCCTTTAGTAGAAATTCAACGGTTAAATCCCAATCCAAATGTAAAGCTATTTGTTAAGTTGGAAGGTAATAACCCGGGTGGAAGTGTGAAGGACAGGGCAGCACTGAATATGATTAAAAGTGCCATGGAGCGCGGAGATATAACGCCGAAGACACAGTTAATAGAAGCTACCAGTGGCAATACAGGTATCGCCCTAGCGATGATCGCGGCTATTTATGGACTCAAAATAGAATTGGTAATGCCATCAAGCTCGACGAGAGAGCGTACCTTAACGATGGAGGCCTATGGTGCGAAAGTGACCTTATTGGATTCGATAGAAATATGTAGAGATTATGCTGAAGAAAAAGGCGCACAAGAAGGCTGGTTTATATTAAACCAATTTGCAAACCCAGATAACTATGAAGCACATTATAAAACTACGGGGCCAGAAATCTGGCGTGACACAGATGGGAAAATTACCCATTTTGTGAGTGCAATGGGTACTACTGGCAGTATCATGGGAAATTCCATGTTCTTGAAAGAACAGAACGCCGAAATTCAGATCATTGGCTGTCAACCCACTGAAGAATCTTCCATTCCGGGTATCAGACGGTGGCCCCAGGAATATTTGCCTAAAATTTATGATCCTTCACGTGTTGATCGTGTAATGGACGTCTCGCAAGAGGATGCTACCTTTAGAGCCAGACAGCTGGCAAAGGAAGAAGGCATTTTTGTTGGCATGAGTACGGGTGGCGCACTGCATGCCGCCTTAAAAGTTGCAGAGGAAATTAAATCTGGAGTAATTGTATTCATTGCTTGCGATCGTGGCGACCGTTATTTGAGCAGTGATCTTTTTGAAGGTTGAGCAATTTCTGGCAACAGCTCTCCGTTTACCTTTAAATGCCACCTAGGAAATTTGCGGTTTGCACGTTGATGCACTACCCCTGTAACAAAGTTCCAAGTGGCGAGTTTTTTTGCTTCTTTTTTTGACGGCCAACCGCGAAGCAGCATGAGTACCTAAAAAACAAATTATAAACGAATAAAAAAGAAGGCCAATTGCAGCAAGCAAAGCTGCATAAATTAAACTTCTTTTTACATGCAGCTGCCCTGCTAAACGAAAGGAACAAATTAGCAAACAAAAGCACGGTTATTTCTGTTTAATTTAAAGAAAATAAAGTTTTGGTTTTACCATTTTATTTTCTTTAACTTTATAATACCAATTAAAAAAGGAGGTCTGTCATGAACCTAGTTCACAGAATAGAACATTGGGGAGATACCCATCATCCCCGCTGGCTAGATGTACTTAGAATTATACTAGGTGCTGTTATCTTTGTTAAGGGTGTAAGTTTTATTGCTGATACGAGTATCTTATTCCCGCTGTTAACGAAGGCTAATTTTCACTTATCCATTTTGACGGCAGTGCATTATATTGCTTTTGCTCATTTAGTGGGAGGAATTTTTATCGCCTTAGGATTACTAACGAGATTAGCTGTTGCTTTTCAGTTACCGATTTTATTTGGAGCAGTATTCTTTGTCAATATTACAGATGGCTTTAATTTTTTAAATTCTGAGTTTTGGTTTTCATTGGTTGTCCTGCTGTTGCTGTTACTCTTTTTCGTTGTTGGATCGGGTTCATATTCATTAGATCATGCTATGGATAAACCCGGAAATAAACGGTGGTTTTAGAGCCCATTTAAAATTCATTCTAATAAATCGTTTATGCTTCTTTTGGCTATAACTTTGGTATGTTTTCTTGGGGTAGAAGCGTTGCTATCTCTTCAAAAACACGCCTCGTTTCGCTCAAAAATAAATTATAAACATTTTTACAATATAAATTTAAAGAGGCTCTTAATTAATACCTGAATTTCGGTATTTTTTATTTGAAAAGGTTCGTTTAGCTTTGTTCACAAATATAAAGCTAAAATAGAGATGTACTTTCATTCCATTCATAACAAAAGTTAAGCTATTTTCCAAAATGGAGAATAGCTTTTTTTATATATCTTAGCTGTAAGAATTTGAATCTTCTCTCCATTATAATCCGCATTAATGATGCATTTTAATATTATACTATGAAATTAATAAGATACTTTATCCTTCCTTTTATTTTATTGGTATTTTCTTGCGGTAAAAAAAACGCTAAGGATTTTGATTCTGATTTTTCTTTATATAGAGATTATATAACGGAGTTCACTTCGGGAATAGTTTCTGCAGAATCGGACGTGCGGGTAGCACTTGCATTTAATAAAAAGGAGTGGAAACCAAATCAGGAACTTGATGCAGATTTATTTAAGATATCTCCTAAAGTTGCCGGTAAAGTTATTGCGCTTTCACAGAATACCGTGATTTTTAAACCCAAAGCCCGTCTTAAACAGGATACGGAATACCAGATTTCTTTAAATCTTGATGATATAATCGATGTTCCAAAGGAGCTTGCTCGCTTTAATTTTACCATCAAAACCATCAAACAGGACTTTGTTGTTATCACGAAAGAAATACAATCGTATAATCAAGATTGGCAATTTCTTCACGCTGTGCTTCGAACCAGCGACAACCTGGATGCTAAATCAGCTGCGAAACTTATTGCTGCAGAACAGGATAGCCGGCATTTGCCCATTCGCTTTGAAGAAGCACAGGATGGAACGGAATTTCGTTTTATTGTGGATAGTATTCAACGTCCAAAAGTAGACGGTAACTTAAAATTGGCGTGGAACGGTAATAGTTTGGATATTGATCAGAAAGGAGTGGAAAATATTGAAATTGCTGCCAAGGGTAATTTCAAAGTAATGAAAGCCACTATAGCAGAAGAGAATAACCAATTATTACTGGTGAATTTCTCTGATCCACTAAAAAAGAATCAGAATTTTGAAGGTTTGGCTACCATAGATTCTGCCAAAAACCTCACTTATTCTGTAGATGGTAATTTGCTTAAAATATTTTCTAGTGAGGAACTTAAAGGAGAGCGTTTGTTGGAGGTTTTCCAAGGAATAGAAAATGCCGACGGCGTTAAGCTTAAAAAAGGTTATACCAAAAAAATTGTATTTGAACAGACGAAGCCAGGTGTCCGGATGCTTAAAAATGGTACATTATTACCAAGCTCAAGCAACCTTAAAATTAATTTTGAGGCTGCCAATTTAAAGGCCGTTGATGTAAAAATTTATAAAATTTATAAGGATAATATTTTGCAGTTTTTGCAGGATAACGATTTAAACGGCGATTACAATTTGCGTAAAGTTGCTTTACCTATAGCCAAAAAGAAGATAGCGCTTACGCAGAATAGCTTATACAACAATGGTAAATGGAATGTTTTTGCGCTGGATTTGGCCGAACTGATTAAGCCTGATCCCGGAGCCATCTATCATATCGAATTCAGCTATAAAAAAGCCTATTCCCTCTATCCCTGTGGAGGGAAGCTGAATAATGAAGAAGAGGATACCAGTGAGGAAACTACTCTAGCCGAAGATCAGGATAATGCACGTGGAAACATCAATGAGGATTATGTTTATTACGATGATTATGATTGGCGCGAAAGAGAAGACCCTTGTTCAAATTCATACTATTATTACGATAACAAGGTAGCCACCAACGTATTGGCTACTGATCTGGGCGTAATCACCAAGATGGGTAAAAACAACAGTTATTTTTTTGCAGTAAATAATATTGTAGATACCAAGCCTGTAAGCGGAGCAAATATTACGCTTTACGATTATCAGCAACAAAAGGTGGGCGAAGCAACAACAAAAGATGATGGAATAGCTATACTCGAAAATGCTAAAAAGGGTTATTTCGTAATCGTAAAGAAAGACAATAATACCACTTACGTTAAACTGGAAGAAGGACTTTCACTTTCCTTAAGTAATTTTGATGTTTCGGGGAATGAGCTGGATAAAGGCTTAAAAGGCTTTATCTATGGCGAACGTGGCGTCTGGCGGCCGGGCGACACCTTGTTCCTTTCTTTTATGCTGAACGATCAAGCCAATAAGCTGCCACCAACACATCCAGTTAAATTGCGGCTTACCGACCCTAATGGCAAGCTGTATACCCAGCAGGTACAAAAGTATAATGAAGATCATCATTACCGCTTTATCGTGCCCACAAAGGATGATGCGCCTACCGGAAACTGGGAGGCTATGGTGAGTGTAGGAGGAGCCAAGTTTTACAAGAGCATTAAGATCGAAACGATTAAGCCTAATCGATTAAAGATAAAAAATAACTTAGCCGGTAAACTTTTAAGTGCCAAAGAGGTCACTACTGATCAAATTGAGGTGATGTGGTTGCATGGCGCCATTGCCAAAAACCTTAAAGCAGAAATGCAGGCTAAATTTTACCAGATGAAAACGAGCTTCAAGGGCTTTAATAATTATGTGTTTGACGATCCTGCACGCAAATTTAGCACCGAAGAACTGAATGTGTTTTCGGGGAATATAAACGATGCCGGTAAAGCTACTGTTGGAATTAAACCACAATTGCATGGGCAGGCACCGGGAATGCTAAAGGCTTCATTCATTACCAAAGTTTATGAAGAAGGTGGTGATTTCAGCACTGATATTGCTACTGCTACTTATTCTCCTTATCAAACCTACGTGGGACTTAAATCTCCGGAACCCAATAAATATGGTATGTTGGAAACAGGCAAAGTAAACCGATTTGATATCGTTACGGTAAATGAACGTGGACAAGCAAAAGCAACGGCAAATCTTGATGTTAAAGTTTATAAAGTAGATTGGCGCTGGTGGTGGGATGCATCAGACGACAACCTGTCTAACTTTAGTGCCTCTTCCAGCAAAACACCTTTTAAAAGTTTCCGCGTAAGTACGGGAGCTGATGGTAAGACAAGTATTCAATTTAATGTGGATGATAACGATTGGGGACGATATTTTGTGCAAGTTACCGATTTGGATGGAGGACATGCTACTGGCGAAACGGTATTGATTGATTGGCCATATTGGTCGGCCAAAACCAAAAATACCGATGGTACCAATGCTAATATGCTGGTATTTTCTACGGACAAGTCCAAATATAACGTAGGTGAAAAGATGAAAATATCTTTCCCTTCTAGTGAAGGAAGCAGAGCTTTGGTATCTATAGAAAGTGGCGCGAAGGTAGTGGCAACCCATTGGGTAGAGACAAAAAAGGGCGAAACTCAATTAGAAATACCCATAACGGCTGAAATGGCGCCTAATGTATATGTGTTCATCACGCTCTTGCAACCACATGCGTCGACGCTAAACGATGCACCGATACGACTATATGGCGTCATACCTGTGGAAGTGCTGGACAAAGAAACCATTTTAGAGCCTGTACTTGCTATGCCTGATGTATTGCGGCCCGAGCAGACGGTTTCTTTGCAGGTAAAAGAGAAAAGGGGGAGAGGGATGACGTATACCATAGCCGTCGTTGATGAGGGATTGCTTGATTTAACCCGGTTTAAAACGCCAAATGCCTGGGATAAATTTTATTCACGGGAGGCGTTAGGGGTGAAAACTTGGGATGTATACAACGATGTAATTGGTGCCTATGGCGGTAAAGTGAATCAAGTATTCAGTATTGGAGGCGATGAAGACCTTGGGGGCGGCGAAAATAAAAATGCAGACCGCTTTAAGCCGGTAGTTATTTACTTGGGGCCGTTTACACTGCCAAAGGGCGGAAGCAATACGCATAAAGTAAAATTACCTAACTATATTGGATCTGTGCGAACAATGGTTGTGGCAGGAGATGCAGAAACAAGTGCCTATGGCAGCACAGAAAAAGCTACTCCTGTTAGAAGTCCTTTAATGGTATTAGCCTCTTTACCACGTAAGATTTCACCTACGGAGAAAGTTACCTTGCCGGTAACGGTATTTGCGATGGAAAATCAGGTAAAGAATGCGCAGGTACAAATAAAAACAAGCGGTGGGGTAAAGGTTGTTGGAAGCAGTACCAAAACGGTTAATTTTACGCAACCGGATGAAAAAATGGTTTATTTTGATTTGGAGGTAGGAAACACCACGGGTATTGGCAAAATAGAGGTGCAGGCTAGCTCTGGAAATGAAAAGGCATCCTATCCGGTTGAAATTGATATTACCAATCCTAATCCGCTTACAAATGACTATAAGGAGCTGGTATTGAAAGCTAATGAGGAGCAAACCGTAGCTTGGGAAACGTTTGGTGTAAACGGAACAAATGCGTCTAGCTTAGAAGTATCTTCTTTCCCAGCTATTAATTTTAATAGCAGATTAAATTATTTAATCCAATATCCGCATGGCTGTCTGGAGCAAACTACTTCGGGTGTATTTCCTCAACTTTACTTAGGCGATGTGGTAGATTTAGACAAGCAGAAACAGGAAGCAATTCAACGGAATATTGTGGAGGGCATTAATAAATTGGCAAATTTCCAGCTTAACAATGGTGGTTTTGTCTATTGGCCGGGATTAAGTGTGGCAGATGATTGGTGTACGTCTTATGCTGGGCATTTTCTGATAGAAGCGGAGACAAAAGGCTATGTGCTACCTGTAGATTTTAAAAGCAAGTGGATTGCTTATCAGCAAAAGGCTGCCAAAGAATGGCGTATGGAGGCCTATAGGGGAAGTGATTTTGCACAGGCCTACCGGCTCTATACTTTGGCTTTGGCGGGTTCGCCTGACCTTGCTTCCATGAACCGTTTACGGGAAACTGTTGGTATCTCTAATGAGGCTCGCTTACGACTTGCAGCAGCTTATGCCTTAGCTGGACAGAAGAATGCGGGGAATGCCTTGTTAAATCAGAGTAGTATTGATAATACCAACAATTCATATAGTTATTACTATTATGGTTCGCCAGAACGTAATAGGGCCATGGTATTGGAAACCTTGGTTTTATTAAACCAAACGGCAAAGGCATTTCCGGTGGCTACATTGATTGCCAAAGATCTATCTTCGGGAAGCTGGATGAGTACACAAACTACGGCCTATAGCTTATATGCGGTATCAAAATTTGCGAAAGCAAATGGTGGAACGGGTATAGATGTGGAATATCAATATCAGAGCAAAAATGAAGATGTAAAAACCGGTAAACCTTTTGCCGATCGTAAATTGGCGGTGAAGGCAGGAGCAAACACCATAAAGGTTAAGAATAAGGCTAAAAATACCGTTTATGTTAGGGTATTGAATAGTGGTATATTACCTATAGGGAAGGAGCAGGTGATTCAACGTAACCTTTCGGCAGTGGCTCAATTTCAAGATAGAAAGGGAAATGCGTTGGATGTAAGTACGCTTCATCAGGGAACTGAGTTTGTGGCCCTGGTAACGGTTAAAAATCAAAGCCTAGACCGGGTGGATAATATTGCTTTAACCCAAATTGTGCCTTCGGGTTGGGAAATCGTGAATACACGTTACACCGATTATGGCGCCTTTGGACAAAATGTAGCCGATTATATCGATATCAGAGATGACCGCACTTCCTTCTATTTCGGATTAAATGGAAGCGAAAGCCGTATATTTAAAATGCTGCTTAATGCTTCCTATTTAGGGAAATATTACCTGCCAGGTCTACAGTGTGAAGCGATGTATGATAATTCGTTTTTAGTTAGAACGAAAGGGGAATGGATAAATGTAGTTAAGTAGGGGGAAATATTAGATATTAGATATTAGATATTAGATTTGAGATATTAGATATTAGATATTAGATATTAGATTTGAGATATTAGATGTTAGATATTAGATATTAGATATTAGATTTGAGATATTAGATTTGAGATATTAGATGTTAGATTTGAGATGTTGGATATTAGAAAAGTCTTGATAGCTGATGTTAGATAAGAGTAGTTGAACGGTGAATTAGCCAATGGGCGATTAGCAAATGTAGGAGTAGTGGTAGCGGTAGGCAAGCTTTTGAATTTTGAGTTTTGAATTTTTACTTTTACGTAGCGTATATAAAAAACTGGATACTTGATCATAAGATTAAGAGTATAATAGTTTTAGTTGTATTTTTACTTTATTACTTCTCTTTACCCCGTACACTTTTTGATGAACCTTATGTAACCGTTCTTGAAAGTGCAGAGGGTAATTTGTTGGGTGCAAAAATAGCTCGGGATGGCCAATGGCGTTTCCCTGAGCAGGATACTATCCCAGAAAAGTTTAAGCAGTGTGTAGTAAATTATGAAGATCAGTATTTCTATTATCATTGGGGATTTAATCCGATGGCCATGTTTAATGCGGTCGTGCAAAATCATCGAGCCAATAAAATTGTGCGCGGAGGTAGTACCATCACTCAGCAGGTTATCCGTTTAGCTCGAGAACATAAGCAACGTACCTATTTTGAAAAAATAATAGAGCTGATTCTAGCCACCCGCTTAGAGTTTCGTTATACTAAGGATAAAATATTGAGCCTTTACAGCGCACACGCACCGTTCGGAGGAAATGTAGTGGGCTTGGAGATGGCTTCTTGGCGTTATTTTGGGATAAGACCTGATAGGCTATCGTGGGCAGAAACGGCTACATTAGCGGTACTACCAAATGCACCCAGTTTAATTTATCCCGGTAAAAATCAACATTACTTATTGCAGAAAAGAAACCGTCTGCTTCATAAACTATTTGAAAAAAAGATTATCGACTCGCTTACCTATAACTTATCTTTAGCAGAGGCGCTACCGCAAAAACCTTATGATTTACCGCAAACCGCTCCACATCTACTTGATAAAATTGCTAGAAGTGATCGGGGGAAACGGGTACAAAGTACCATAAAAAGCGACTTACAACAACGGGTTAACCAATTGGCACAGCAATATTATCTGCAGTATAGACAGAACGAAGTATACAATTTAGCTGTATTGGTAGTTGATGTAAAAACTAGAAAGGTATTAGCCTATGTAGGAAATGCACCAACCGATAAGTGGCATCAAAAGGACGTAGATATTATTAACGCTCCGCGCAGTACTGGAAGCATATTAAAACCTTTACTATATGCCGGGATGTTAAATGATGGCAAAATACTGCCCAATACTTTAGTGGCCGACGTACCTACCCAGATATCAGGTTATAGTCCGGAAAATTATGAGCGGACTTACGATGGTGCGGTGCCGGCACATACGGCACTTTCACGGTCGCTCAACATTCCCTCCGTATTAATGTTGCAGCAATATGGTATTTATAAGTTCTATGAAGAATTGCAGAAGTTTGATTTGAGGAATGTTAATAAACATCCTGATCATTATGGTTTATCCTTGATTTTAGGAGGGGCAGAGTCTAATCTTTGGGATCTATGCAAAACCTACGCCAATCTTTCGTCTACCTTGAATTATTATAATAATACCGGAACATATAGGTCAAAGGAATTAGCCGATCTGAATATTTATGCGAATCAAGAAGTAGACCTAGGAGACAAACAGCAACACGGGAATGTACTAGATGCTGGGTCTATTTGGTTAACCTATAATGCAATGAAAGAGGTTAACCGACCGACGGGCGATGAAGCCTGGAAATTTTATGACTCGGCCTTAGAGCTTGCCTGGAAAACAGGAACGAGTTTCGGCAACCGTGATGCATGGGCTATTGGTACAAGCAAAGATTATGTGGTAGGTGTTTGGGTAGGAAATGCTACCGGCGAGGGGCGACCCTTGCTTACCGGTGTGGGGAGCGCAGCTCCTCTGTTGTTTGATACATTCCGCTTACTGCCTCGGTCTACCTGGTTCAAAACACCTACTGATGAGTTGATAGCAGAAGATATCTGTAGTTTAAGTGGAAGCTTAGCTAAAGAGGGGTGTCCTACCGTAAAAGCTTATATTCCGCTTGCAGGTATACGCACTAAAACTTGTCCTTACCACCAATGGGTGCATCTTGATCATACGGAACGCTACCGCGTAAACAGTAGCTGCGAACCGGTTAATCAAATGGTAACTAAAAGTTGGTTTATATTGCCACCTGTAATGGAATGGTATTATAAAAATAAACATGCCGATTATGCACTACTACCTCCATATAGAGAAGACTGTGTAGCGGCACAAGGTGTAACGATGGACTTTATTTATCCAAAAGATTTCTACAGTAAAATTTATTTGACTAAAAATTTCTCAGGCGAAGTACAGCCAGTTATTTTGAAAGTAGCGCATACCCAGCCACGCATGAAGCTGTTTTGGTACGCAGACAATCAATTTCTAGGTAGTACCGAAACCTTTCATGAAATGCCCTTTAAAGCTAAATCTGGAACTTACCTCATTACAGTTACGGATGAGTACGGAGGAGAGATTAAGCGAAAGATAGAAGTAGTGAATGATTAACAACCAACAACTATAACAACCGGTAATCTGTAGCCATTTTAATAACCGAAATAATATTATTTACTTCAAACTTTTCCATTAATTTTTTTCGGTGGCTTTCTACCGTGTGAGGACTTATAAACAACTGATCAGCAACTTGTTGTGTGGTTAGTCCTTTACCTATAAGCTGTAATACTTCTTTCTCCCTGCGTGTAATTAGGGGCACCGTTACATGATCGGTCTCAGCATCACTCATCGTCTCGCGTGTTGCTGTGCATAAATACTTTCGGCCATTAGCAACTTCATGGATAGCCTCTAAAATTTCATCGCCGGGAGCGTTTTTTATAACATATCCTAAAGCGCCATTTTGCAACATGCTCCTAATAACAGCATGCTCATTATGTAAGCTTAAGGCGATGATTTTAAGCCGCGGGTAAAGGCGCTTTAAATCAGCACAGAGATTGATACCATTCATGTCTGGCAGATTGATATCTAACAAGACAACATCTGCCTCAATTTTACCGACAGCTGCTAAAGCTTCTTGGCCAGTCTTGTAAGTGCTAACCACTAAAATATCAGGATGGTTGGAGAATAAATTTTTAAGGCCATCGATAACAATGGGATGGTCGTCTATAATAATAACTTTTATCATGATGTTATGGTACATTCTATAGTGAAAGTTGTCCCGTTTCCTAATTCCGAATGGATATCAATTTCGCCATCTATATATTCTATCCGGGACAATATATTAGTTAGGCCGTTTCCCGTTCTAGGCTTCGTGAGAATTTCTTTATCGAAACCTTTACCATTGTCTTCCACCGTCAGTGTTACTTTATTATCACTTTGTAGCAATTGAACAAAAATGGTGCTTGCTGCGGCGTGCTTTATTGCATTATTCACCAGTTCCTGCATAATTCGATATAAGATAAGCTCTTTTTCCTGTTGCAGTTCATTTTTATAATGAAATAGCTGACAAATCAGCTTGACCCCTTTATTTCGCATACGCATACAATACGATTTAATGGCTTCACCTAATCCGTATTTTAATAGCGTTTCGGGCATTAAATTCTGCGAGATAAGTCTTAATTCATCCACTGCATAGTCCATTCGTCTCAAGATATTATCTGTAGTCTGTTGATCGATGTGCTCTGCGCCCAAGGTGCCCGAAAGTTCAATTTTAAGTGCGGAGAGTAAGCCGCCAAGTCCGTCATGTAAATCGCGTGATATTCTGTTCCGTTCAGACTCTTGTCCGTTTAACATGGCTGATAATAGCGAAATTTTATTTTTTTGGGCAATTTTATCCAACGCCAGTTGATGAAGTTGTTTGTGCTGTTTAAGTTGTTTTTTATGCTGCCTGTTAAATTGAAAGTAAAGGATTACCAATGTTAATAATAATAAAGAAATAGCTGTTAATAAACCGGTATACAGGCGATTTTTTTGCAACGCAAATGATTTTAACTCGTTTTCGTGCTTGAGCGTTAAAATCTGTTTTTCTTTATTTGTTGCTTCAAATTTTTCTTCAATTTCGAGTAAACTGGCACTTTTTTCATGTTCTTTTAGGCTATCTGTCAGCAATGCATAGGAGCGCATCGTTAAGTATCCTTGTTTATAGTACCCGAGTTTTTCTTGAATATTGGCCAAAGCCATCAAGGTACCTAATAGGTTACTTTTGTTGAGCTTGTTTTGCTGTAGTTGAAGATCTGCCTCAGCATATTGCAAGGCCTGCAGATCTTTGCCGGTTGCCTGGTTTAATTTAATTAAAGTTCCTAATAAATTGCTTTGGGCAAGGTAATCTTTTTGCTGTTTGGCGATGTCTAAGCCTTTTAGTAGTGGCAATTCTGCCTGCCTATAATGCTTTTGTTGATAATAATATAGGCCAAGGTAATTATAATACCAGGCCCAAACCTCCTGACGGTCTTTAGCTTTTATAAGATAATTTTTAGCTTCTTTGAGGCAAGGGAGCATTTTCTCGAACTGATCGGTACGATAATAACATGCAGCTAAATTAATATAAGAGTAAGCAAAGCGAGCGTATTGTCGCCGTTCTGTTAGTTTTACCTGAACGCTTTTTTTAAAGTAGGTAATTGCTTTCTTATACTGGGTGATATTCATAAACCAAACCCCGATATTGTTAAACAAGTTTCCCAAAGTAACCTGGTCGTTCAATTTTTCTGCTATTGGTATTAAATGGAACGCACCCTCAAGTGCTTGTTTGGGGTTTTTACCCGATAATAGGGTTAAATGATTTTGCTTTACAAGTAATAGAAGTCGGCCGTTACTTATATTATTTGGCTGTTCGTTTAATAATGCTTCTAATAATGTCTCTGCTTTTTGGTAGTAAAATTTTGCTGAATCAGTAAGGTAATAGATCTGGTTAAATCTACCTAATGCAGCATAAGCATTGGCTATATAATAATCACTTTTAGTTGTTGCTGCATATGACAGTGCTTGTTTCAGTAATTTTAAACCACCTACACTATCAACAGCACTTATTTGATTCCCCAAGCTTACTAATAAACGAGATCTAGCAGTGTCAGATTGAGCTAATTTTAACCTGTTTTGTAAACTATCAATTAATGTTGAAGATTGCTTTTGCTGTCCTAACGTACATATTGGGCCAAGCGTCAATAAACATATAACAATATAGTGCTGTACTGTGTTCATATTTGTTGCAAGTTACCAGTTTTCGTTAAGGTAAAAATGGACAAATTCAAAACCCCCATTTTCAGGGAGATAGCCTATAAAAAATCACTGAAAGCAGCTATTTTATGTATGCATAATAAATTATATCTTTGCAAGGTTAAATCGATTAGATTAAACACACATGAAAAACCGAGGCAAGTGTACCACCACTTGCCTTTTTTACCAAGTTTAAACCCCTGTTTTCAGGTATTTGCAAAAAGCTGTTCCATACCTACTTTTGCTTTATGAAGCATAAAGAGCAGCTATGGCTTTCCCTTTTGTTAGTAGGCACTTTTATGCCTTCCTATCTTGTTGGACAGGGTAAATCCCTTATTTTAGAAGAGGTAACACCCTTTGATGGTGTTTTTGCTAAGGTAATCTATCACCACAAAAAACAATTGCTCCATCGCTCTGGAAATATTATGCTTGATGATGTGGTGCAGTATACTTCCGAAGGATTTGTTATTGGAACAAAAGATGGTTTATATGGTGTTTTAGATAGCACGGGTAAGGTAATTATACCATTTGATTGTGATGAAATCCGTAAAGATTACCAGGCGAATGCTTTTGTCATTCAACGAAATGGCGGCTACAGTCTGGCCGACTCTCTAGGTAATGTTTTAACAAAAAAAAGTTATGAAGATGTAGCCAGTTTATCGCCAACTACAACCGCAGTAAAAGAAAAGGGCTTATGGGGTTGGATAGCCAATGAAACCGGAGAGCAATTGGTACAAGCACAATTTGATCGCGTAAGTTATCTGAAGGAAAACGGAAAACTTATTAACGTCGAAAAAAACGAGTTGAATGGGTTAGTGGCCGAAGGAGGTCAACTAGTTGTAGAACCAATTTATAAATTCTTATATGTTATCTTCAGCCAGCAGCATGTGCCATTGTTTAGATTCGCTGATAATCATGGCGATGGTTTAATTAATGCAGAAGGGAAGATATTAACGGGTAGGTATTACAGTAAGGTAGATGTACCTGCATTGGCAGATGAGCCTTTATTGTTGCCTGTTATGGACGAACAGCAAAAGCAAGGGATAATAGATGCGAAAGGTAAGGAGGTTGTTGAACCGAAATATGATCGGATTCATCGTTTTATTCAGGGGATAGCTGTAGTAGAACTGCATGGTAAATTTGGTTTGGTTGATATCCAGGGCAAAGAAATTATCCCCCCTACTTATAACAAAATAGGCTATGTTTATCAGCAACAAAATGATGGCAGCAGAAGCGGTTTAGGCAATTATGATTATCCAATTACCATTGAAGCACCGTCACTTAAGCCTGATGCCGCTACTAAACAAGAAAAAGAAGATCGCTTAATGTCTGTTATTGCAGAAAATGAAAGCGGTATCCAGTTGTTTAAGCCAAACGGTCATAAAGAGATGGTGACTGATCAATTTTATCAGTCGATCATAACGATTGACAGCAAAACTTATCTGGTGGTTACTAAAGATAATAAGCAAGGGATAATAGATCTTCGAGGCCGTAGTCTGGTTCCCACGATGTTTGATGAAGTACGGTTTGGAACTGGTGATAGCTTTCTCGATAAAGATTATTTTTCGCCCTTAGGAACGGATGAATTACCCCAAAACTATGTTAAAGTTAATTTGGCTAATAAACTTGGTCTTTACCACATCAGCGGTAAAGAATTGACCGGGCCTACATGGGATGAAATCCGATGGGTAAACCATAATCTTATTTCGGTGACCAGCGACGGCAAAGAGGGATTGCTGGATACGACGGGCCTTATAATACGAAAGCCGGAACAGGGCAAATTGCTTTATGCTGTAGCTGATGATAGAATTATAGAAGCTTATTATGATAAAGAGCACCATTACCGCTCTTTTTTAACAGACTTACAGGGAAATATCATCTATCAAAATCCTAATTGGGATTATGGTAGATCTTATGGATTTAGTTATCCGACATTTCGGGATGGCTTGTTAAAGATCACCGGATTTGTTGCTAAAAATCTGTTTGTAGATCATCAAGGGAAAGAGATAAATTTTACCGATTATGATGAGGTTGGCGATTTCTTCAATGGTTGGGCTGATGTCGTAAAAAACGATCGGATTGGATATATCGACCATGATGGCAAGGAAATGGTTCCAGCGGAACTGAGATTTGAGCAACGCTTAAATGATTCGCTATTGGTGTTCAGTAAAAATGGGAAAAAGGGATTAATTAAATATGGCTCGCCGATACCCATCTTGAATTTCGAATATGATAATATAGAAAAGCTGTATAATAGTAAACCAACGTTATTTAGGGTTACTCAGGGAAGTAAAAAGGGAATATGCGATAGTTTTGGCAAACAAATTCTTCCAATCCTTTATACGGCTATAGCGGACTATGGCTACGGTTTTTTTGAGATTGATTTAAATGGTAAAAAAGGGATAGCTAAAGCCGATGGAACATTATTGGTTAAGCCTATATACGATAAAATGGAATATAATCGGGGCTACAATGAGTTACATAGTAAATTCCCGGTTATGGTAAAACAGGGAGAAGAATGGAGTTATATCGATAGAGAAGGTAATAAACTAGCGGTTTTGGCTAAAAAAAATATGATGGATTACTGATATGAGCAGGGTTTTATTATTGATAATGCTTTTACTTACACTAGCTTTTGCACAGGCTTTTGATGGTGGATCTCTCTTCTTACATGGCTTTGCACGTATAGAAAATAATGGGCAATCTTGGTATATAAATCGGGCGGGAACGCATGTGTTTGATAAGATTATCGATTCCTGGAATTTACCTAAGGAGGAACTTGACCCGTCAGAAATTCCTGCCGAACGCATATTATTTATGGCACAGTTGCAACATAAATATGGTGTTTTCGATGAGGAGGGGAATTGGTTACTGATGCCTATATATGATAGTATCGACAGGCGAATGAATACGATATGGAAAGTATCAAAAGAAGGTAAAGTTAGCCTTTGCAATACGTTTGGAAAATTGTTTCTACCCTTGCAATATGAAGATGTTAGCTGGTTGGATGGAGACCTTTTTGCCGTAAAAAATAAAGGAAAATGGGGGATTTATAGCATCAAACTAAGTAAGTTAATTGTTGATGCGATATACGAAGAGGTGGATTATTGCGGGGGCTGTGGCTATTCTCCAACTTACTTCTTAGCTAGAAAGGGAGACAAATGGGGCGTGGTAGACTTTAAGGGAAAAGTATTGGCGCCATTTGAATTCGACCACGAACATTATCGTATGCGGAGTGATGAATGGGTGATGAGTTTTAGTCGAAACGGGAATCCTTTAATATACAATTTACATGTTGGTAATGCCTTTGGTGAGCCTATATATACGAATGCTTCACTTTTGAATAATGGCTTTTTAGCGATCAAAAAAGCCGATAAGTATGGTTTAATAGCTGGAGATGGAACGCAAATACTGGATTTTGTTTATGATGGGGTGGAAGGAATTGATGAAGATATATTTAGCCCTATTAATGCGTATGTTTCCATTAAAAAAGCTGGCTTATTTGGATTAGCCGATACTACGGGTAGCGTAATTATAGAGCCGAAGTATAAGCAAGCCTTAAGCTTAGTGCTTGATCGCTTTTTCTGGGCAGATGCAGAGCAGGTATTATTTAATGCTGCTGGCGACACTATCTTTGAGGCAAAAGCATTTAATAGGATGGAGGTATTAGCAGGAGTTGGGATGTTGGCCTTTCGTAAAGCAGGTAAATGGTGGGTTTTTGACCCCGAAGTGAAAAAGATAATTACAGTTAAAGGATATCAGAAGGTAAGTGTCTTAGACGGAAATTTGCCAAAAATGCTATTAGTTAAGCAAGATGGGTGGTACGGAGCTATAAACGGTGAGGGAAAAGAAATTGTACCCGCGAGCTATGATCATATAAATCGTACCGGATTGGCAACATTATTAGCCGCCAAAAAGGGCCGAAGCGAAAATTTATACACTCCCCATGGGCAAGCGCTATTGAAGGAAGGGTATGGTTATGAGGAATTGGATTTTCAAGACACTACACTTTTTAAATATTATAAGGTGGGCGAGGCCTATGAGCAATATGGCTTAATGGATATAAAAGGAACCATCTTATGTGAAGACGAATATAATGCGATTTACGAGTTGGGAGATCAGCGGTATTTGCTGAAAAAGGATGACTCCTTATGCACTATATTAGACGGAAAAACATCGAAAATAAAGCCAATTACTTTTAAAACCGTAAATACGGTAGGGCAAACAGGTTCCTTGCTGGTTGGGGATGGGAAGCAGATTTATCTATATAACAGTGCTGAAAATAAGCGTGGTAATGACGCATACCAACAGGCGGAGTACCTTGGTGCTGATTATATAAAGGTGCGTAAAGGCGAAAATTCCGGATTAATTAATACAAAAGGCCGTATCCTTATCCCTATTGCCTACGATGATATTATGCGGCTTGACACGACGGATTTGTTCCTTTTGATAAAAGGACAAACAAATGGTGCACAACAATATGGCGTTATGAATGCAGAGGGAAAACTATTGTTGCCGGTAGCATATGACTATACAGATATGTTGTATAATTACAAGGAAAATGGCTATCTGGTATTATTCAAGAAAGACCCAAATACCTATGATTATTTGAAAGGCTTGGCTGATTTGCACGGTACGATATTAGTGGAGCCGAATTACCAACGCATCTTTCCACTAAAAGATCGGCAAGGCTTTCTAGTGGTTAAGAACAGAAAGGCTGCTTTGCTTGATGATAAGGGAGCATATATTGGGCAAGAACCCTATGATGATGTTATGATCGATTCGCCAGCGGGTCTCTATACCGATCATCCTGTTGAGCTAACATGGCCCGCGTTGGTACGGGCAGGCGACGAATATTATTACTTGAATCGAGATGGGAAAAAGTTGGAATTGACGGTTAAACAAGTAGTCTCGTTTGCAAAAGAATCAAGCTATTAATCAGGTAGGTATAATGGTTTCGAATTTCTGATCAAATTTTCAAGTCTACTGGTCCGTATATTGGATAACCCGTACAGGTAAGTATATACCCTTCGGCTATTGCTTTTTCTCCCAACACTTCATTATAGCGCATCCAAACGCGACCTTTCGTACAAATTGCGGCACAAGTGCCGCATTGTCCGTTCTCACAGCTATACGGAAGTTCGATCTGTTGTTTCTTAGCTGCCATTAAAATGGATTCTGGATATTGGACCTGTAGTTGGAAATTTTGCTTGCCCATTCGTATGGTGACTGTATGTTTTTCCTCATCAGGTGGCTTAGGTAGCTTGAGAGGAGGAACATTCACCACAAAGAGTTCTTTTTTTATTTTATCAGATGCAATACCCTCGGTGCGGAGTTGAATACTAATCATCCGCATATAACTATATGGCCCACATAAATAGAATAGCGTATCCTGGTGTGTGTAAAGAGCATGTTTTGCTGCCAACGAATCTAAGACATATTGTGTTAGTCTACTTTCAGCAATGGCGGCTGATTCACTAAACAAAAACTCTATTGACAGGCGATTTTCGAACTTTTCTTTTAGATCTAATAATTCTTGAAAGAAAATAGTAGATACTGCATTACGATTGCTATAAATTAATAAGATTGAACAATTAGAAGCATAAAGCAAGGTTTTTATCTGAGAGAAGATGGGGGTTATGCCGCTTCCTGCGGCTAAAAAACAAAAGTTGTAAGTACCTATCTTTTTTTTTGGTAACGTGAATAAACCGGAAGCTCCAATACTATAGAGTTTATCGCCAACTTTTGCGTAATCTATCAGCGCCCTAGAATATTCGCCATTCGGAATTTTCTTAACCGTGATGGTGAGTGGTTCATTTAGAATGGGTGAAGAACTGATGGAATAACTTCTCCTAACTTCTTTGTTATCTTTATAGTTGAATATTAACGTTAAGAATTGTCCTGATTGATAAGAAATAACCTGATCTGTAGTAGATTCCAACACGAAGGATTTTGTATTTGCTGTTTCTTCTTTAATGGCTTTTATGCGCAGTTCAAAAAGAGTTCTCTCCATTTATTCGTTTTCCGTTAAAAGCTGGCAATTTACTCAACTAGCTTATAAGTAGCAAGTATTAAGACTTTTTAGCAGAAAGCTTAAAGTATAAAGGAAAAGCACAAAGCCAAATCGGGAGCTTACTACCTCAACACGATAACTCCTTTTTAAGTTTTATGTTATAAGTTTTACGTTTTAAGTATGCTCAAGCCCTATGCACTCAGTTTTTTGAGCGGAAAGCTTAAAGGGAAAAGCATAAAGCTTAATTAGTGCTACTGCTACATTGGCTAATTGGCTAATCGTCTCATTGGCTAATCCACTACTCAACTATTTGCCAACTTTACCTTGCGTTCGATGGCTTCGATTACCGGCGTATAGAAATCTTCATCATATAACTCACTGGCATGTACCAAGCCGCCCGGACTAAATACATTGACTTCCATTAATTTATCACCTACAATATCTAAACCGGTTAAAAACATACCATCTGCTTTTAGTTTCGGTCCCACCAAATCAATAATCTCTTTTATTCTTTTAGTAATACGTGCCTTGCCGGCGCTACCACCCTGATGAATATTACTTCTTATTTCTCCTTTCTTTTGTTGACGGTGAATAGCAGCATAATGGCCATTTACCACAATGGGCTCGCCATCTAACAAGAATAGACGGATATCTCCTTTATGCGCAGCGGGTAGGTATTCTTGCGCTACCACAAAGCCATCGCGACAAATGGCTTCTACAATTTGATTGAGGTTTTTCGCCTCCTGTTTATTAATGATAAATACATTTCTACCACCAGATCCTTGTAATGGTTTTAAAATGATTTTATTTCCATTTGCTTTATAAAAAGCTTCTATGTCGGCGATATTTCGCGTAATAATGGTTTCAGGCCTAACTTCTTTAGGGAAATACTGAAAATACATTTTGTTAGATGCTTGCGATAAAGTGGTTGGATCATTTAGTACGATAATCCCTTGTTTTTGGGCTAATTGGCCAAATACAATACCTGCGTTTTGTGCCCACGGACGCTTCTCTAGATCGGCAGACGGATCATTGCGCAAAAGGATGGCATCGAGGTTTGATGTCTGGATTTTTACTTTTTCCGCATCCTTTATTGCTTCTACAAAGGTTTCTGTCGACCGAAATTGCCTGTCTGGAACTTTGCGTGCCATACCTCCCATTTGTTCATTTGCCAAATAGGCTAAATCGCCAACGCCAATGTAGTACACTTCGTGTCCCATTTTATGGGCCTGAAGGGCTAAACCTGTAGTAGTATAGCCGGGTGTTTCTTTACGTACCTGATTCACAACGAATGCTATTTTCATCAATATATGTTTTAAGATTATGTGTTTTTAATGGTATAACAGGCACTAACGATATTAGTTTAGCAAGCTAAAAATATTTCCACCTTTTTTAATTTTATCTAAATGCTTTAAGTAGGGAGTTGTTAAATATCGTGGCTTAATAGGTATTTTAGATAATAAACCTCTAAATGTCAGTTCGTTTATAACGGGAATATAATCTTGCCTGATTTTTCCGATTAGTAGTGGAGCAAGATCTTTTCCTTGTTTAATATATTCAATTAAATTAAGCAAGCCTTTTAAATAAACCGCATCTTTGGTTAGACCCCCACCCCGGTAAACGCGCATGGTAATATGGAATGCTGTTTCGGGTTTGAATTGATATTTATCCGTTAATAGGAAAAAAGTATCTACAAAAGGATTTCCCGTTATCATATGGTTAACAGCAATGACCCGTGCAGCCAAAATGCGTAGCCTATCGTTCGTTAAACCGCCGCTTAGGTATTCCGAAAACACCGCTAAGCCTTCCTGTAATTGTTCATAGCCAGGCACGCCGATATAAAATAATTTTAGTGGCTGTGCTTTACCATTATAATAAGTGACAACATGGGTGCCAACCTCGTGTTGAATCAAGGCAAATGCCCGTCGCTTGGAGATTTTATAGTTTTTATTGATATTGAGCGTGCCCCGCGAAACCATTACGCCCTCTACGTCGTCACGTACCCGTACAGCGGTCAATATTGAATGATCCTGCTGTTTCAGCCAAATTAATTCTTCTTCGGCCATTTGAGCAAACTGCTGTGCATTGAGCAGTTCCTCCTTTTCTCCTTCAGGTTTAGGGTCTGCGGCCACCAGAATAGCCTGCGCAACTTCGAGCAGGTGTTCATCTATATTACCGAAGACTTGTAAACTGCTATGCATGAAGTCGGGCTTTTCCCTTTCGAGCATCATATTCAGCATTCGGTCAATCTCTTTTCTTTTATCTCTAAATAAAAAAGCAATAGTGGGATCTGAAATATCCTCTATGGGTAGGTTATAGATCTTACGTTTAATCAACTCGGGCTCAATGGGCATTGGTCTGTAGTGGAAAACAGGTGCTTTAAGATAGTTGTTCTTGGAAAAACTTTTCCAGGCGTCGGCAACATTTATTGGTGTTACTAATAAAAGAAAGTCAAATAAATTACTATAATCGGCTAGCTCGTCATCTATTTTCCAAACGCTATCATCCAAAATGGTTGTGCCCAGCATCTCAAAGTGAGTAACATTATAGGAAGTGTTTGTCCGTACGAATTCGAATAAACTTTTCCTTAGTGCTTTACCAAAAGCGGTACGTAATTCCCGCATAAAAAGAGGATAGGGCTTACCGGTTTTTGCATCATTATAGACAGGTGCAATTTCTACACCAACGAGTACGATTTCTGACTGCTTGGCTACGTTTTTATCAATGAGTGTATTGGTGGAAGGAGGTGCAACAGCGGTTTTCTGCTTATCTAGTTTAGCGGTGATAAACTGATTGCCTATGCGAAGGCTGTTTAGCTCTTCGGTTAACTTACTTGCCATACTTAATGCACCTTTTTGGTTAAGGTGTACAGTAAAAGATTGTTGGTCCAATTTTTCGGAAAGCCATACTTCGACAAGCAAAAAACCTCCGAATTTATCCGCTAAATAGGAGGACACCAAATTGATAATCGGTCTGATCTCACAGGCTTCTTCATCTGGAGCAATAAGGTAAGAAGATTCTGTACGAGCCAAATTATAGGTGAATAAATCTTTACCCTTAGTAGGGGTTCGGTAAATAATAAGAAAGGGAACCCGCCTATCTATTTTTAATAGGCCTTTACAGGGTAAGGAAAAACGAATGGGATCGCCCTTTTTTAACTTATCTTGAATTTGACTGATTAATTTTTCTTGAGCTTCTGCCATTACTTGTTATTTTAATCTTGAGTTATTGTGGCTACTTTCTTTTAATGCTGCTTTTAGAAGCGGAATACTGTTTTTAAGTGCTTCGTGGATATCCATCAAATGCTGTACATCAACCCTTCCTGTCCATTCGTCCATAAAGGTTTTTTTAAACTCAATAGAAAGTACACAACCATAATTGCCGTAATTTTTAAAGATCCAATTGGAAAATTCACCGCCCTTAAATTTTATGTTTTCGCGTACATCTGGTTCATGCCCCTGAATAGTTGTTTGCGATAAGAAATCGATAAATGTTTGAATAAGTGTTTGCCATTGTGGTGCGTTATGTACAGTCCCGATATTAATTTCCGGATTTTTCTTGCTGGGGGCCTCCCGCTGCGATGCCGCTCTTTTATAATTATAGCTATGAATATCTAATACAATAAAAGTACCGTACGTGGCGATGGTTTCCTTTAAAAGTGCTTCAAATTTGGTGTAAAAGGTGTCATAATAAGCCAACAAATGTTCTTCTGTTTTCTTTGATGGCGTGTTTTTCCACACCTGTAAACCCCAGGCATCATCAGGTGTTTTGTAAATACATTTATCTTTGGAACGGTTTAAATCAACTAAGAAGCGCGAATGACCGACAATTACGGTACTTACCGGTAAATCGGCTATATATGCCGTATAAGGATCTTCTTCCCGCATGCGCTCATGTTCCGGTAAAAGCATATTTTTCATAAACTCAGGTGGAATATAATGGCCATCGTGTATGGCGGTAGCGATAATGGGGCTTGCTTGTTTGTTTAACTGAATATGGGACTCCATAGGGATACGCGTTTATCTTTTCTTGTTCTTGCAAGCTATAACAGGCTGATGCAGCTTATTGTTTTTTACCGATTTTTAGTGTTTAGGAAGTATTTTTATCTTTACAAGAAATCAGGTGATTTAATGAAAGAGAACAGAATTTTTGCGCATAAAGTATTTACTGGCGAAGAGCTTTTAGAGAAACAGGTAATTACCTGCGTTAATAACAGGATTAAAACGATTCAGGCCGGTGAAATAGCAGATGCCTCCATAGCTGTAGCGAATTTAGCACCTGGATTTTTTGATATTCAGGTTAATGGTGGGGAACAGTTTCATTTTACAGCTAATCCTGATGAAGATTGTTTGGCCGATATTGAAAAAGCATGCTTGGAAGATGGTACGGCTTATGCGTTTCCAACGTTAATTACTTCTTCGATAGAAAATATTTTTAAAGGTATTGATGCCGTTCGCTCTTATAGAGATAGTCATGCACAATCGGCTATTTTAGGGATGCATTTAGAAGGCCCCTTTATTAACCTTAAAAAGAGGGGAGCACATTTACCGAAGTATATTCTAAAACCCGATAGAAAGCTGGTGGAAGAAATTGTCCACTACGGAAGAGGTGTTATTGTGCACATGACTATAGCGCCGGAAGTGTTTGATAGCGATACGCTACAATTATTATTGGATGCTGGAATTGCTTTAGCGGTAGGACATAGCAATGCTACATATAATGAAGCCACTGCGGCATTTAATCTAGGTATTCATCAGGTGACACATTTATTCAACGCAATGTCGCCTTTCCTACATCGTGAGCCTGGAGTAGTTGGCGCCGCATTTGACCACGAGCGGGTTTTTACACCATTGGTGCTTGATGGTATACATGTGGATTTTGCTGCTGCACGTATAGCGCATAAAATAAAAAAGGATAAATTTTTTCTAACTTCGGACGCCCTTTTTCTTAGAAAAAAGAAACAGGCTTTCCGATGGGAGGGTTTTGACGCCAAGCTGATTAATGGAGAGTATGTGAACAGTGAGGGTAATCTTGCTGGCGCTAATATTTCCTTAGCAGATGCGGTGAAGAATGCGGTCCAGCAGTTGGGCGTAAGTGTGCAGGAAGCCGTTGAAATGGCTACTTCCCGTCCGGCAAAATCGGTTAACCAAATTGGTCATATTGGAAAAATAGCACCTGGATACCCCGCGAGATTTACTGCATTTAATAACGATCTGAACGATTTTAAGGTGCTAAGGGTAATGGGTCAGAATGATAGACGAACAACTAGCAACCAATAACCAACAACTAATATATAGCAGCTATTGAAGTTCCTTATCAATAAATTGTCCTAACAAATCATAACCCTTAGCATTTGGATGAAGCCCATCAGAAAAAAGGGCCTCATTGATTTTTTTATCCTGTTGTAAGAAAAGCTTTCCTGCATCTGCAAATGAAATCTTGAGTTGCTTGGCCAATTGTTGGTAACGTTGGTTAAGCTGAGTCACATGCTCTTCCATTCCTCTACGTGGTAGAATGCCCATTAATAAAATATGTGCATTGGGTTGCCTTAAACGTATGGCTTTTAGTAGCTCTTCCATGCCCATACTGATTTCTTGGTCGGAATTCAGTCCTAAATTATTAGTGCCCAATAGCACGACAATATGCTTGGGCGAAATATCCGTAAGTTCATCATGATAGATGCGCCATAGGGTGTTTTCAATTCGGTCAAAGCCGAAACCTAAATTTAACGGATGATATTTGTCGAAATACTTGCTCCATGAAGCTTGGCCTCTAGCGGGTCCGGCAGGCTCTCCGCCCCAAAAGTGGGTGATAGAATTACCAATCAATACCAAATCCGGTTGGTAGCTTTGGTTTGATTTTAAAACAGCTTGATGTCTATCTGCCCAGTAGTAAAGTGGGGCATCGCGATATTGTGTTTTCGGACTAAGAATTGCCATCGTATCCACTTTTTCTTGGAAAATTTCTTTCAATTTTGTGGCATAGGCGTCTGCATAATGCTTCATGCCCAGATCATTAGGGTGGGTACCATCAACCGTACTTTCTATATCCTGCCCAATATCTTTTATATCTAAGTAGTACAGGTTTTTAAGACCCACCTGTTGGGTTAAAGAATCGAAGACGTGATGCTGAACAGCATTTACCCGTTCGTATAACTGTTTCCGCTTTATATTGCTACCCCCATCGGTATAGCCATCATTATCGGTGAGTAAGATGGGTACATTCGATTGTTTTGCTCTTAAGTCATCAATGGCTTTTACAATTTTTTCTGTAAGAATTGCTGTAGTATACTGTGGACCGGTAAGATTTGGTAGACAGTCGAGCACAAATAATCGGGCCGGAATCTCGGAGATGAGAGAAACCACTTCGGGTTCTAAGCGTCCATTCCCAGAAAAGGCAAGGTTGGTAACAGGAAGATCGAGTTTCCTAGCCAGCATATTGGTCCACGCCAATCCCGGCCGAGAAGCGCAGGCACCCTGGGCAATAGAGGTGCCATATACTACAATCGGTTTTTCCAGTCGCGCCGGCAGCGCCTCAAAACCACTGCTGTCAGGCACCTGAACAGTCATCCATTTTACGGAATTGTATAAAGGAAGGTACAAGGTGTATTCTAACGGTTTTTGCTGGTTTTCGGGCGTTATATTAAACGTATATTGAATGGTGTCTTTAAAAGAATAACTACCAGTACACCATAGCCAGTTACCGTCTAAATCCCTGGCATAGAGATCTACTCCGCTTACACCCGTTGCAGACATATGTGGCATTTGCAGATTACCCGTTACTTGGTATTTTACGATAATTTGTTTAGCATCTGTGCGGAACCGGAATTGCTCCCCGGCAGCATTGGTGGAGAGATTCCATACCACCTGCCTTACTGTTTTTTCCGCCCGTGCTGGAAAACGATCGTAGGGGCTTTTCACTTCCTTAGGCCATAGCTGGCCTTCTAAATATTGGGTAGTATCTGATGTGCCGGTAGGGGTAAAGGTTTTATAATGGGTTTCTTGGGCTTGAGAAATAACTATAAGGCTTAAAAAGCCTAATAAGCAAATGTATGTCTTCATCCTAATGATATTTGTTGCATAAAAAGATGCTGTTTTACTACTTTTGAGCAAGTGTAACGTTTTTTTTATAATTGTTTATAATTAATCTAAATAAGATGTTATATTTGCCCCTATAAAAACAAAGGGCCATACAGTTCGTACCTGTACAGCCCACCTGATATGTTGTCAGGTAACTTTCAACACTTAGTCAATATTAAAAGCAATGCAAATTAAGAAAATTTTGCTAATGGGATACTGTTGTATCCAATTTTTTTCAGCCTATTCACAAACACTACCAAAGAGTTCTATCTCTGGAACAATTAAAGACCAATCTGGACAGGCCATTGAAGGAGCGTCCATTAAATTAGGCAACAGGGGAGTCGCGCAATCCAACTTTAATGGGCGTTACCGCCTAAGCAATGTGGAGCAGGGTACCTATACTCTGATTATTTCTGCACTAGGTTTTGAGAAAAGCGAACAAACTGTTAAGCTTGAAAAACGTGATCTTACCTTAGATGTTATCTTAATCCCTAAAGTACAGCAGATGGACGAGGTTGCGGTTATTGGGCGGACAGAAAATCAAGAAGTAAATAGGCAGGCATATAATGTAACAGCCATTGACGCCAAATCCCTACACAATTCTACCTTAGATATTTCGCATGCCTTAGATCGGGTTTCTGGTGTACGAGTTAGAGAAAGCGGTGGCGTAGGCTCTAACTTTAACTTTTCTTTGAATGGGTTTACGGGCAACCAGGTTAAATTCTTCATAGATGGTATTCCGATGGATAACTTTGGAACGTCTTTCCAGATTAATAATATTCCGATAAATTTTGCCGAAAGGGTGGAGGTTTATAAAGGTGTTGTACCTGTTTGGCTGGGCTCGGATGCTTTAGGAGGGGCTATTAATATTATTACCGGAACGAATAGAAGAAATTATGTAGATGTTTCGTATGCTTATGGCTCATTTAATACGCATCGCACGGCTATCAATACGGCTTTTACCTCGGAGAGTGGTATTACCTTGCAGCTTAGTGCCTACCAAAACTATTCGGATAATAACTATTGGCAAACCAATGATGTATCCGATATTAATACCGGTAAATTTTCCCGTAATCAACGAATAAGGCGATTCCATGATAATTACCACAATGAGATGGTGACTGCTAATGTGGGGGTAGTAGATAAAAAATATGCTGATAAATTGTTGTTAGGTATTTCCCTAGGTCAAAATTACAAAGAAATCCAATCCGGAGTAAGAATAACACAGGTGTTTGGAGCATGGCATCGTAAAGGAAATATGGTGATGCCCACACTGAAATATCAAAAGAAAAACCTGTTTGTAGAAGGACTTGATCTCACCATAAATGGCAATTTTAATTTCGGAAGTGAACAAAATATAGATACCGCTTTCAGAAGGTACGATTGGTTCGGTAACTATAAACAATATGAGGGAAAGGGAAGTGAGCGAAGCCGCACCATGTATAAATATAAGAATAACAACGGATTGTTTACAGCTACCGCTTCTTATAAAATAAACGATCAGCACGCTTTTACACTGAATAATGTATTTACCAGCTTTGACAGGAAAGGACACGATGAGTTGGATCCAAGTTCATTGATTTATCAGCAACCGCAAAGAACAAATAAGAATATTACGGGTGTTGGTTACAAGTTTGATTATAACGAGCAATGGAGTTTAAGTGTTTTTGGTAAATATTATTATCAAGGGGTGCATTATTCCAGAAGCTATAATCCGTCAGGAAACTGGGGTGATGTGGCTTATATGGAGCAGGACGGATCTACTCACCGATTTGGTTATGGCTTGGCTACTTCTTATTATTTACAGGAGGATTTACAATTAAAAGCTTCTTATGAAAAAAGTAGCCGATTACCGGAGAATGAAGAGATTTTTGGCGATATGGTTACCCAAGCCTCCAATCTTGATTTAAAGCCAGAATCAAGTGATAATATAAATTTGGGCTTACATTATACGTTTGCAATAAGAGATGACCATAAATTCAGTGTAGCCGCTAACGCTATTTATCGCTACGCCACAGATTTTATCTATTTCGCTTTTAATTCCAATCAGACCATGACAGTGGCGGGCAATAGAGATGGCGTGTCCAATATGGGAGGAGATGGAGAGATTCGTTATTCCTTTAAGAATTTATTTACTGTTGGAGCCAATGTTACCTATCAGAATATTCGTAATAAGCAAAAAATCGAACCTGGATTTTCGGGCTTAAGTCCCTTATATAATGACCGGATGCCAAATTTACCTTATCTATTTGGTAATGCAGATGCTTCAGTATTCTTAAGGAATGTTGGCGGAAAGGGCAACAACCTTACATTTGGATATAATTTGCTATATGTTCATGCATTCTACCTCTACTGGCCTAGTAGAGGGTCTGATAAGCTCGACATTCCCACCCAGTTTGCACATGATGCAAATATCGTTTACAGCTTAAAGGATGGAAAATACAATATTGCTCTGGAAGGCAAAAATCTAACAGATGCATTGTTGTATGACAATTTTAGTCTTCCAAAACCAAGCCGATCTTTTTATTTAAAGCTTAGGTATTTTATCGGGAAATAGCACTTTAACAATACAATCTATTATCAAAAATATATTAATCTTAATTCTATTAAAAAATGAAAACAAGAACCAGTTATTTATGCAGTTTTTTGGCTTTTGGTTTGGCATTAGCTGCTTGTAGTAAAAGCGAAAGTAATCCGGGTACCGATACGGGGGAGGGCGAGCTCACCGGACAGTCAAAATATGTGGTGGCGGTGACGCCCATTGCTACTTCGGGCGTGGCAGATTATTTGCTTACAGCAGATGATCTAACACAAGGGATTATTTCAACTGCAGGAAATGGTGTAGAACAAGATGGCACTTATCGTTATTATGTTACCCATAAAAATAAATTTTTCAGTTTACTATACGGGCAAGGAAATCCAGGAGCGGTAACCACCTATAATTTAGATGCTCAAGGCAAATTAATAAAAAGCTCTGATTTTGTAACCGAAACCGTACATGTTTTTGCGCCGGTAAATGACGATCTTTTATTGATTAAGGTTCCTAGAAGTGGCGATGCCAATGCTTTGATGTATAAAATTGACGCAAATCAATCGCTTATAATAGGTGAAAAGCAAATCAATATCGAAAGTGTTGCCGGCAATAGTGAACGAGCGCACTTTACATGGGCTACACAGGTGGGCGATAAAGTGTTTGCACCTTATATGAGTATTAAAGGTGAAGCAAGAGGAGGCGATACTTTTGGAACTAAATATCCGGACAGTACCTGGATAGCCGTATTCTCTTATCCAGATCTTAATCTGGAAGGAATTATTCGAGACGGTAGAACCAGTTATATAGGAGATTATTTCACTGATGGGTTGTTTGTGGATGAAGTGGGGGATGTGTACGGGTTTTCTCCGGCTGCCGCCACCAATAATGCTAAATATACCTCCACAAATCCTTCTGCATTTGTAAGAATAAAACAAGGAGCTACTGCATTTGATCAGGAGTACTTCTTTAATTTTCAAGAAGCAACAGGAGGATACCACATCCAGGAACAAACTTATTTGGGAAATGGAAAAGTGTTTTTGGTTACCTACGGCAAACCAAATGCTTTCGAAGGAATAAAATTTGCTATGGCGGATGTTTATAATAAAACAGTAAAATGGTTTGAAAATGAGCCAGGAGTATTTGAATACGGACAGGTAAACCTAACTGTAGAACGTAAAAATAGAATGGTTGCTGATGATAAAAAGTCTGTTTTTGTAGGACTGACGCTTAATAACGGTGAAAGTTATGTATATAACTTTAGTAGTGAAACCATGAAAATAAGCAGAGGACTTAAAGTAGAGGGCGGAAGTATTACCGCCATACAAAAATTAAATTATTAACGATTTTAAGAAGATGTCTAAGAAGTTTGTCATTTCGAGCAAAACGAAGTGTAGTCGAGAAATCTCACTACTTAACTGCTAAAGGAGATTCCCTACTTCGGTCAGAATGATAAAACCTAATATAACGGTAGCTTTTTAGACATCTCCTTACCTTTTATTAGTCTATATATTTACATAGATAATATGAACAATAAACCTAAGAAATCGAACTCCCGCTCCCTGTTTTACCGAATCTCTGCGTGGTTGCATCTTTGGTTGGGCTTAATAACGGGAATTATCATGGTGATTGTTTGTGTTACTGCTTGCATCTGGGTGTTTCAGGATGAAATTACGGCCTATATAATAGAACCCGATACAAGAGTGGCCTATCAGGAAAAATCGGTATTAAGTCCTGCTCAATTGCAAGCAGTGGTAAAAGAAAAATTTCCGGATAAGCGGATATCTTATGCCACTTATCAACAAGGTAGGGCGGTGTATCTCGGTTTGGGTGAAGGCCGTAGGGGCGGAACCTCCATGCGCGTAAACCCGTATACCGGCGAAATAATCAGTATTAAAGAACGTAAAAAAGGGGAGGTGGATTTTTTTAGGTTTATTTTAAATGGCCATCGTTTTTTATGGTTGCCCTATGAAATTGGTAGGCCTATAGTAAATTATAGTACGCTGATTTTTAGCATAACCCTCCTTACGGGCATGGTGCTTTGGTGGCCAAAAAGGTGGACTAAAAGCACACGTGAAAAGAGCTTTCTGATTAAATGGAAGGGAACTTTTAAGCGGGTCAATTACGATCTACATAATGTACTGGGCTTTTACTCCCTATTAATCGTTTTTGCTATAGCATGCACAGGCATCGTATACGGAATAGAGTGGTTTAGCAAAGGACTATATTGGACAACTTCTGGTGGAAAATCATTACCTGAATTTGTGCGCCAGGAATCTGACACACTACAGTTAGCAAAGCACTATAGTCCACAGCAGGCTATGGATTTAGCATGGAACAAAGTTGTTGCAGCACATCCCGATGCGGAGGGTTTTTATTATAATTTTCCCGATACCAGCAGGCCAAAATCAACTATTAACATTACAATTTATCCGAGCGCGGGTAAATACTACGATAATGTAAGCTATGCGTTTGATCAACACACATTAAGAGAAATGCCTAGGAATGAAGTGTATGGCGCTAAATTTGAAAATGCTTCTTTTGGGGTTAAGCTCCGTAAAATGAATTATGATATTCATGTCGGCTCCATTTTGGGTTTACCGGGCAAGGTAATTGCTTTCTTTGCATCCCTGATTGGTGCTAGCTTGCCAATTACAGGCTTTATTATTTGGTGGGGGAAAAGAAAGAAGGGGAAAAAGAAAAATGGCCAATATTTAAAAAAAGGAGCGCCATTAGTAAGTAGCGAAATTAGGGAAGTACTGAATGCAGAAAAGAATTTAAAGCGGGCTATTCCGAAGTCGTATAAACCGACGTTAACGATTAATAAACTCAAGTAATGAAGACTTTTTGCTAAATCAGTGTGCTTAGCGAGTGTAATGAAAAAATGGTGTTCATTAATTTTTCATTTTAGCATTTGTTTTTTTTATCTAAACAATTGGTAATGAGTATTGTTGTTTTATTTTTGTTAACTTTTAATGGAATGTGATGCGGGTGACTAATCGTTATTTTGCATCTATATACGTATATTTGTCTGATATATGGAAAATACCATGCAACCAATACACGAGGGATCGAGAAAAGAAGTAATGACTTACTTAGAGCCATTTATGCTCAATGAAATGAGTGAATATCTAAAGCCTGTTGAGGAAATGTGGCAACCTGCTGATTTTTTGCCCGACGCTTCTAGGGACACCTTCTTTCAAGAGGTAAAGGATTTACAAGAAAGTGCAAAAGAGCTGCCTTATGATCTGGTAGCGGTGCTAATTGGCGATACAGTGACTGAAGAGGCCCTGCCTACTTATGAATCTTGGCTTACTATGGTAGACGATGTGGAAAAGCAGGAGCAGGGAGGATGGATGAAATGGGTTAGAGCATGGACAGCTGAAGAAAATCGCCACGGCGATCTCTTGAACAAATATATCTATTTATCTGGAAGAGTAGATATGAGGCAGTTTGAAATTTCTGTTCAATATTTATTGCAAGATGGTTTCGATATTGGTACAGGCAGAGACCCTTACCGTAATTTTATATATACTTCCTTTCAGGAACTGGCAACAAATGTATCTCATAGAAGGGTAGCAGGTTTGGCGAAACAAAGCGGCGATAAGTTACTAGCTAAAATGTGTGGTGTTATTGCTTCTGATGAAGCACGACATGCAAAAGCGTATATGTCTTTTATTTCTAAAGCTGCTGAAGTAGATGGCAGTGAAGTGTTAATCGCTTTCGAAGACATGATGAAAAAGAAAATCGTGATGCCCGCTCATCTCTTGCGTGAAGCTGGTGAACCGCAAGGAGAACTTTTTTCACATTTTTCTGATGCTGCACAGCGCCTGGGCGTTTATACCGCTATAGATTATGTTGATATTCTGAGAGATTTATTAGCAGAATGGAAGATAGACGCCATGACTAATTTAAATGAAGCTGGAGAGAAGGCGAGGGACTATCTCATGCGATTACCAGACAGATTGATCCGTATTGCTGAACGGATGAAGAGTCCTGTAAAATATTATAATTTTAAATGGATTCAAGGAGGAAGATAGTTTGGATTTATCCAATAAAAAGCCTAAAGAGGGAAGCCTTTTTAGGCTTTTTTATTGATGAGGTTTTGAATAGCGGCTACCTGTTTTAATAATCCAAAGGGTTAGCGTAAATAAAGGTATAGCTTAATGTATCGGTCAACTTTTTTGAGGATACAATTTTAGCTATATCCATGGTATCTTGGAAGGAAAGCGGAAGCTCATAATTGTATTTACGAGCCATTTTTATAATAAGCTCTTTTTTAAGTGGATGTTTTGGTGATACCACGTTAAAAAGTTGGTGTTTGAGCTCTTGCCTAACGATCGTTAAAATGACGGCGCAGATATCGTCCGCATGAATATAGTTTGCTGGTTGATTAGCGACAGGGCAATTCTTCCCGCTGAAATGTTTTCCAGGAATCCGGTTATAGCCAAAAATACCTCCAAGGCGCAATATGTTTAAACTAGGGTTGTGGGAAGAAAGTAGCTGCTCAACCTGATAAAGTTTCTCATCCAATTGCCGGATAGGTATATTTTCCTCCTCAATTGGATAATCTACATAGGGATAGATACCTGTAGAACTTAAATAAACTGCACAATGGTATGTTATTTTTTGCAAAAAAGAGGAAAGGTTTTTGAATTTATGCAAGCAGGTAGCTAACATCTCTTTCTTTTTTGCCGGCACGCTGATAAGCACTAGGTCAAATGAAAGATGATTTAATGTATAATCTTCAGGTGATTGCGGTTGATTAAAATCTATCAAAAATGCCGTAATTCCCTTC
>Ga0182736_1000712_pt1 | contig 43325 bp, 52 predicted proteins | sample eDN5th30CKraftBY_FD_128882 | JGI IMG/M metagenome (GOLD analysis project Ga0182736, IMG submission 128882) | Enriched backyard soil microbial communities from Emeryville, California, USA - eDNA 5th pass 30_C Kraft BY (version 2) (version 2) | ecosystem: Environmental > Terrestrial > Soil >... | reverse complement strand
GATCGGGTGCGGACGCTCACCTATGTGATCCAGGGGCTGTGCGTCTCGGTGGCAACGATCATCTATGTGCCGCGACTGGGTTCGGCCTCGTCCTCGACGGGGGTGTTGTGGGAGCTGGAGGCCATCGCGGCGGTGATCATCGGCGGCACCATGCTCAAGGGCGGGTATGGGCGGATCGGGGGGACGGTGATCGGGGCGATCATGCTCACCACCATCGGCAACATCCTCAACCTGACCGATATCATCTCGAACTATCTCAACGGAGCGGTGCAGGGGGTAATCATCATCGCCGCCGTGTGGCTCCAGAGGGGGAGCCTCGCGCATCTCAACATCTTCCGCCGAAAGCGGAGCTAAGTTCCGACCGGCAGGGAGCCGGGGGAGGGGTGCCACTCGCATATGAGGGGCACAAACAAAAACCAAGGAGGACCAACATGCGTATTCTTACAGTGCTGGCCAGTGTTGCCCTTAGCAGCGTGGCATTGGGCGCAACCGCTGTGGCGGCGCAGGAGATCAAGATCGGGGTTTCGATTCCAGCGGCGACGCACGGCTGGGCCGGGGGGCTCAACTGGCATGCCGAACAGGCTATGGCCCGGATCGAAGCGGCCAACCCGGACATCGATATCATCCTTGTGGCCGCCGATGGACCGGCGCAGCAGGCCAACGACCTTGAGGACCTGGTGTCGATCCACAATATCGATGCGTTGGTCGTCCTGCCGTTCGAATCCGAGCCGCTGACCGATCCGGTCCGCCAGGTGAAGAATTCGGGCGTGTTCGTAACCGTGGTCGACCGCGGGCTGAGCCAGGAGGGCATCGAGGACGTTTACGTCGCGGGCAACAACACCGCGCTGGGGCAGGTCTCGGGTGACTATTTCCGCTCGCGGCTGGGCGAGGGCGACAATATCGTCATCCTGCGCGGCATTCCCACGGTGATCGATGACGAGCGGTTCAACGCCTTCATGGAAGCGATCGACGGGTCAGGCATCAACGTGCTCGATAACCAATATGCCAACTGGAACCGCGATGACGGGTTCGAGGTCATGCAGGATTTCCTCTCCCGCTTTCCCGACATCGATGGGGTATGGGCGCAGGATGATGACATCGCGCTCGGCGTGATCGAGGCCGTGCGTCAGGCCGGTCGCGAAGACCAGTTGTTCATCGTCGGCGGGGCCGGGATGAAGGAAATCATTCAGATGGTCATGGATGGCTCGGAACTGGTGCCGGTCGACGTGCTGTATCCGCCAGCAATGATCGCGACGGCCATGGACGTCACGGTCAACCATTTCACCTCCAACGGACCGGTGTCGGGCGAATACATCCTTGGGGCACCGCTGATCACGCCCGAGAATGCCGCGACGTATTATTTCCCGGACTCGACGTTTTAGGCGAGGCGCAGGCAATGAACGCGGGGGGCGGCCTTCGGGCCGCTCCTTTTTTTATGGATTCAGGGCGGTGCCGCCGGGAGCGGAGTTGGGGGAGACGTGGCCAGCGGTGAGAGCCTTCCGGGGGGCGCGCGCTCCGGGGCCGATCCGGTCGGCATCCCCTGAGAGCCGGGACAGGTAGCTGTCGGCCCAATTGTCGACATTGTGCAGGCGCGCGACGTCCATCAAGCTGGTCCAGCGCTGTTTGCGTTCGTCGAGCGGCATGGTGAGCGCGACGCGCAGCGCCTCGGCGGTTTCATCGGCATCGAAGGGATTGACGATCAGGGCATCGTGGAAAATTTCGGCGGCGCCTGCGAACCGGGACAGCACCAGCACACCGGGGTCGTCGGGGCGCTGGGAGCCGATATATTCATGGGCCACCAGATTCATGCCGTCGCGGAGCGGGGTGACCAGCCCCACACGCGCCAGCCGGTAGAGCCCGGCCAGCGAGGTCTGCGAATAGGCGCGCTTGACATAGGTGAGCGGAATCCAGTCCGGCTCGGCAAAGCGCCCGGTGAGATGGCCGACAGCGGTGTCGAGTTCGTCGGATATGGCCTGATATTCCTTGATACTGTCGCGCGAGGGCGGCGCGATCTGGATCATGTGCACCTTGCGGCGCAGGCTGGCGTTGGTTTCGAGCAGCTTTTCATAGGCCTGAATGCGCTGGGGCAGGCCCTTGGAATAATCGAGCCGGTCAACACCGAGGATCAGCGCGCGCCCGTTGATCGAGCGCTCGACCCGCTTATGCATCTTTTGCGCGTTGGGGCTGGTGGCCAGGCGGGCGAAGGCATCCGGATCGGAGCCGATGGGAAAGGCCTCCAGCACCGTGTCGCCCAGATCGATCTCCACCGGGGTTCCGCCCGCCTGTCGATAGATTTCCTCGTGGGCGATGAACTCATTGAAAGCGGCGACGTCGCGCTGGGCCTGAAAGCCCACAAGATCATAGGTGAGCAGATCGTTGAGCAGGTCCTCGTGATGGGGAATGGCGTTGAGCGCATCGGGCGTGGGGAAGGGGATGTGCAGATAAAAGCCGATCCGGTTGCGCAAGCCGAGACGGCGCAGTTCGGTGGCAAGCGGGATCAGGTGATAATCATGCACCCAGATGATGTCGTCGGGTTCGACATGGCTGGCCATTGCCTCGGCGAACAGCCGATTGACGCGGCGATAGCCCCCATACCACTGGGACTGGATATCGGTGAGATCGAGCCGCAGGTGGAAGGCGGGCCAGAGGATGGAATTGGAAAACCCGGCGTAATAGCTCTGGTGGTCAGCCCTTGTGAGGTCGATGGAGCCGATGCGCAGACCGTCAAGGGTCTGGAACCGCGCCTGGGTGGAGGGCGCATCTGAAAAGGACCCGGACCAGCCGAACCAGAAGCCATCGCGCGCGCCAAGGGTCTTGCGCAGGGCGACTGCGAGGCCGCCAGCTGCGGGACCCTTGCCGGGAATTCTGTTAGACACGACGATGAGACGGCTCATGGGGTGGAGCGCTCCCGGTTCGGGTGGGGTGTGGCAGCCGGATGACGAGCGGTGATCAGGGCATCGAAATAGGTATAGAGGGCGGCGATATCGGGCAGCACATAACGCGCGTGGGTCTCGCCTTCGCCGATGCGGATTCCGAAGCCGCCAAGGCGATCGGCAGCGGCAAAACCGTCCTCGTCGGTCACGTCATCGCCAATGAAAATCGGGATGCGGCCCGCAAAGGGCTTAACCTGCATCAACCGGGCGATGGCGGACCCCTTGTCGGCGGATTTGGGGCGGGCCTCGATCACCTTCTTGCCGTCCACGGTCTGGAAGTCGTTGAAGCCATCGATGGCGCGGACCAGAGCTGCGTGGGCCAGCGCCCCCTTTTCGGGGGCGGCCCGATAGTGGACGGCGACGCCGGTGGGCTTGGGTTCGACCAGAAGGTCCGGCTGGCCATTGAGCGTATCGGAAACGCGATGGGCGATTTCGGCGGCATCGGCAAGAAGGTGGCCCAACGGACGTTCGACATGGTGCTCATGCCGCCATTCCGCGCCGTGACTGCCGGTGACCGAGATGTCGGGCACAAACAGGAACGCATCGATGGCTGCGATGGTGCGACCGGTGACGATGGCCAGAGCGCCGCCAAGTGCGGCATGGAGCGCTTCGAGGCGGGACGCCAGCTCGGGTGGCACCACAATGGCGTCCGGTCGCGGGGCGATTTCGACGAGCGTTCCGTCGAAATCGGTGAAGATGGCCACAGCGTCCGGGGTGGCGGACAGGATGGCTGAAACCGTATCGGGCATGGTTACCGCAGGCTGGTGTTGCAGAAGAGTACGTAAACTCAATGCGGTAACGGCCCAGGGGGTTCCGGAAAAATCCCAGCCCATCCCGCAGGCCGGACGTGAAAGACCGGCGGCCCAGATGCACTGTGCCGCCGGTCTTTCCATCGCGGCTCGGGAGGACAAACCGCGATGTGGATTGGCCCTCGGAGATGGGCTTGATTGTCTGCGGGCCGCGCAGGCGGGAGGAATGCACGCAATACGCACCTTTGGGGGACGCATCTGAAGTGGCATCCCTCCCTATCGGGCACAGCCGGGGACGCGGTGGCTGTACCCGAATTGTCCTTCTGCCGGACAGGAGGATGCCCCGGCCTTGCGTTGCCATGGAAACGCCGTCTGTGCCTTCAAAGTTCCGCACGAAGGCGGCAAACGAATGGACGTGGGAGCTAAATCCTAAGCCAATGTTAAGAGTGCGGGCGTAGGGTTTGGGGATGACCAGTGTTGGCGGATACAAGAAGATGAACTGGCTGCCAAAGCGGAGCGCCTGGCAGGAGATGCAGCTTGCCAAACAGCGGCGGCAGGTGTCGGCTGAGCGGATCGACCGGATGAATATGGCAGCGTCCGGCTTTCAGGCTGCGGCCACCATGCAAATTCAGGGCGTTGGCGAATTGGCGGCGCAGACCGCCCAGAGCCGCTTGCAGGCCAAGGTCGAGGAAATGTCGAAAAAGCTGGAAGAGAGCTACGCCAATATTTCCAAACTGGCGTAACGGCTTAGTGGGCGGCGTTTACTGCCCGGCCTGCGAAAAGGCGTTGATGACGATGACGCCGGCGATGATCAGCCCCATGCCAATCAGGGCGGGTATATCGAGGGCCTGCTTGTAGAGCACCCAGCCCACGATCGAAATCAGAACGATGCCGAGTCCCGACCAGATGGCATAGGCAATACCGACCGGCATGGTGCGCAGGGTCAGCGAGAGGAAATAGAACGCCGCGCCATAGCCCAAAACGACGATGGCCGTGGGCAGGGCGTTGGTGAAGCCATTGGACGCCTTGAGGGCGGAGGTGGCGATGACTTCCGCGACGATCGCAATCAGGAGATAGATATTGATCATCGGGCTGAGCTCTCGTTGCCGAAATACTTTTTGGCGAGCGCCTTGAAGACCTCGCCACGTTCCTCGAAATTCCTGAACTGGTTGTAGCTGGGCGCGCCGGGCGACAGGATCACGGTATCGAAGATGTGGCTGACATTGGCGAGCGCCTGCATAGCCTCTTCGAGCGTTGAACATTCCGCGACGGGAATGGGGGCGTTGTCGCGCACCGCACTGGCAAGGCGCGGACCGGTGGCGGGCAGGCTGCACAGCATGACCACGCTGGTCAGGCCCATGAGATTGGCCAGATCGGTGTAATCCTGCTGGCGTTCGTGACCGCCCGCGATCAGCGCGATCTTGCGACCCTTATAGGCGGCCAGCGCCACCTTGGTGGCCTCTGGGGTGGTTGAAATAGAATCGTCGACAAACAACAGATCGCCGACGTGCAGCTCTTCGAGACGGTGCGGCAGGGGCACGAAGGCCTTGATGCCAGCGAAAATGCCCTCGCGGGTCGCGCCCGCGGCCAGGGCGATGGCGGCGGCAAGGCGGGCATTGTCGTGGTTGTGGGCACCCTTGAGCCGGGAATTCATCGCCGCCATGAGGATTTCATCGCCCAGTTCGATATCGAGCTCGGACACATGGGCGGTTTCGGCGGGAATGACGCGGCGGACCTTTTCGACGGTGGCGGCCTGCGGGCCGATGGCAACGAGGCGCGGGCCCTTGGCGATCAGGTTGAGCTTGTCGCGGTAATAGGCGTCCAGCCCGCCGTGCCAGTCGACATGTTCGGGGAACAGGTTGGAAATGGCGGCGATGTCGGGGGCGAAATCGATGTCGGCGGTTTGGTACGAGGACAGCTCAAGAACGACGGTTTTGGCCGTGTCGGCGGCGTCGAGCGGGGGGATGCCGACATTGCCGGCCAGCACCACATCGACACCGGAATGAGCCAGCATCAGATGCACAAGGGTTGCGGTGGTCGATTTTCCCTTGGTGCCGGAAATGGCGACGACGGTGCGGCCTTCACGGAAATGCGCGCCCCAGAGGTTGAGGTTGGAGGTGACCTTGACGCCAGCGGCGCGGGCGGCCTCGAACACAGGTTTATAGAGCGAGACGCCGGGGCTTTTGACGATGGTGCCGAAGCGGGTGACGTCGGCGGCTACGTCGGGAGGGATGGACGTCGCGCCCTCGATGTGGGCGTGGCCGTCGTCGCTGGTCACGAACACTTCGAGATGCGGATAGGCGCGGCGCAGGAATTGGGCCGTGGAGCGAGCCTCGCGGCCAGCGCCATAGAGAAGAACGGGTCCGTCAATCTGCATGAGAGGCCACCGCTGTTTCGATAGATCGGGGAATGAGGTGATCGGGGCTGTCCGCCATCAACTCGGCAAAGGCCGCATCCAGTTTTGGTGCGCCGTAAAACGCTTCCAGCTCGGGCCGGAGGGTGGCGACGACAGCGCTGTCGCGCCAATCGGGGTGATCGGCGACGCGCCACAGGCAGGCGGCGGCTTCGAGGATTTCACCGACGCATTCCCAGGGCTTGTGGCCGGCAAGTCCGGTCAGTTCGCGATATGCCCCGATATGGCGCGGATCGGCCAGAAGGTCCTGCCCGAAGATCTTCACCAGCCGGTCATGCGGCATGTGCGGGGCGAAGATCAAAAAGACGAAATGGCATTTGGGGCACTCGCCGCACCATAAGGTGCCATCATGGCCAGCAAGGCGGAAATTGCGGTTGCAGCTGGAAAAGACGTCATCGAAGCGCGTCGTGCGGGCAAACAATTCGGCGATGCGGGCCTCGGAATAGGGACGCAGGAGCGAATAATAGCGCAGGGTGCCGCCGGTCGCGACAGACAGGGTCTGGGCAATGGCGCGCTCGAAATCGAGAGATTTGGAATATTGATGATTGGCGAGGCGACCGTCGAATTCGACATTGCCTTCGCTGGCCGAGCGCTCGTTGGAGAGGATGATGTCGCTGTAGCCGAAGAGCAGAGAGGCCAAAGCAGCGATCATGGAGTTGATGGCGGTGGAGGGGACGTGGCCGTTGTAATAGCCGGGCTCCTGTCCAAGCCGGATCATCTCGGGATCGAGGTGCCGCTCAACGGCGAGAAACGGCAGGTCCGCGCGCTCGACCGACGAGAGGATCGGGCCCTTGGGATTGACGGCGAACAGGGTGATCGGCTGCCCGGCGCTTTCGAGCAACTGGACGCTGACGAGGGAATCCTTGCCGCCACCGATGAGGACCAGCGGGCGTTGGGGCAGGCCGATCGGCGCGGTTTCGCGTGCGGGGCCGGTTGAAAGAGTCAGGCGTCCGAAGCGCTTGAGGGCGTTGCGGGCATAAAATTCCCCCAAGCCATTCTCGTAAACGTCGATGAGAAAGGCGCGCTGCTCGGACGAAAGGGCGAGGGCCGACGCATCGATGTGGAACGGCGCGCGCAGCTTGAAATAGCTGACGCCGAGCACAGCAGCGGTCAAGTCGAGCAGAGTGGCGAAGGCCGGGGTGGCGGCGGTTTCGGCATCCAGACCATCGAGTGGAAAGCGCAGCGTTTCGGTGAATTCGTGCGCATCGAGCCGATAGGTGAACACGGCCTCACCGGTCCGGGCATCGAACGCGGGGCTCTCAATGATGAAGACTGGGTCGCTCAATGGTCTCGCCGCGGGTTGGCTGCGCGAAAGGGTGCAGATCAGTATATGCGCATTTGCAGACGCAATGCGATCTCGTCGCCTATTCTCTGATAGCCGTATTCACGCATCATGCAAGACCATTCGCTGCCCACGCGTTCGATGCGGAACAGGTTGTAGCGTCCCGGCGCATCGTGGCCCTCCGGGGCCGAGGAGGCGGCGGCCACCCCGATCACCGGCACTTCACGGTCGGGGCCGGGGATGGCGTTGACCGAGGAGAGATGCGAGTGGCCGTGCAGGATCAGTTCTGCACCGTGCTCGGCGATCAGCGCCCGGAATTGCGGGGCGTCCCAAAGGCCAAGGCGTCTGGAGCGGGCCAATTCGGCGTGAGGCGGATGGTGGATCATCACCACTCGGAAATACCCGGCATCGCCCAGCAGCTTGAGGAGGCGACCAAGTCGCGCGATCTGGTCGCTGCCCAGCTTGCCGGCGGCAACGAAAGGCAGCGTGGGGATGGCGCTGGACAGGCCAATCATGGCGACGCGATCGAGACGGCGCACATAGGGGAACGGCGCATCGCCGAGGGTTTCGCCGGCCATGTAATGTCCGTAAGCCGCCAGGGCCGTATCCAGCGCGCCTTTGACATAGGCGTCGTGGTTGCCCGGAACCGCGCAGACGGTTTCCGGAGTACCCAAGGCCGTCAGCCAGTTGGCGGCGCGGGCGATTTCTTCATCAAGGGCGAGGTTGACCAGATCGCCGGTGACGGCGGTCATGTCGGGGGACTGGGCCTTGAGGTGGGCGACAAGCGCGGAAAGCGTATCGCGACGCATGACGCGGCTGCGCGACATCTGCCAGTTCAGCCAGCCGGTCAGGCGCTTGGACGCCAGATCGCGCAGGGTGACGCGCGGAAGGGGGGCGAGGTGAATATCTGAGATATGCGCAAGCGTCAGCATTGCGTACCGCTTGGCCTCTGTCGCTTGTCCTTGTTGTGCATCATCAGCCCCGAATGTTTGATTTTTTGTATTTGTGAACCCGGGAAGGCGCGGCAGTCGCTGGTCCCGGTTCGGAAAGCGCTCTAATGGCATGGCGGCTGCGGCAAGAAAAAGGCCGATTGCGAGGTTTGTCACAGATTGCGACGGCTGGCCACAGGGGAGCGGATGCAAATGAGGCGACGGGATGGCCCGTCGCCTCGGCAGTCTGGCGATTTAGAGAATGGGCAAAGAAGTCTCTAGTCCAGGAAATCCAGCTCAGGTCCTTCGGGAATGATGCGGTACGGATTGATGGTGATGTGACTCCAGTAATAATGCGTCTTGATATGATCGAGATGCACGGTCTTTGCGATGCCGGGCCAGTTGGCCAGCGTCTTGAGATAGGCCGACAGATGCGGGTAATCGGCGATGCGCCGGATGTTGCACTTGAAATGGCCCACATAGACGGCGTCGAAACGCATCAGCGTGGTGACCAGCCGCCAGTCGGCCTCGGTCGGCTCGGTGCCAGTGAGAAAGGGCTTTTCGGCGAGAATGGCTTCAACCCAGTCGAGCGCAGAGAACAGGCTGGTGACCGCCTCGGAATAGGCTTCCTGCGTGGTAGCAAAGCCCGCCTTGTACACCCCGTTGTTGATTTCGTCATAGATGCGGGCATTGAGGGCGTCGATCTCTGCGCGCTTGCTTTCCGGGTAGAAGTCCAGATCGTTGCCGGTCAAATCGTTGAAAGCCGAATTGAACATGCGGATGATGTCGGCGCTTTCGTTGGACACGATGGTCTGGCGCTGCTTGTCCCACAGGACCGGAACGGTGACCCGGCCCGTATAGTCGGGAACGGCCTTGGTGTAGATCTGCCACATGAAGTCGGCGCCGTTGAGCGTGTCGATGTCGGAGCCGTCCTCGCCGGTGAAGGCCCAGCCGGTTTCGTCAGGCATCTTGGGGGAGACGGTCGAGACTGTGATGTGATCTTCGAGGCCCTTGAGAGCGCGGAAGATCAGGGTGCGGTGGGCCCAGGGACAGGCATAGGACACATAGAGGTGGTAGCGGCCGCTTTCAGCGGGAAAGCCTCCTTCGCCGGTGGGGCCGGCGGAGCCATCGGCGGTGACCCAGTTGCGGAATACCGCTTCCGAGCGCTTGAACTTTCCACCCGTCGACTTGGTATCGTACCATTGGGTCGACCACTTGCCATCGATCAACTGGCCCATGAAGGCTTCCTTTCGTCTGTAACTGTGTGAGCCCTATCTAATGGCAATTGCGGAGTTGAACAGGGCGGCAGGAGTGAACACCATGTTCGCTTTTAATTTCAGTGGACCCTCGGGCAGGGTGATGCTACATCAATCATGGATCAGTCCGGAGCCGGAAACGATGTTCAGCATTGAACGAGACAATCGACGACTTTGAAACGCGCCTTCGTTGCGCCTGTCGCCGTATTGCCCTGATCGATCTGGATATTTGTGACCATGACTGCCACTTCGCCGCTTCTGGCTGACACCCTCCCTACGCCCGCTCTCCTTTCCATACGGCTCGAAACGCCGGAGGATGATTCCTGGATCGAGGCGCTGCACGAGGTTTCTTTCGGGCCGGGGCGCTTTGCCCGCGCCGCCTATCGGGTGCGCGAGCAGATCGGGGTTGATCCCAAGCTGTCCCATATCGCCCAGATCGGCGCTGAGCGGGCCGCCAGTGTGCGCATGACGCCGATCGCGGTTGGCGGGATCAATGGATACCTGCTCGGCCCGCTGATGACCGATCCGCAGTTCCGCAAGCGGGGTGCGGGGCGGGCGCTGGTCGCGCATGTGTGCGACATGGCGCTGGAGCAGGATGGCGTCGAGTTCGTGCTGCTTGTGGGCGATTTTGCCTATTACGCGCCGCTGGGCTTTGTCCGGGTTGCGCCTAACGCCATCACCTTTCCCGGACCGGTTGATCCGGCGCGCGTGCTGGTCCACTCTCGCGATCCCGATATGGGAGACCGTCTGGCCGGTGACGTCCGCCCCTGGGCATAGGGCGTTGTCGGGCCGGCGGTTTTGTCTGGCCGCCGGAATAGAATGAGGCTCAATGCCAAACGCGCGTGATATCGACGCCATTGCGGGCCGCCTGTTGTCGGCGCCGCAGCCCATGCCCGACGCCGACGATCTGGTTGCCGATTTTGCGCTGTTCGATGTCGGGACCGCGCCACCGGTGCCTGCGGCGGTTCTGATCGCGCTGGTGAGGCGCGGCGCCGGATATACGGTGCTCTATACCGAGCGATCGGCCAATCTGCGGCGGCATTCGGGGCAGGTGGCGTTTCCCGGGGGACGTATCGACCCGGAGGACCACGACGCGGCCTATGCGGCGTTGCGCGAGGCCCATGAAGAGGTTTCGCTGGTGCCGGAGGATGCGCAGGTGCTGGGCTACATGCCGTATTACTATACCGGGACCAACTATTTCATCACGCCGGTGGTGGCGGTGGTGGAGCCGCGCGCGCCATTCGTCGCCAATCCCTTCGAGGTGAACGCGATTTTCGAAGTGCCGCTGGAAACGCTGGCCGCGGCCCAGAGCTACAGCAGGTTCAGGGTCACCCATCGTGGTGAGGAGCGGCAAAGCTGGCAGCTCGATCACGGTGGGCACAGAATCTGGGGCATCACGGCCAATCTGACGCGGCGCTTTCGCGATACGGTGCTGACCGGGACCGATAGCGATGACGCGTGAGGTGGCGCTGGCGCGGCTGGCGGGGGCCGAGTGGCTGGACAAGGTACGTCCGGTGTTCGACTGCCTCGGGGGCGGCGGATTGACCCGTGCGGTGGGGGGCATTGTGCGCGATACGCTGATCGGGCGGGTGCGCGATGTCGCCGATATCGATATGGCGACGGTGTTGCTGCCTGACGAGGTGGCGGCGCGCGGGGCGGCTGCGGGATTTGCAGTGCACCATACGGGGGTGGCGCACGGAACGGTGACGCTGGTGCATGGCGGGCAGCCAGTGGAAGTGACGACGCTGCGCCGCGACGTCGAGACGTTCGGGCGGCATGCCAGCGTGGCGTTCGGGACCGATTGGGCCGAGGATGCGCGGCGGCGCGATTTCACGATGAATGCGCTCTATTGCGGGCCAAGGGGCGATCTGTTCGATCCGCTGGGCGGGCTTAATGATTGTCTGGCCGGACGGGTGCGGTTCATTGGCGACCCCGACGAGCGGATCGCTGAAGACCGGTTGCGGGTGTATCGCTATTTCCGGTTTGCCGTGAGCCATGGGGGGGAGCGGTTCGAAGTGCCGGCATTGGCCGCCTGCGCCCGGGCGGTTGGGACGCTGGATATCCTCTCGGCGGAGCGGGTCGGGTCGGAAATGATGCGGCTGCTGGCAGCACCCAATTGCGCACGGACGCTGGAGACGATGCGCGAGGTCGGGGTGCTCGACGGGAGCCTGTTTTCCGATTCCGCGCTGACAAATTTGCGGGCGCTGGAAACTGGGGAAGGGTCCATCGAAGCCGCTACCCGGCTGGCTATGGTGGCGGTTTCTGGGGGGGATGTGGGTGCGCTGAGGGCGGCGTGGCGGCTGTCCAATGCGACCATGGCCCGGATTGCCGCGATAGAGGCGGCGGCAGAGATGGCGCGGGGGGATCGCTGGAGCGAGTTGGCCTATCGCCAGCCGGATGCAGCAGAGGCGGGGATCGCGGTGACAGCCGCTGTCGAGGGGGAGGCATTTTCCTGGATCGAGGAGGCGCGCGAAGCGGTGACGGCGCGGCGTGGGCGCAGCTTTCCGATTACGGGCAAGGATCTGATCGGGCTGGGACTTGCCAGCGGGCCAGCGCTGGGGACGCTACTGCATCGGTTGGAAACAGCATGGATCGAGAGCGATGGGGCGCTGGATCGAGAGCAGTTGCTGGAGATGGCCACCGATCAATAGCGCTCAACGTAACGGGCGGGGGCATGGAGAGCCCTTGCCGTCAGGATTAGTGATGGTGCGGATGCACCTCGAAGATGCGGAGTTTGATGCGTTCGACCATGTCCGGGCGCACTTCGGTTTCACCATGATCGTTCCTGAGCCGTTCCACGGCTTTTCGGACCACCTCGGCCTCAGTCTCGGCCGTGACGTTCCAGGTTGCGCCCGGAATTAGCGAGCCGCCATCAAAGCGTTTCATGAGACAATCTCCCTTCCACCGGTTGCAGGGATTGCACCTTGAAAACGGCGGTGGAAGGGCTGTGGTTCCGTCGATTTGGGCGGGCTGTTATGGCCAGCGCACCGCCGGGGGCATCGACGAAAGAATGGAGTTGACGTTGCCGCCGGTCTTGAGACCGAAGGTCGTGCCGCGGTCGTAAAGCAGGTTGAATTCGACATAGCGGCCACGCCGGACAAGCTGCTCCTCGCGCTGCTCTTCGGTCCAGGGCGTGTTGAAGTTGCGGCGCACCAGTTCGGGGTAGATGTCAACGAACCGGCGTCCCACGTCCTGGGTGAAGGCGAAATCCGTGTCCCAGTCGCCCGTGTTGTGGCGATCGTAGAAGATACCGCCGATGCCGCGTGGCTCATTGCGGTGGGGCAGGTGGAAATACTCGTCGCACCAATCCTTGTAGCGCTGGTAATCCACGCCTGCATGGGGATCGCAGGCGGCCTTCATCGCTGCGTGGAAATCGATGGTATCGGGGTCGGTCTGGGTGCGTCTGGCGTCGAGCACCGGGGTCAAGTCACCGCCGCCGCCGAACCACCAGTTGGACGTGACCACCATGCGGGTATTCATATGCACGGCGGGAACGTTGGGGTTCCACGGATGGCCGATCACGGAAATGCCAGAGGCCCAGAATTGCGGGCTGTTTTCAGTGCCGGGAATCTGTTTGGCGAATTCGGGAGAGAACTCGCCGTAAACTGTCGAGATGTGGACGCCCATCTTTTCGAAGACGCGGCCGCCGATCATCGACATTTCGCCGCCGCCACCACCGGCGCGGTCCCATGTCTGGCGTTCGAAACGGCCCGGCGCGCGGTCGGCGTGGGGGCCGGTCACTTCGTCTTCGAGGGTTTCGATGGCGGCACAAAGGTCGTCCCGCACCTGCCGGAACCATGCGCTGGCGCGTTGTTTTTTTTCTTCGATATCGTGGGGCAAAGGCATTGTGTTGGTCTGGAGCATGTTCATGATGGTTCAGGTCCCTATCACGTTGGTCTTGGATGCACCATGCGGCAGGGTGAACGCTGGGGCCTTGACCGGGATCAATTCGCTCAAGTCAGTCCCTCGTATCCGCCGGTCTGGCGCAGAGCCTCGCCCAGAACGATGGCGGCGGACACCGCGACATTGAGGGAGCGGGCCGGAGCGCGCATGGGGATGCGGACGCGCAAATCGGCGCTTTCGGCTACCGAAGGCGGCACACCGGCGCTTTCCCGGCCCATCAAAAGAACGTCATTGGTCTCGTAGGCGGCATCATGGGCGGGGAGGCTTGCGGCTGTGGTGAGCAGGACCAGTCGCCTTTGTTCGGCAAGGCGCCAGGCCTCGAAGCGGGCAAAGCTGTCGTGCTCGACCATTTCGGCGGTGTCGAGGTAGTCCATTCCCGAGCGCCGCAGGGCGTTTTTGGACATGGGAAAGCCGGTGGGATGAATGATGTGGACGGGGACGCCAAGGCAGGCACCCAAGCGCAGCATGGCGCCGGTGTTGAGAGCAATGTCAGGCTGGTAGAGGGCGAGAACGAGAGGCAATGATTCAGGCCTTGTCAAAAAACTGCGGAAAGCAAATTGGGTATAGTGTCGCATATGGGGTGAGTCACCCGCTCTGAGGGTGGACAAGTGCCAAAGACAGTGCATAAAGGAGCCGAAAATCCGCACCGTCGGGCGGCGGCGGCCCCGAATCGCGACACTTGGGCGCGTCTCACCGGAGCCCTGCGGAGGACCGAACAATTTTGTGCAGGCCTTTTGGGGATCTAGAGCTTTGGCGACAGCGAGCGAAACAAAAGCGACACGACGCGATTTCCTCTATATCGCAACCGGTGCGGTCGGGGCAGTCGGGGTGGCGGGAGCGGCGTGGCCGCTCATTCAACAACTGAATCCGGACGCGTCCGTTCTGGCGCTGGCGTCCATCCGGTTCGATGTTTCTCCCATTCCTGAAGGATCGTCGGTGACGATCATGTGGCGCGGGTTGCCGGTTTTCGTGCGGCACCGGACCGCCGCCGAGATCGAGGAAGCGCGGGCTGTTCCCCTTTCGGATCTCAAGGACCCCGAAACCGATGAGGACCGGGTCGTCCCGGGGCACGAGCAGTGGCTGATCATGATCGCCAACTGCACGCATCTGGGCTGTGTGCCGGTTGGAGAATCGGGCGATTACGATGGCTGGTTCTGTCCGTGCCACGGGTCGCATTATGACACGTCAGGGCGAATTCGTCGCGGGCCCGCTCCCAAGAATCTTGTGGTGCCCCCCTATGAGTTCCTGACTGACACTGTCGTCGAGATCGGTTAAGGGGAGCAGAGGGCATGGCCAACCAAGCGGGCAATTATACGCCGGGCACCGGAATCGAGCGTTGGCTCGACGACCGGCTTCCCATCATCAGGTTCTCTAAAGAACATTTGATGGATTTCCCGACGCCGAAGAATATCAATTACTGGTGGACCTTCGGCGCCATTCTCACATTCATGCTGGTCATCCAGATCGTAACCGGCGTCATCCTCGTGATGCACTACACGCCGCACGTGGATATGGCGTTCGCTTCGGTCGAGCATATTCGCCGCGACGTCAATTATGGCCGCATCATTCAGGGGACCCACGCTGTGGGCGCCTCGATGTTCTTTGCGGCGGTCTATGTCCATATCTTCCGCGGGATGTATTACGGTTCGTACAAAGCGCCGCGCGAAGTGATCTGGATGCTCGGCGTCATCCTGTTCATCCTGCTGATGGCGACGGCCTTCATGGGTTATGTGCTGCCCTGGGGGCAGATGAGCCTGTGGGGCGCGACGGTGATCACCGGTATCTTCTCGGCCATCCCTGTGGTGGGCGAGGCGATCCAGACATTGCTGCTGGGCGGGTTCTCGGTGGCCAACCCCACGCTGAACCGCTTCTTCTCGCTGCATTATCTGATCCCCTTCATCATCGCTGCCGTGGTGGCGCTGCACATCTGGGCGCTTCACGTGCCGGGTAACAACAACCCGACCGGCGTGGAAGTGAAGGAAACTCGCGATACGCTGCCGTTCCATCCCTACTTCACCATGAAGGACCTGTTCGCAGTCGTCCTGTTCTTGATCCCGTTTGCCTGGTTCGTGTTCTTTGCACCCGATATTCTGGGTCATGCGGACAACTATATTCCGGGCAATCCGCAGGTGACGCCGACCCATATCGTTCCCGAATGGTATCTGCTGCCGTTCTATACGATGCTGCGGGCGATCGACTTCAACGTGCTGTTCATCGACTCCAAGCTGGGTGGCGTGATCGTGATGGCGGGATCGCTGCTGATCCTGTTCTTTCTGCCCTGGCTCGATACCTCAAAGGTACGGTCGGGCTCGTTCCGGCCGCTGTTCAAGCCGTTCTTCTGGCTGTTTGTGGTGAACTTCATCCTGCTGGCGTATTTCGGCGCACAGTCGGCTGACGGCACGACCTGGAGCATCGCCAACGCGATCTGGGCAAAAGTCTTCACCTTCTATTACTTTGCCTATTTCCTGATCATCCTGCCGCTTTTGGGACGCATCGAAAGGCCGGCGCCGTTGCCGGCCAGCATTTCGGAAAGCGTGCTGGGCAAGACCAATGGCTGATCGGGGGCGAAAGACAAAGATGATGTTCAGAAAAACAATTCTTGGCGCCGTCGCCTTCGTAGCAATGGCGGTTGGCGGGTCCATGGCGCAGGCCCAGGACAATCCGCATACCGACCAGCAGAGCTGGAGCTTTGCGGGCGTGTTCGGCACTTATGACCAGAACCAGCTCCGCCGGGGCTTTCAGGTTTACCGTGAAGTCTGCTCAAGCTGCCATGGCCTCGAATTCATCGCGTTCCGCAACCTGTCGGAGCCGGGCGGTCCGCGCTTCAGCGAAGATCAGGTGCGGGCACTGGCGGCGGAATTCACCATTGCTGACGAGACCGCAACCGACGGGCGACGCGAAGGCGTGCCGGCTGACCGTTGGCCGAACCCGTTCCCCAGCGAGCAGATCGCCCGGGACTCCAACAGTGGGGCCTTCCCGCCCGACCTGTCGCTGATGGCCAAGGCCCGGGGCATCCACATGGATTTCCCCTGGTGGATCTTCACCTATTTCACCGCCTATCAGGAAGCCGGAGCGGACTATATCTACAACCTGCTGACCCGGTACACCGAGGCGCCTGAGGGCGTGGACGTCCCGGTGGGGCAGTATTACAATGACTATTTTGCCGGTCATCTGATCGCCATGGCACCGCCGCTCAGCGACGGGATCGTCTCTTATGCTGACGAGTCCACGCCGCAGACCATGGAACAATATGCGAGGGACGTTTCGGCGTTCCTGCAATGGACCGCCGATCCGCACATGGTCGACCGCAAGGCGACGGGCTTCAAGGTCATCCTGTTCCTGATCGTGCTGTCGATATTGATGTATCTGGTCAAACGTCGCATCTGGCGTGACGTGCACTGATTGACGTATAAGGGCCCCTGACGGGGCCCTTTTCGCGTCATATATTGGCCCTAAGCCAAGGCTGTGCAGAGAGAAACGGAGACGCCATCATGTCGGCGATCAGGGTAGTAAAGACCGTTGCGCTTTTGGCTTTTGCCGCCAGTCGCAGCCCGGTGGTGCGCTCGGCGATCAAGGCGGCTCCGAACATGATTTCAGTTGAACGCCGGCAGGCGGCGTTCGAAACGGCCAAGCGGGCGGCGCGCAAGGCCGGCGAATTGACGGGCCGCGTGGTTCCGCCCAACCGCTATTTCTGATCTCGCCGCAGACAAAAACCGCGATCCTGCCTCTTTCCCCTTCATGACGGATATAATCATGGCCACCGACCTCAAGGCGCTGGTGCGCTCAATTCCCGACTATCCCAAGCCGGGCATCATCTTTCGCGACATCACCTCGCTGATCGAAGATTCAGCGGGCTTTCGCGAGAGCTGCCAGAGGCTGGCCGACGCCCATCGGGACAAGGGCATCACCAAGGTCGCGGGTATCGAGGCGCGGGGTTTCATCTTCGGGGCCGGGGTGGCGATCGAGCTTGGCGTGGGGTTCGTGCCGGTGCGCAAGGCGGGCAAGCTGCCGGGCGAAACTATCGGCCAGAACTACGCGCTGGAATATGGGGTGGATACGATCGAGATTCACGCCAATGCCGTAGGACCGGCGGACAATGTTCTGCTTGTCGATGATCTGATCGCGACGGGGGGTACTGCGATTGCGGCGGTATCGCTGCTCCGGCGCACCGGGGCAACGGTCGATCACACGGCGTTTGTGATTGATTTGCCCGATATCGGGGGCGCGGAGAAATTGCGCGCCCTTGGGGTGAGCGTCGAAGCCCTGCTCGGATTTGAAGGGCATTGAGAGCTGGAAATGGAATGGGCGGCCCGGAAGCCGCCCATTTTTTTCGATGTGGGTTAGTGCTGTCGCGTTTCCGAACCGGAAAACCGCTTCGCACTTTTCCTGGAAACGCTCTAGTTAGCAGAGAGCAACATGCCGCCGACGGTGTCGCCATCGCCTGAGCAGCCCATATCGCCATAGCGGACGAAGCGCTGGGCGCGTTTGCCGGTATCGACTTCGCCCGTATAGAGATTTCCTTGTGAATCCACCGCCACGTTGTGGAGCCAGTGGAACTCACCCGCGCCCTGGCCGGGACGGCCGAAGCGGCCCAGTTCGCCCAGTGAATCGCGGTTGAGCACGTAGATCGTCATGTTGGAATTGTCGCCAACATAAAGACAGGACTGATCCGCATCGGTCGAGAAGTTGACCGAAACGGCGGTTCCCGGAATGGTGGTGCGGGTTCCGATGCTGACGAACTGCTCTTCGACAAAGCCGCACTGGCCGACCGTTCCATCGAGATTGTCGCAGGGCTGGCCGACCTCGGCGATGTCGAAGACCTGGAAGCGGTTATTGCCGCGGTCGCAGACATAAAGCAGGCCATCCGACGAGATGCGAACGCAGTGGACGGGATTGCGGAAGAAGCCGGGGCGCGGGTTGTCTTCGCGCGCCAGGTCTTCGGCAAACGTGCCGGAATTGTCGGCGAGGTCGTCGTCGACGGGGTTTTGGCCGTAGGCACCGAAGTGCCCGACATATTGGCCGGTTTGTGCATCCACGGCGACGACGCGGTTGTTGCCGTAGCCGTCGGCGATATAGAGAATGTTGGTGTTCGGATCGACGACCATGTCGGCGGGGCGGAACAACTGCGGGGTGCCGTTGATGCCGCCATCGGTGTCGTTGCTATCGGGCTCGGTGGCACCGGTGGCCCCGATCTGGAGCAGGAAATCACCGTCCATGGTGAACTTGAGGACGTGTCCATCCCAACCATTCTGGCTGGCCCAGGGGGTGGCGCCGGAGCCATTGCCGTTCGAGCCGATATAGACGTTATCGTTGTGATCGACATAGATGCCGTGCTCGTTGGCAGGCCAGAAACAGCCGTCCTCCTGGCGGCAGCGGGTGTCGAGGAAGCCTTCATCGGAAGGACCGCCCCAAGCCTGGAGCAGATTGCCTTGGGGGTCGAACTGCATCACCGCCGGAGCCGGGCCGCAACAATCGGTGATGGGGCCAAAGGGGCGCGGGTGACCGAGGGCGCTTACGGGAACGCCATCGCCGTTTTCGCCGACAGCTTCGAGCAAGCCCGCTTCCTCGGTGGTCAAAGACCGCGAGCGTTGCAGTATCCAGACATTATCCTCGCCATCCACATGAACGCCGGCAATCTGGCCAAAGGTCCAGTTGTTGGGCAAGGGCTTGGGCCAGGATGGATCGGCAATGAAGTGGGGCATGACGCTGCCGTCCACCACATCGACGGGAGCCGTCCGATCCTTCAGCGCTTGCAGGCTGTCGGCGCCCAGGATATCGGCTGCGCTTTCCTGCGCGACGCCGCTCAGAGGCAGTAGCGCCAGCGTAGCTATGACGGCGATGTGCCGGGAAAATCTCATTTTTACCTCCGTTATAATAGTATTATATCAATTAATACTTTTATCGAAAGTAAAGCGTGAGATTTTCAACGATGAGAGTCAATGTTAATATGACTTATACTATATTCATATGATATTGCTTTAGGCCGCTGAGGGGCCGGGATCGGTCAGCGGCGGATGCCGCTCAGCCCAGCGAAGCTTACCAGCAGCCAGCCTGCAACGAGGCTTACGCCGCCGATCGGGGCGAGCATCCGCACCGGTGGGCTGCCAAACAGATAGCGGACGCCGAGGTCTATGCAAAAGACCGTGGCGCCCAGCGCGATGACCGCCAGGGCGGCCTTGAAAAGCCGCGGCAGGGGCGCCAGCGCCAAGGCCAGCAGGGCCGGGGCGTGGGTGAGGGCAATCAGGGAATATGGCCCGAGCAGCGCGGCTCCCGCATGGGACGATGCCGCCGCTGCGGCGACGCCGGTTGCGCCAAGTACCCCGGCGATGGCAATGGCGATGCGGTCGAGGACAGTCATTTACGGACCATGAGCTTGTTGAAAACGGGAAACCGAGATAGCGCCATGGCGGCGCGCAGGCGCAGGGTGGGGCGGAAATCGCGCAGCTTGGAAAAGCTGACCAGATCGGCGGAGTAAACGAGGTTCCCGTGCTGATTGTGGGCTTCGATCAGGTTGAACAACAGGCCCCAGCCTGGAATGGAATTGGATTTGCGCTTGTTGGTGACGCTGAGCGTGAAGCGGACCGTATCCCCGGGCCGGACGGGAGCGCTAAAATTCATGCGGTTGACCCCGGGGGAGGGGCCGGCGACACCGGGTTCGCTCCCTTCGGTGCGCACGATGTCTTCTTCGGCGGTGAGCCGGTCGACCATCAGCCGGTGGCCGACGCTAACCGTGTGCCAGCCGGAGGCGACAAGGCCACCGAAATGGGAGTGACGCGCGGCGTCCGGATCGGTGTGGAAATACTGCGGATCATAGAGCGTTGCGAACCGGATGATCTCGGCCTCGGTAAAGGTGTGGCTGCCCAGATCATAGATGGTCGATAACTCGATCTCTTCGAACCAGCGGGTCATCGACTCCCTCCGATCGAGGGATCGCGGATTTCAACGAGGTTGGCGAGGTTGAGGGTCATCACCTGCTGATCGTTCTGGTTGCGCATGTCAAACGCGATGGTGACGATGCCCATATCCGGATGGGTCGACGAGCGGCGCAGGGCCGTGATGGACGCCGTGCCCGAAAGGGTGTCGTCCTTCATCAAGGGGCGCTTCCACTTCAGATCGGTAAAGCCAAGGCTGCCCATGGAGGCAATGGTGGAGAGGAACCGATCGGCCAGCATGCGCAGCGACAGGGCGCCTGTCTGCCAACCGCTGGCGGCCAGTCCGCCCAACAGGCTCTCGCGTGCGGCCTTTTCATCGAGATGGAAAGGGAGGGGGTCGAACTCGGTGGCGAAAGCCAGGATGTCGGCCTTGCTGATGGTGATGGGTCCGAGCGCTACGGTTTCGCCGATCTGCAAATCTTCGAAATGGCGGCGGCTCTTGGTTGTCGGATTGGTCATTGTGCTGCCCTATAGGTCAGCCTGTTCTAGACCCGATGGCGGCGGAGGGGCAAGCCGGTTGGCGCGGGGTCATTGGGTCGCAGGGCCGATATGGACGACGTCATCTTCGGATGCGATGACGCTGAGCCGGTGGGTGATGGCGATGATGGTCACCTCGTCGCCGATGCGGCGCAACTGGTCCATGATGTCTTTTTCGGTTTCAGCGTCCAGCGCGGAGCTGGCTTCGTCGAGCAGCACGATGGCCGGGTCCGCATACAGCGCGCGGGCGATGGCGATGCGCTGGCGTTCACCCCCGGAGAGCTTGAGTCCGCGTTCTCCCACCGCGGTTTCAAAACCCTCATCGAGGCCATTGATGAAGGCGAGGATGGCGGCGCGTTCGGCAGCGCGGCGCAGGCGGGCCTCGTCATGGGGGCGGCCCAGAACGATATTGGTGGCCAGCGTGTCGTTAAGCAGCACGATATCCTGAGGGACGGCAGCGATCCGGGCAAACCAATCGGCGCGGGAAATGCCAGCGAGGTTGGTGCCATCGACAAGGATGCGGCCGGACGTGGGGTTCATCGATTTGAGCAGCAGCTTGAACAGCGTCGATTTTCCGGCGCCGGTATCGCCGGTGATGAAGGTGATGGTGCCGCGTCGGGCTCTGAAGTCAGCGTTTTCGACGCCTCTTCCATTGGGATAGAGATAGCTGACATGTTCGAAGACCACTTCGCCCTCGCTGAGGCGAAAATCGCCGGTGGTTTCGGGATCGTCATGGGCCTCGGCCTGCCACATGCGGGCGAACGGGAGGAAGCGCGCGTGGGACTGGATGACCTGCTGGATGGCCTGCCCGATCATCTGGAAGGGCATGTTGAGCTGGAGCAACAGGGTGTTGAACAGCACCAGATCGCCGACCGTGAGGCTGCCTTCTGACACGCGGGGCACCAAGAGCCATAGCGTGATGGCAAATTGGGCGGCAAGGGCGGCGCCGAACAGCACCGCATAGCGCACATGTATCAGGGCATAGCGCCGCCAGGCATCGTGCGCCGCGCGCCGCCGCTCGGTGAACTGGCCGATCATCCAGCGGTCGGAGCCGAACTGGCGCAGGGTATCCATGCTGGCAATTGCATTGCCGACAAAGCGTGAACTGGCCTGGCCGTGCTCGACCGCTTCGTCGAGGCGGGGGCGGGTGCGCGCGCTGGTGCGGGCGACCAGCGCGATATAGGTGACGCCATAGACGATGACGATCACGGCGACATCGATATCGAGGACGGCCCAGAGCAGGATGAGGCTGAGCATTACCTGAAGGCTGCCGGGCAAGAGCGCCGCCAGCGTGAACTGGACGACGATATTGAGCGCTTCGATGCCTTGATGCTGGGCGCTTTCGATCTCGGTGGGGTTGTGATCGAGAAAGAAGTTCGAGGCCTTGTCCGCGATCCGCTCGAAAAAGGCGGTCGAAGTGACGAAGTTGAGGCTCTCGGAGGTCATGAAGGTCAGAAAACTGGCCACCCGCTGGATAGCGAACGACGCCCCCATCAGAACCGCATAGACCATGAAGGCCCATAGGAGGTTGGGCGTGGCGGCAGCGGAATCGAACTGATCGATCAGGCGTGAGAACAGGTACGGGGCCGCAACGGCGGTGGCTGAGCCCAAAAGGATGGTCAGCACCACAACCAGAAGCACCCCTCGGGCCGTGATGAGGTAGCGCGAGAGGATCGCCCGGAGGGGAGGGCCAATCAGGACAGTTTCAATCTTCATTGCGCTCACGGTCTGTTGGCGGCGCAGTGTGAGGCCGAATCAGTGATGGCGGCAATGGAGGCCGTGGCTGGCGAAAATCGGGTCGCCTGAGGCCAAAGGGCGTGGTGTTTTAGGGGCGAAAGAGAGGATTGGACATGGCCGAAATCCAGGACACCGGGCCGCTTTATGCCTCGCTGGCGGCGCGGGACGGCGGGTTTGCGGGGCAAGCCTATGTCGGGGTGACTTCGACGGGAATATTCTGCGTTCTGACCTGCCCGGCGCGGACCCCGCTAAGGCGCAATTGCCGGTTTTTTGAAACAGTCGAGGACTGCCGCGAGGCGGGCTTCCGGGCGTGCAAACGGTGCCGCCCGGAAACAGAGATCATCGATCAGGTGTTGAAGCGGAACAGCATCACGTCGCCGTCCTTGACGACATAATCCTTGCCTTCGTCGCGGGCCTTGCCGGCTTCCTTGGCGCCTGCCTCGCCGCCGAGAGCGATGAAATCGTCATAGGCGATGGTCTGGGCGCGAATGAAGCCGCGTTCGAAATCGGTGTGAATGACACCGGCGGCCTGCGGCGCGCGGGTGCCGACCGGAATCGTCCAGGCGCGGGCTTCCTTGGGGCCGACGGTGAAATAGGTCTGGAGGTGCAAAAGCTTGTAGCCTTCGCGGATCAGACGGTTGAGGCCGGGCTCTTCAAGGCCGAGCGAGGCGAGATAATCGCTGCGGTCAGCCTCATCGAGGCCAGCAAGTTCGGCTTCGATTTCGGCGCAGATGATGACCGAGCGGGCGTCCTGGCTTTTGGCGTAGTCTTCGACCAGCCTGGTATATTCATTCCCGGTGGCGGCAGAGGCTTCATCGACGTTGCAGACATAGAGCACCGGCTTGGCGGTGAGCAGCTGCAACTCGCGAAACGCCTTTTCCTCATCATCGGCGCGCTCGGTGTAGCGTGCGGGGCGGCCCTCTTCGAGCAGCGCCCTGGCGCGCTGGATCAGGTCGAGGGCCAGCTTGGCGTCCTTGTCATTGCCGCGGATCCGCTTTTCCAGTCCGGGAATGCGCTTTTCCAGGCTTTCGAGATCGGCGAGCATCAGTTCGGTCTCGACCACCTCGGCATCGGCCAGCGGATCGACCTTGCCGGCAACGTGGACGATGTCGTCGTTTTCAAAGCACCGCAGAACATAGGCGATGGCGTCGCATTCGCGGATATTGGCGAGAAACTGGTTGCCCAGTCCTTCGCCCTTTGACGCGCCTTTGACGAGGCCGGCGATGTCGACGAACGACAGCCGGGCGGGAATCTTGGATTGCGATTTGCCCAGTTCGACGAGCTTGTCGAGGCGCGCGTCGGGAACGGACACTTCACCGATATTGGGCTCGATGGTGCAGAACGGGAAATTGGCGGCCTGAGCGGCTGCTGTCTGGGTAAGGGCGTTGAAAAGCGTCGATTTGCCGACATTGGGCAGACCGACGATGCCGCATTTGAAGCCCATGGGGAACCTCGGAAATGGCGCACAAGCGCTGGGGAAATGATTTAGCCTTACCTCATGCAGACGGAGCGAGAAGTCAAGGTTCTGCCTCGCTGCGCGTGGGGTGCGGCCTTGCTGGAGCGCGGGGGAAGGGCAGCGGTGAGGGAAGGGGCGCTGGCTCTGCCGGCAAGAACAAGGGGTGGTGGCGGGTGCGTGGCCGAAATGCCCTGGGGTTCAGCTTTGTTTGCCGAACAGCTTTTTGAGCATGTCGGCCATGGGGCCGGAGGTCGGGACCTTCGCCTGGGGGGCGGAGGTGCGGGCCTGGCGGATGTGACTTTGGGCCTTGGGCTTTTGCGCGGAGGGGGAAGGCTCGGGTTTGGCGGGGCTGGGCACTGCGAGGGCGAGCTTGTTCATGAGACCTGAGGCATCGCCCCTGGCGAGCATGGAGACATTGTCGGACAGGGTGGCGAGCAGCGGGGCAAGCCATTCGTTTTCGGCCTTATGGAAATTGGACAGCACATGAGGCTGGACGCGGTCCTTGTGGCCGGGATGGCCGATGCCGATGCGGACGCGAACGAAGTCCTTCCCGATGTGGCTCTCGATGGAGCGCAGCCCGTTATGGCCGCCATTGCCGCCGCCGGTCTTGATGCGGACCTTGCCGGGGGCGAGGTCGAGTTCATCGTGGATGACGGAAATGTCGGACGGAGCGAGCTTGTAGAACCGGGCGGCCTGCGCAACGCAATCGCCGGAGCGGTTCATGAAGGTTTGCGGCTTGAGCAGGATGATCTTTTCGCCATCGATGGTGCCCTCGGTCACAAGACCGGAAAACTTCTGGCGAAAGGGGGGGAAGGCGTGGCGGTCGGCGATTTCGTCGACGGCGACAAAACCGATATTGTGCCGGTGCGCTGCGTATTGGGCACCGGGATTGCCGAGCCCTACGATCAGGTGCATCGCTGCTCTCCGGGAGACCGCAAGAAAAGAACGGGCCGGCACAGGCCGGCCCGAACAGATTATTCTGCTTCGCCGCCTTCTTCAGCGCCTTCGTCTTCTGCTTCGCCTTCAGACGAGCGCAGAGCAGATGGAGCCGCAATGGTGGCAATGGTGAAGTCACGGTCGGTGATGGTGGGAACCACGTTCTCCGGCAGGGTGACGCTGGAGATGTGCATGGTGCCACCCACCTCGACGCCGTCGAGGTCGACCACCAGGTTTTCCGGGATCGAGTCGGCGGGCACGGTCACTTCCACAGTGTGGCGGACAACGTTGAGCACACCACCCTTCCGGATGCCGGGCGACTTGTCTTCATTGATGAAGAGGACCGGAACGTCCACGATCAGGGTCGTGTTCTTGCCAACCCGCAGGAAATCCACGTGCACGAGGAAGTCGCGCACGGGCTCAAGCTGGTAATCCTTTGGGATCACGCGGTGCTTTTCGCCATCCACTTCGATCTCAATGACGGTGCTGAGAAAGCCGCCGTCATGAATCTTGCGGAACGCATCCTTGTAGGACACGGAAATCGGCAGGGGGGGCTTCTTTTCGCCGTAGATAACGGCAGGAACCAGACCTTCACGGCGCAGTTCACGAGCGGCCCCCTTGCCCACCCGATTCCGCACCGAAGCTGTAAGTTCGATGGTCATGGAAATCATCCATTGGTTGGGTGCATTCAACGCGGAAAGCGCTCCACGCCGAACGCGCGCCCGTCCTCCAGGGGTGACGGACGCTTCATGGGCGCGGTCTATATAGGAGAGGGCGAATTTCGGCAAGGGCCGGAGCGGATCAATCCGCTTCGTCTGATGGAATTTCGAGGCCGCGACGCTCCAGTTCACACAGGGCGGCGAAGCGGAGTTGCTGCGCGCGCTCGGTCAGCGGTCCATCGGCATCGTGGTGGAGGCGAAACAGGCGGCTTGAGCCAAATCGCGTGTACATATGGGTGAGCATGGCGTCCGGCCATGTGGGAATTTCATCGAGAAGTGCCTGCAACTCGGATTGGGCACTGGAACGGGGGGCCACCCGGGATGGGCGGGGCGGGGTGTTGGTCACTGATACTTCCACATACGCAGCACAGGAAGCCATGACCGGCTTGCCCCACCGTATTTTCCAGATGTCTGAAAAATGCCGGAGCCGGTTCAAGGTTCCACTGAAACCGGCCTTCTCCCCAAGAAGGGCGATAAAGACCGGTCCCAGATTTTTGAATTGGCGCGTTTCCGGACCGTAGAAGCGAAGGCCGCTCCGACCGGGCACGCTCTGGAATTGAGGTGTGTTTGTCTGAGTCGCGGCCATTGGTCAAAGAATCTCCCAGCCGATGCGATGTAAGCGCAAAGGTGGGAGATCAGAAGGACCTGCGCCAGTTGGGAGCGAATCCTGTGTGGCCGTTAACGAAGCGTTAACCCTGCCGAATCAGTCGAACAGACTGGAGACGGATTGTTCGGACGCCGTGCGCGCGATGGCCTCACCGATAAGCGACGCGATGGAGATGTGGCGGATCTTGTCCACCTTGGCCACGTCGGCGTTCATCTCGATCGAGTCGGTGGTCACCAGCTCCTTGAGCGGCGAATTGGCGATACGACCGGGAGCATCGCCCGACAACACGCCATGGGTGATGTAAGCGGACACTTCGCTGGCACCGGCATCGAGCAGGGCCTGGGCGGCGTTGACGAGGGTGCCGCCGGAATCGACGATATCGTCAATGAGGATGCAGGACTGGCCCCGCACATCGCCGATAATGTTCATCACCTCGGAAACACCGGCCCGGGGGCGGCGCTTGTCGACGATGGCCAGTTGGGCACCGATGCGGTTGGCGACGTTGCGCGCACGCAGCACACCGCCCACGTCGGGCGAAACGATCATCACCTTGGAGGTATCATAATTTTCCGCAATGTCGCGGGTGAGGACCGGCGCGGCATAGAGGTTATCGGTGGGAATATCGAAAAAGCCCTGAATCTGCGGCGCGTGCAGGTCCAGCGTCAGGATGCGGTTCGCGCCGGCTTCCGTGATCAGATTGGCGACCAGCTTGGCCGAAATCGGGGTGCGAGGGGCCGATTTTCGATCCTGTCGGGCATAGCCGTAATAGGGAAGAACCGCCGTGATCCGGCGGGCAGAGGATCGGCGCGCAGCGTCGATCAGAATCAGCAATTCCATCAGATGGTCGTTGGTCGGATACGACGTCGACTGGATGATGAATACATCCTCGCCGCGTACGTTTTCATGAATTTCGACGAAGATTTCCTTATCGGCGAATTTCTTGACCGACGCATCGGTGAGTGGAATTTCGAGATAGTCGGATACGGCCTTGGCCACGGTGAGGTTGGAGTTTCCCGTCACCAGCTTCATGGTCAGCCTCTATATGTCGCCCTGTCACCCGGTGCCGCCAGCGCCCCGGGTTTGTTGGCGGGACGTTTAGACCCTGGCGGACGGGACTTCAATATGACTTTTGCATGAAGATGCAGGCGAGGGGGTGGTGTTGCCCATCTGCACCCGGTTTTCGGGAGGATTATCCTGAGAAATTGCAGTGCGGCGCAAGTCAGCTCCGCGCGATCAGCGCAATCTGGCGTCCGGTGCGAATCGCATGATGGGTGGCGTAGCGGTGGGAAAAATAGAGGTCCGGGCTGGCGTAGGTGCAGCTGCCGACAGTCTCAACACCGGCGACGCCCAGCGCCTGAGCCTGATCGAGGACGAGGCCGGGGACATCGAAATGGGGTTTTGGCCAGTCGCCGGTGAGGATGAACCGGGCCGCATCGGGGAAGTCGGCGCGGATGGTTGCGGCCATGTCGTCGCCGATTTCGTAATTGGCGGCCGATATGGCCGGGCCGATAGCTATGTGCAGACGCTGGCGGGCCGCGCCGAGGGCTTCCATGGCCTCCACGGTCCGGGCGAGAATGCCGCCGACAGCGCCCTTCCATCCCGCATGGGCAGCGCCGATGACACCGGCTTCGGGATCGGCAAGCAGCACGGGAGTGCAATCGGCGGTGAGAATTCCCAGCGCGATGCCGGGGCGGTCGGTGACCAGAGCATCGGCCTCAGGGCGGTTATCGGGATCGAGCAGATCGGTGACCACATGCACATTCGTGCCGTGGACCTGACGGGCGAGGGCGACCGGGAGCGGTCCGCCCTTTAGGGCCATGACGGCGCGATGGATATTATCGACCACATTGGCCAGATCGTCGCCGACCATGCGTGAGGCATTGAGCGATGCGAATTCGCCTTCCGATACCCCGCCGCGTCGCCCGAAAAAGCCGTGACGAATACCGGTCAGAGCGGTGATGGCTGGGCTTTTTTCGATCGGCGTGTTCATGGCAGGGTGGGCTTTCATGGTGCGGCAAAGCCCGCTGGCCGAAGGCCGGGGCTTGAGGCGCACAGGACTTTGAACAAAGCCCCCATCTGGTCGGCGGCGGTCAGCCGATCAAAGGCCGTGTCCAGTGCGCCCGCCTTGTGAGGGTTTGCAGCGGCCAGTGCCGCGTGGCGTTCGGCCAGACCCAAGGATGACAGGAACGCCCCCTGTTCGACAAGCGGGTGGACGGTCAACCCAGCCATGCGCGCAGCGCGCCCCAGCGCCTGAAAATCGACGTGTGCTGTCAGGTCCGCAGCACCGGGCTGGTCCAGCGGATCGACCGGCGCGTGGCGGGACAGAGCCTGTAGGGTTTCGCCCGGTTGGGTGCGGGCGTGGCCATAATCGAGAGCGAGGATGGCGCCGCCGCGCGGCGCGACGAGGCGGGCGAGATGGCCCATGAACTGCTGGGCGGCGAGGCCGATCTCGGCAACTTCGCCATTTTGCGCGGAGGCGAATTCTTCGCCGATCAGCGCTTCTTCATAGGGGGTGGGCGAGAGGCCAAAGCTGCGTTTGCCCTCGGCGAGGCCGACGCTGCGTTCGTACCACTTGCTGTTGCGCTTGACGAACTGGCGGATGGGGAGCGCATCGAAGAATTCATTGGCCAGGACAATGACGGGCGCGCCGCCGATGGCTTCGATATCCTCGATCCAATGAGGATTGTAATTGCCCAGCTTCTCGCGCTGCATGGCGATGAGGACGGGGTTGGTCTCGAAGAGTTTGAGGTCCAAGGCCGCAGCGAAGCCCGAGGCGCGCGTGGCGACGCGCAGCGCGTCGGCCAGAAGGGTGCCGCGCCCCGGCCCAAGTTCGAGCAGAGTCAATCTCTTCGGGCGATCCATCTGGATATAGAGGTCGGCGATCCACGCGCCGATGACTTCGCCAAATGTCTGGCTGATCTCCGGGGCGGTGATGAAATCGCCCTTCGTGCCGAGGGGGTCGGTCTTGCGGTAATAGCCGCGCGTCGGGTGAGTGAGGCAAAGGCCCATATAGGTCGCCAGCGACATGGGACCGCTTTGGCGGATCTGCATGTCGATGAGATCGCCCAGCGATAGCGTCTCAGACACGGCGACGGGGCCGGGCCCAGAGGACGAGGCCGATGCCGGCAAGAAGGATCGGTAGCGACAGCACCATGCCCATGGTAAGCCAGCCAAAGGCAAGGTAGCCGATATGGGCGTCGGGCAGGCGGAAGAATTCGACAAAGATGCGCGACAGCGCATAGCCGATGCCAAAGATACCGGCGGCGGTGCCGGGGCGGCGGAGCACCAGCTTGATGTGGGTGAAATAGCGAATGACAAGGAACAGCACGACGCCTTCGAGAAGGCCTTCGTACAGCTGGCTGGGATGACGGGGCAGATCGCCGCCGCCGGGGAAGATGACGCCCCAGGGCATGGTGGTCACGCTGCCGTAAAGCTCGGCATTGATGAAATTGGCGACACGGCCCAGAAACAAGCCGATGGTGGCGCAGCAGGCGAGCAGGTCGAGACCGGAGAGAATGTTGGCCTGCTTGCGGTGCAGATAGACGATCATCGCCGTCATCAGCCCCAGCATCCCGCCATGGAAACTCATGCCCCCATCCCAGAGGGCAAGGATGGCAGCGGGGTTGGCGAGGAATGCCAGTGGATCGTAAAACAGAACATAGCCGAGGCGTCCGCCGACGATGATGCCGATAACGATCCAGAAGGTGAAATCGAACAATTCGTCCGGGGTCATGGGCGGCGTGCCGTTGACCCACAAGGATTTACGGCGCAGCAGCAGCATTCCATATCCGACGCCGAGAAAGATGCCGGCAAGATAGGCTAGCGCATACCAACGGATGACGATGGGGCCGAGGGCAAAGGCGATCGGATCGATATGGGGAAAGGGCAAGGCGCACCTCGACTGAAACTGGGCGTATGCGGCGCGACAATGCCGTTCGGTGTGCCTCTGGTCAAGCGGATCGCGAGCCCCTACATAGACGTGAACGGCCCCGATGGGGCTAAGCAAGAGGACATGACCGATGTCGCAAGGACAAAAGTTTTTCGACGATCTGGGACGGGTGATGAACGAAGCCGCTTCCATGGCTGATGGCGTGCGTCGCGAGGCTGAAACGGCGTTCAGAGGCCAGATGGAGCGGATCGTCAATGATCTCGATCTGGTCAAGCGTGAGGATTTCGACGCGCTGCGGGAACTGGTTTCGCGGCAGGCCGAGGACCTCGACGCACTGCGCACCGAACTCGATGCCCTCAAGAGCGGCAAGGCCGACAGTTAGGCAGCACCATGCGGGTCGCCGTCATCTCCGATATTCATGGCAACGCCATGGCGCTGGAAGCGGTGCTGGCCGACATCACGTGCCATGACGTCGACAAGATCCTCAATCTGGGGGACCATCTGGCGGGACCAATCGAGCCGCGTCGTACGGCAGACCTGCTGGCGGGGCTCGATATGGTAGCGATCCGGGGCAATACCGACCGCTATCTGGTCGAGGGCGATCATGAAGACCTCAGCGAGAGCGATGACTGGATACTCGGTCAGGTGAAGGGGCAGCCCATGGAGTGGCTGAAGACCCTGCCTGAAACGGCAATCTATGGCGATACGATCTTTCTGAGCCACGGCTCGCCTCGCTCGGACGAGAAATATTGGCTGGATCGCCCGGCGGGTGGAGGGCGACTGCGGGTCGCGACGCTTGAAGAAGTCGAGGCCGAACTGCCCGCCGAGCGGTTGCCGGTCTATTGTTGCGGCCATACCCATGTGGCGCGCGTGGTGACGCTGCCGGATGGCACCGTGGTGTTCAACCCTGGAAGCGTCGGGCGTCCGTCTTTTACGATGAGCGATCCTGAATCTGTGTCGCGGCTGTCTCCTGCTGCGGCTTATGCCATTGTCGAGCAATCGGCGGGGAGATGGCACGTCAATCTGCGGCAGGTGGAGTATGAGCACATGGCCGCCGCCGCGCTGGCGCGGGCGCATGGGAGCGACACCTGGGCGCGTGATCTCGAAGAAGGACGCCGGCGCTGATCCGGTTTCGAAGAACCGCACAGCAGCCTGTGGAATACGGCGTCCGTTAACACCGCATTAACCATGCTGCTCCGATCATCCACAAGAGAATTCCGGTTTTGGGCCTGCGTTTATGGGTCCCTGCGGGCGGTGCAGTGTACAGTCGGATTAACGACGATTCGTACATCTGTTCCGGTCTGACCGGCTCGGTTGTGCCGCGTAGTGCGTCCGTCATCCTGACGGTCGCTGCATCTTCGAACCAACGCTCTAGCGTGGGGGCCAGTCATGTCTCTTCTCGAATTGGAACTGGATCGGACCATCCACCCGGTGGACATCATCGAGCATATCGCCGCGATCAACGACTGGTCGTTCGAGCGACAGGACGCCGATGAGATTTCCATTTCGGTGAAAGGGGGCTGGAGCGATTACCATGTCTCGTTCAACTGGATGGAGGAGATGGAGTCGCTGCACCTTGCCTGTGCGTTCGACCTGAAGGTGCCCGAAGCGCGGCGCGGGGAGATCAAGACCCTTATTTCGCTGATCAATGAGCAGCTCTGGATCGGGCATTTCGACATCTGGAGCAAGGAGGGCGTGGTGTTGTTCCGCAATTCGCACCTCCTGTCGGGCGGGGCGGAAGTGTCGCCGCAGCAATGCGAAGCGCTGTTGCGCTCGGCAACCGAAAGCTGCGATCTCTATTATCAGGCGTTCCAGTTCGTGGTGTGGGCCGGCAAGTCGGCCGCCGACGCGCTGGCCGAAGTCATGTTCGAAACGGTGGGCGAAGCGTGAGCCTGGCCAATGCGGGTCCTGTTCTGCTGATCGGGGCGGGCAAGATGGGCATGGCGATGGCATCGGGCTGGGTGCGGGCCGGCTTGCCCGGTGCTGCGCTGACGTTGATCGATCCTCAACCCCATGAAAGCGTTTCGGTGTTCGCTGCCGCGCATGGCGCAAGGCTGCTTGGCGACTTGCCGACGGAGGTGGCGCGGGTTGTGGTGCTGGCGGTCAAGCCGCAGATCATGGACGCGGTGCTCGCCGCCGCGCGGGCTGTGGTTGGCCCTGAAACGCTAGTCATCTCGATTGCTGCCGGAATATCGACGGAGAAGCTATCTGCTGGGCTGGGCACCGGAAGGATTGTGCGCGCCATGCCCAATACGCCGGCGCAGATCGGCAAGGGCATTTCAGGGGCATTTGCCCGAGGCGAGATCACACCCGCCGACCGCGCACTGGCCGAGGCGGTGCTGGAGGCAGCGGGAGCGGTGGTCTGGGTTGATGCGGAAGACCTGATCGATGCGGTAACCGCCGTGTCCGGGTCGGGCCCGGCCTATGTGTTCCATCTGGTCGAGGCTATGGCGGCGGCGGGCAGGGCGCAGGGGCTCAGTGAGCAGCAGGCGATGGCGCTGGCGCGGCAGACGGTGATCGGGGCGGCGGCGCTGATGGAGGCGGATGCGGCGCCAGCCGAACAGTTGCGCAGGAACGTCACCTCGCCGGGCGGCACCACGCAGGCGGCGCTCGATGTGTTGATGGCGGACGACGGGCTGGGTGCGCTGATGGCGCGTGCCATCGCGGCAGCCCGCAGCAGAAGCGAAGAGCTTGGGCGATGAACGATCCGATTTCCTTTGATGACTTCCTCAAGGTGGATATTCGGGTGGGAACCGTCGTGGAGGCGCGTCCGTTTCCCGAGGCGCGCAAGCCGGCGATCATTCTGCTGATCGATTTCGGTCCGGAATTGGGCGTCAAGAAATCCTCGGCGCAGATTACCACCCATTATGAGCCCGAGGATATCGTTGGCCGACAGGTGATGGCGGTGGTCAATTTTCCGCCCCGCCAGATCGGCCCGCTCCGCTCGGAAGTGCTGACGCTTGGGTTCGAAGACGAGACTGGCGGCATTGTGTTGGCTTCGATCGAGCGACCGGTGCCAAATGGACGCAAACTTATGTGATCGGAGCGGGAAAGGTTTTGTTGTTCCGATCACGCGATTTGCCTTATAGATCAATCATCCAACCTGGAATTGGCATGTGATCAAGACGGACCATCCCCATCCCGAACGCGAGCCCAGATTGCTGGGACCCATGCGGTCGGCTCTCATCCCGCCCCTCGCGCTGGCCCGTTGGCTGATCATCCTGATCCTGCTCGCTTGCGTCTATTTCTTCCACGGATTTCTGGTCCCCGTCCTGGCGGCGTTGATCATCGGCTTTGCCAGCTGGCCCATCTATCGCAAGGTTCTGGACGGCGTTGGCGGCAATCGAACGATTGCGGCGGGCCTGATGATCGCCGTGATGGTCCTGTTCATCCTCATCCCGATCTTCATGGCGCTGTCCTATGCGCTCAACGAAGCGCGGCAGTTGCTGGCTTGGGTGCTGGCGACCAACGCCAATGGGGCGGCGTCTCCCGAGTGGTTTGCGACCTTGCCGCTGGTGGGCGATTGGGCCGTCGAGCAATGGGACCTCTATATCGGGCGTCCCGGCGCGCTCGGCCAGTATGTTGCCGTGATCGGCGGGGCCAATGTTTACAATATCTATCAGACGGTTCTCGCGGCAGGTGGCAGCTTTCTCGATCTGGCGCTGAACCTGCTGTTCATGCTGATTGCCTTGCTGTTTGTCTATCGCGACGGGGCCAGCATAGCAGGGCAGCTTGACCGGTTCGGCGAGCGCATCCTGCCGGGGCGCTGGCAGCGGCTGTCGCGGGTGGTGCCTGCAACGATCAGTTCCACCGTGACCGGCATGACGATCATCGCTATCGGTGAGGGGATCGTGCTGGGGATCGCCTATTCACTGGCCGGGGCACCCTCGCCGGTGCTGCTGGGGGTGATCACTGGCGTTGCGGCCATGATCCCGGGCGGTGCGCCCTTGTCGTTCACGCTGGTGTCGATCTTCCTTGCCGCAAGTGGCTCGGTGTTCGCGGGGATCGCGTTGTTCGTGTGGGGCTCGGTCGAGCTGTTCGTCGTCGACAAGACCTTGCGGCCCAAGCTGGTGGGCGGACCGATCAAGCTGCCGTTTCTGCCCACGTTTTTCGGGCTGATCGGCGGGGTAAAGACGATGGGGTTCGTCGGCCTGTTCGTCGGGCCGGTGCTGATGGCGCTGCTGGTGTCGATGTGGCGCGAATGGGTGCGCGATCTCGATATGGCCGATGCGGAAGGAGGCGCCGGCATTGCCGTGCCTCCCGCCGTCAGCAGCGCGGGGTCACATAAACCCGGTATAGATCAGCCCCAGAAGGAGCCCGCCTAGCACGACCCGGTAGATCACGAAGGGTGTGTAGGTCTGGGTTTTCAGCCAGTTCATCAAGACGGTGATGGCGGCGAGGGCAAAGACGAAGGCCAGCGCGCCGCCCAGAAGGGCGTCGCCGGTCAGGTCAGAATTGCCGCTCTTGATCATGTCGTATCCCGCCAGAACCCCGGCTCCGAGAATGGTCGGGATTGACAGCAGCATGGCAAATCGCGCCGAGAGCGGGCGGTCGAGCCCGGCAAACCGTCCTGCCGTCATGCAGATTCCCGAGCGCGACACGCCGGGGATGATGGCAATGAGCTGGGCGAACCCGATGATCAGGGCATCGCGATAGGATAGCGACGCGATATCGGATTTCGTCTGACCCTGGCGGTCGGCAAACCACAGCAGCACGCCGAAGATCAGCGTGGTCCAGGCGATGATGGTCAGCGAACGGCCGGATTCGGTGATGAAGTCCTTGGCGAGGAACGCGCCGAGGACGATGGGGATCGAGGCGACGATCACCACGAGCAGCAGGCGGAAGCGCTCGCCGCCCTTGCCGGTGACGCCATCCAGAAGGCCCAGCAGCAACGTCCAGATATCACGCCAGAAATAGACGAGAACTGCGCCGAGAGACCCCACATGCAGGGCGATATCGAGGGCCAGTTCCTCGGCAGGGGTCATGGTGCCGATCGAGAGGCCCATGGTCTCCAGCAGCCAGCGACCCAGAATGAGGTGTGCCGACGAACTGATGGGCAAAAACTCGGTGATGCCCTGCACGAGGGCGAGAAAGATCGTGCTGATGATATCCAATTGAAATCCGTCCTATGACGTCGTGTCGACGAGGCGCAATGATTGCAGGACCTGCTGGTCGCTGTGTTCGGTCATTTCCGCAAAGAAATGCCGCACGTGATCGCGCGCATGGTCAGGCAGGGTGGAAAAAGCCGCTTCTATGCGGCGCGCCTGGGTGGCGCTGAGGACTTCGAAGAAATCGCGCCCCTTTTCGGTGGGAAACAACAAGCGCTGCCGCCTGTCGCTTTCACCAGGGCGTTGCGCGACATATCCGTTGTCGATCAACTGGCGCAGGACCCGCGCCAGGCTTTGCTTGGTGATGCGCAGAATGTCGAGCAGATCGGCCACCGTCATACCTGGGCGCAGATTGACGAAATAGATCACCCGGTGATGGGCGCGGCCGAATCCCTGCATTTCGAGAAGGGCATCGGCATCGCGCACGAAATCGCGATAGGCAAAAAAGAACAATCCCATGATATCGATCGGCATCTCGGGAAAATCATAGATTGCCGAACTTATGTCAGCCTTGTTGACATTTATCGAATGCGCTGGCATCGTCCTTCCAACCTTTTAAGCGGATCAGGACTTATCCCAGAGCCGCTTTGGTTTGCCAAGTGGTGAAAGATTGCTGCATTATACGGCAAGGTGCGCCCTTGTGGACGTTCTGTAGAACAAGCGAATTATCGGGAGAATAAAATGGCCGGCGTGCCTATGGATCAGCGAGACGGATGGATCTGGTACGATGGAGAAATGGTCCCCTGGAAGGACGCCAAACTCCACGTGCTGACCCATGGTCTGCATTACGCCAGCAGCGTGTTTGAAGGGCAGCGCGCGTATGGCGGTGAAGTTTTCAAACTGCGCGAGCATACCGACCGGCTGATCGCCTCGGCGCGGACGCTGGATTTCGAAATCCCCTATTCGGCGGACGAACTCGACGATGCGTGCCGCGAAGTGCTCAAGCGCAACAACCTTGTCGACGCCTATATGCGCCCGATCGCCTGGCGCGGCTCGGAAACCATTTCGGTGCCGGCACGCGACAACACGGTGCATGTAGCGATCGCCGCGTGGGTATGGCCGAGCTATTTCTCGACCGAAGAACGCCTCAAGGGCATTCGCCTGTGCTGGGCGGACTGGAAGCGGCCTTCGCCGGAAACCATTCCCTGCAAGGCCAAGGCAGCCGGGCTCTACATGATCTGCACGCTCTCCAAGCATGCCGCCATGGACAAGGGCTTTGCCGACGCGCTGATGCTCGACTATCGCGGCTATGTCGCAGAGGCCACGGGCGCCAACGTGTTCTTCGTCAAGGGCAAGGAGATCACCACGCCGACCCCGGACTGCTTCCTCGATGGAATCACGCGCCGCACCGTGATCGCGCTGGCCAAGGCCAATGGCTACACGGTCACCGAACGCCACATCAAGCCCGAAGAGCTGAGCCAGTTCGACGAGTGCTTCCTGACCGGAACCGCGGCAGAAGTGACGCCGGTTTCCGAAGTTGGTGAGTACAAGTTCACCCCCGGTGAGGCCTGCCGCACGCTGGTGGAAGCCTATATGACCGAAGTGCAGCCCAAGCAGGCAGCAGCGGAATAAGAATGCGAGAACCTGCATTGTCCTGATCCTGTGTCAGAGGCATGCAGTATCGCTTGATGCGCGAGGCCGGGGAGAACTCCCCGGCTCTTTTTTTATGACTGGTCGAAATCATCAAGTTGACCACCGGGCTGCGGCGGCGTCATCGCTGTGTTTGGCATCGACCCAGGAGGTCCCGTCTGGCCGTTCTTCCTTTTTCCAGAATGGCGCGGTGGTTTTGAGGGTGTCCATGATGAAGGATGCCCCATCGAAGGCCGCGCTGCGGTGGGCGGCGAGGGTCATCACCTGCACGATGGGTTCGCCGGGGTAGAGCGTGCCGTAGCGGTGGAGGATGGCGGCGGCAAGGAGGCCGAAACGGGTGATGGCCTTGGCGCGCAGATCTTCGAGCTGGCGTTGGGCGAGAGCGGGATAGTGCTCAAGGGTGAGCGAGAGGATCGGGTCGTCGGGGGTGGAGCGGACGAGGCCGGTGAAGGTGACGACAGCGCCGGCGCCGCCGGTTGCGCCGAGAAATGCGGTGGTCAGCGCGCCCGGATCGAAGGGCTCCGATTGCAGCTTAACGGTCACCCTCAGCCTCCCGTCATGGGCGGGAACAGCGCGATGACGCTGGCCCCGACAATGGGGGTATCGTGATCGACGAGGCGGTCATCGATGGCGGCGCGGATCAGCTTGCGATTGGCGGTGGCGAGGGCAAAGCCCTCATCGCGACCGGCCATCCAGTCGATGAGATCGGCAATGGTTTCGACCTCTGGCGGCGGGGCGATATCGTCGCCGTCCCGCGCCAGCCGTTCGCGCAGCCATGCGAAATAGAGCAGCTTCACGCCAGGTCGTCCTCCTTCTCGCCCGGGCGCAGATGGGGCAGGATACCGCTCCAATATTGCCAGCCGGTGATGGCGGTGAGGATGGCGGCCAGCCACAGCAGGATATCGCTGACCTCGCGCATGCCCAAGATCAGGGGCTCGGCGATAATCACGGCGAGGGCGACCAATTGGGTGGCGGTCTTGTATTTGGCGAGGCTGGAGACCGGGACCACGATCTTTTCGGTGCCCATGAATTCGCGCAGGCCGGACACGAAAATCTCCCGCAGCAGGATGATGGTGGCGGGGATCAGGTCCCACCCGCCGAAACTGCCATCGAAGCAGAACACCAGCAGCAGCGCGCCGACGAGGAGCTTGTCGGCGATGGGATCGAGCATGCGCCCGATGGCCGAGACGGTGCCGTATTTGCGGGCGAGGGCACCGTCAAAATAATCGGTAACCGCGGCGGCGATATAGAGCAGCAGCGCCAGCCAGCGCAGGGGGGCAGTGTCCGCCAGCAGCAGCAGCATGATCACCGGAATGGCGGCGATGCGCGCATAGGTGAGGTAATTGGGCAGGCGGGCCATATCGAAGCGGGTGTCGGTCATGCGATGTGCCTTTCGATGTGGCATGAAACGGGAGCAGGGTCGGGCATGGGGCTCACTGCTGGTTGAAGTGATCGTAGATCAGTTGCGCCATGGCGGTCGAGATGCCAGGGAGATCGGCCAGATCGGCGACCGAGGCGCGGGAGACGGCCTTGGCGGAGCCGAAATGGTTGAGCAGGGCTCGTTTGCGGGTCGGGCCGATGCCGGCGATTTCGTCGAGCGGGTTCTTGACCATTTCCTTCTTGCGCCGGGCGCGATGGGTGCCGATGGCAAAGCGGTGGGCCTCGTCGCGCAGACGCTGGACATAATAGAGCACCGGATCGCGGGCCGGAAGCATGAAGGGCTCGCGGCCCTCCATATAGAAGGTTTCGCGGCCGGCATTGCGCTCTTCGCCCTTGGCGATGCCGATGACGGTCACGTCGCGGGGCAGGTTCATTTCGGCGAGTACGGCCTTGACCGCATTGGTCTGGCCCGCGCCACCATCGATCAGCAGCACATCGGGCCAGTCGGGCATGCCGGTGCTGTCGTCCTCGGCGTCGGGATCGCTCTCGGCGGCAAGGCGGGTGAAACGGCGGGTGAGCACTTCGCGCATCATGCCGAAGTCGTCCCCGGGGGTGAGGTCTTTCGATTTGATGTTGAAGGTGCGGTAGTGCTTTTTCGACAGACCTTCGAGCCCGGCGACCACCATTCCACCCACAGCATTTGTGCCCTGAATATGGGAGTTGTCGTAAATCTCGATGCGGCGCGGAGGCTCGTCGAGGCCAAACGTATCGGCCATCGCTTCGAGCAGTTTACGCTGGCTGGCGGAATCCGAAAGATGCCGCCCCAGAGCCTCGCGGGCATTGGTGAGGGCGTTTTCCACCAGCGCGCGCTTTTCACCGCGCCGGGGTGTTTCGATTTTGACGGCGCGTTCGGCGCGGGTGGAGAGCGCCTCGCGCAGTACTTCGGCCTCGGCGAGATCTTCCGATAGCAGGACGAGGCGGGGCGGGGTGCGATTCTCGTAGAACTGGGCGATGAAGGCTTCCAGCACTTCGGCGTCGGTGCTGTCATCATCGGCGCGGGGGTAGAAGGCGTAATTGCCCCAGTTCTGATGCGCGCGGTAGAAAAATACCTGGACGCAGAAGCTGCCGGCTTCGTGGTGGATCGCGAACACATCGGCCTCGGCGATAGTCTGGCTCCCCGTGCCGCTGGAGCCCTGAATCAGCGCCAGCGCGCCTAGGCGATCCCGCAGCATGGCGGCGCGTTCGAAATCGAGGGCTTCCGAGGCGGCGGCCATCTCCTGTTGCAGGTGATCCTGGACGGCCTTGGATTTGCCCGAAAGAAAATCGAGGGCTTCATTGACCAGTTCGGCATAGTCCGGGATGGAGATGACGCCGGTGCAGGGGGCAGCGCAGCGCTTGATCTGGTATTGCAGGCAGGGGCGGGTGCGTCCGGCGTAAAAGCTGTCGGAGCAATTGCGCAGCAGAAAGGCCTTTTGCAGCGCGGCGAGGGTGCGGCTCACAGCGACGGCGGAGGCGAAGGGGCCGAAATAATCGCCCTTGCGGCGGCGCGTGCCCCGATGCTTGGTCAATTCGGGCGCTTCATGCTCGGTGGCAATCAGGATGTAGGGAAAGGTCTTGTCGTCGCGCAGCAGCACGTTGAAACGTGGCCGCAGGCGCTTGATCATGTTGGCTTCGAGCAGAAGCGCGGCGGCTTCGGTCTCGGTGCGCACGAACTCCATGGAGCGTGTGGCCGAAATCATCCGATTGATGCGGACCGAATTGCCTTCGTAGCGGGTGTAATTGGTGACGCGCGCCCTCAGATTGCGGGCCTTGCCCACATAGATCACATCGCCCTTTTCATCGAGCATGCGATAGACCCCTGCGCCGGTGGGCAGGGTCCGGACGAAACCACGGATAATGTCGGGGCCGGTGAGGTCGTTTTCGGCGGTCATTGCTGTCGCGGGGTGGGCCCGTTCCTTGGAAGCCATTCGAGGTGTTCGCCGCCATCAAGCGCCAGCATCTGGCCGGTCATCGAGGGCAGGCCGAGGATTGCCATGACGCCCTGGGCGATGCCGTCAGGGTCAGCGCCCATGCCGAGCGGCAGGCGGGCGCGGGAGGCCTCGAACTCGGCGTCGCTCTGGCGGGTGTTGGGCAGGGTGGGACCGGGACCGATGGCGTTGACGCGGATGCGCGGGGCCAGCGATTGGGCCAGCGTACGGGTCGCAGTCCAGAGCAGGGACTTGGAGAGCGTATAGGAAAAATGATCCGGCGAGGGGGCCAGGACGCGCTCGTCGATGATGTTGATGATGTTGCCGGTTGCGGCGGGAATGAGTTGGGCGGCGAAATCGCGGGCGAGAAAGACCGGGGCTTCGGCGTGGACTGCCATGTGCAGGTCCCACAAATCCTCATGGACGGTATCGGCGCTGTCAGGTTCAAAGATTGACGCGTTGTTGACCAGCAGTGTCAGCGGGCCGAAGGGATCGCCAGCGGCGGCAATCAACCCCATGCGGTCGGCGCGCTTTGCCAGATCAGCCTGCACGATTGCGGCTTGTCCGCCGTCGGCGGCGATGGCGTCAGCGAGGTATTCGGCTTTTTCACCCGAGGCGCGGTAATGGATGATCACGGCAAAGCCTTCGGCAGCGAGGCGGGTGGCGATGGCTGCCCCGATCCTGTCGGCGGCCCCGGTGACCAGCGCGACCGGTCTCTGCTCGGTTGAGTTTGATGCGGGCATCTGTTCCTCTGCTTGCGACACTCTTCGAGATAGGCAGAACGGATCGGCAACGCAATGGCTACTTGCCGATCCTTGACCGACAGCTTACGGCGAATCAAACATTGGCGTAGGCTGGGGATGTGGGGAGGCGCAGCTTTGCGCCTTGATTGCAAGAGGGGATATCATGGACGCAATCATCTACATCGTGGTGCAACTGGTGGCCGGCGCCATCGGCGGCACCGGACTTGGGGCCGCTGCCAAGAATATGAGCCTGGGCACCACCGGCAATGTCGTCGCCGGAGCCATAGGCGGGGTTGGCGGAACCTGGCTGGCCGGGCTCGTTCCCGGCCTTGCAGACATGCTGTCGGGCGTGGGCACCGGCGTTGATGCCGGGGCGCTGGTGGGGCAGGGCGTGACGGGCCTTGTCGGAGGCGGTATCCTGACCGCTATCGCCGCCGCCGTGAAAAAGGCCACGTCGCGGTAAGGCACCAAACCGATTCGTATTCGCTATCGGCCCGGGCCATCGTGTCCGGGCCGCTTGTTTATCCATTGTTTTGTGGGTCAGATATTCTTGAACACCTCTTCTTCCGCCAATCAACCTACGGCCAATGTGCCCAAGGGCATCTTGTTTCTGCTGCTGGCGACGCTGATTTTTGGCGTGCAGGATGCGGTGGCCAAGATTTTGGTGACGGAGTATTCGCCACTGCAAATCGTCATGATCCGCTATTGGGCGTTCTTTGTGATGGCGGTCTGGCTGGTGATGCGCAATTCGAGCCTGAAGCGGGCCTTCGTTTCGCGCGCCGTTGGCTGGCAGATCGCGCGCGGGGTCCTGCTGGTGGTCGATATCTGGCTGTTCGCCGAAGCGCTGCGGACCGTGCCTCTGGGCGATATCGGCGCAATCAACATGATCTATCCGCTTCTGGTGACGGTCTTTGCCATTCCGCTGCTGGGCGAGCGGGTGGGGGTGTTCCGGATGACCGCGGTGCTCGCCGGGTTTTTGGGCGCCATGCTGATTATCCGTCCTGGCTTCATCACGGTCGAAACCGGAGTGATCTTCGCCGTGCTCAGCGCCACCTGTTATGCGCTTTACCTCGTGCTGACCCGCAAGGTGAGTCAGATCGACAGCACCACGACGTCGCTGTTCTACGTGGGAGCAGTCGGATTGGTGCTGACCAGCGCGGTGGGCGTGTTTTTCTGGCAGCCGATCGTGGGAATGGATGTTTGGCTGATGGTGGTTCTGTGCTTCACCACCTGCAGCGGCCATGGACTTATCATGCTCTCGCTGCGCTATGCCCCGGCCAGCGTGTTGCAGCCCTTCAACTATTTTTCCCTGCCCTGGGCGATTACCCTTGGGTTTGTGGTGTTTGGCACCATGATCGACGGATTCGCACTGGCCGGGGCCGGAGTGATTGTCGTGGCGGGACTGGTGGTCATGTGGCGCGAGCGGCGGCTCGCGCTGGGTCGGGCGCTGATGCGCGGGCCCGCTATCGCCGCACCAGGGCAATCGTCCACATCACCAGACCCGCAAACAGGCACAGGCCACCCAGCGGCGCCACCGAAAGGCTGAGCAGCGCAGGGATCAAGGCCGGTGTCGCGGGCATGAAGAGCCCCATGAACAGGGCTGGCAGAAGTCCGACGGCCAGCAGCACCAGGCCCAGACGGATAAAGGCGATGCCCCAGCGGGAAAGCGACATGGCGGTGGAACTCCCCTTGCATCGGATGACGGCAGGTTACCTATCCGGCTGCGACGCACAATGACACAACTTGAGACAGCGGGGACAACTTGCGGGCGGCAGGTATGGTCGCCATGTTGGAACCATGAGCGAAAGCGAGGAAGACGACAATGGCGATGATCCTGCTCTATGGCGTTCTGGGATTGCTGGCGATTACGGTGATTGGCAATCTGATGCTGGGCAGGTGGCGGGCGCAACGCACCGACAGCCGGATCGGCGCCCGGGCCGACGCCTATCTGGCGAGCCTCGACCGCGAGGGGATGCCCGAGACGCTGGCGGCGATGAGTGCGGCTGAGCGGCGCGAAATGCTGGTGGCGGCGGGCCACGAAGCGCGCACAGAGAGCGATCGGCGCTTTTACATCGCCACCCTTGGCGGGCTGTTCGCCTTTTTCGTGGCGCTGGGGTTTGCCATTGAAGGCGCGGGGATGCGCGATTTCCTGCTGGTGCTGGGGATCAGCGCGCTGGCGCTGTATGGCGTGACGGTGGTGATGCGGCGTCGGCTCAAGGCGAAAATGACCGCGCGGGGCATCGATATCGAGCGGCTGCGCATCGACTGAACGGCCCTATTTCAACCCGAGAATTGCGCCTCCGAGATAGACGAGCGCTC